>Ga0315282_10008501_pt1 | contig 16599 bp, 13 predicted proteins | sample YL17G07_20_MG_FD_203693 | JGI IMG/M metagenome (GOLD analysis project Ga0315282, IMG submission 203693) | Sediment microbial communities from Yellowstone Lake, YNP, Wyoming, USA - YL17G07_20 | ecosystem: Environmental > Aquatic > Freshwater > Lake > Sediment | place: USA: Wyoming | collected...
TAATCTCCGAGAATGGCGGTCCTTGCATTTCCTAATAATTTCTCCATCATTAAGCAATGTTAGGATATATCCTTCGGATTGAAATGAATAGTCACATAACGTAATTGGATTATGGTAGATATTGAAGCTGATTACTGTAACCTTACCAAGAAAAGGACAGCAGGTGAAATATAGCTATTTTTTCGTCGGCTTGAAATTCTCAGCCATTTGACCATCTTTAAGCGTGACATAAAACGCACCCGCCATGCTTCTCCTTACTGATTGGTTGATTGGCATCCTGCTTGTATATCCTTTCAGAGTTTCAAGAATCTCTGGTTTGACCTGAAATATTTTATTAATTTTAAACCATATCTCAATTTTGCTTTTACGGTTCTGGTAATAATTAGGTATAAGTTTATCATCATCAGCTTCTAACCCGATGTCTTCTAATTTAGCTGCATGAATCGTGTATGCGCCTCGTGCAGATTTAACCAGGAACACATAGGTAGGCTTTTTCGATTTTATTTGGTCTTTTAGTATCTTCAACACCGGTTTACCAATACTTTTGCCAAACTTGCCCATCCAAACCGAGCCATGTTCTTTCAACACATCTTGATGGAGTTTTATTGTGCCTGGTGGCGGTGCAATATGTTCCCCATATTTAAGAAGTATGTGTAGCGTCTGATCTTCGTGCAGCTTGTTTAACATTGGAATAACCTCCTAGTCATTCTTGGGGCGTTCCCTACGAAGTTCAAAAAATTCACGCAAATTGTGGTATTGGCGTACGGCACTATTAGGGTGGAAATTACGCCAATATTCAAGAAACGTCTCTTCTCCATACGGTGCAAAAGGTCCTTTTCCCTCATCGAGGTCCCTAACGTTGTTGCATGGGAATGAAGCGATATTGGTGGTGTTACCGCTTCCTGGCCGCTCGCCCGCTATCTTCCATTTTTCCTGAACAAATATCTCAACATTGCTAAACGGACTTCTGATCTGGTGGCGTTGATCGTAAGTGTAGATTTTAATATCGTCGTAGGCTGCCTTATTTCTTGAGTACAAAAAACCAACTATCCAGTGCTTTTCATATTGGTCAAAAGGATATAGAATGTTTTTGGTATTGTTCCTTATAAAAGACGTATAAGAACCAAGAGTGTAAACGAAATCTCTCTCAGCTCCGTCTTTTTTCCTGCCCCTGCGATAGGTCGTTTTTATATCAATCGCGATTTTTGCTCGGTCGTTCTCATTTTTTAACAAAGTGAAATCTGGGTAGACAGTCTGGGCAGGTTCTTCCACCTGGTAGCCGTGCCGTTCAGCTATTTCTCTTATCAATGGTGCACAAAACAGCTCAAATACCGTGCTTAATACCTTAGTGTCTGAACCGAATGGGTAAATGCGGTCATCACCGGCGAGCAACCCGCGTATGCTCCAATCGATGTCTATATCATCGACTAACTTCATGAAATCACGTTTGAAATCCACCTCTCTGCACCCCTTTCGGTATCATCGTATCCTTGATATTAGACTAAAGAACCTGATATAGCAAGAATATTCTAGACTTGCGCCACAGGTTACTATAAACTGATACGATTGCGCGCAATCTGCTTGGAGATGTTTCATGCCGCGCTAAAAGAAAAAGCTTGATTATCTTAAAAAAAGGCATCTGTAGCATATATCATATCAATTTGGTCTACCACGCTATGTAGGTTGGGTAGAGCGTAGCGAAACCCAACGCTTTTATTCATGCCCCGCCTCACCCTCAATATCAATTCTTGCCCGGCTCCCCAATTAAGGTATCCCTTAGCAGCTCGATATTCTCGGACATGCACACAATTTTCATTCTATGATAAGTCACGACCGTAAAGAAGTAAGTTTCTCCCTCGATTTTAGCTCTGCGGTAGAGCATTGGTGATTACCACACCATAGAAAATCGTTGGGTTTCGCTTCGCTCTACCCAACCTACTTTCTGGTTCAAATTTTATGTCATGCTACCATAATTGGGCACAAATCGGAAGTCTATCACGGCATCGGACCCGGACAACGCCCGGGCCTTCTGCGTGCTCCGCCGCCGGGCTACTTGCCGATGAGGAAAAGGCCGTAAGTGGCGCGGGCCGTGGGCCAGAAGCGGACCAGGTGCCCGGCCGTGTCTCGGTGGTGGGAGCGGATGGCCACCTCCCTCAGAATCCGAAACCCGGCCTGGCGCGAGAATTGCCTAAAATCCTTGAGGGTGATGACCCGGATGTTGGGCGTATCGTGCCAGTCGTAAGGCAGTTCCTTGGTGACCGGGGCCCGACCGGTGAGCAGCAGTTGGAGCCTGACGGGGAGGTGGCTGAAGTTGGGGAAACTGACGATGCCCCGCCGGCCCACGCGGAGCAGCTCCTGGATCAGCCTCGCCGGCTCGTAAACCTGCTGCAGGGTCTGGCTGAGCACCACGAAGTCGAAGCTCTGGTCCGGGTAGTCCAAAATTTCCGCGTTGATGTCGCCTTGGAGGACCGACAGGCCCCGCTCGATGCACCGCTGCACCTTCTCTTCCACCATCTCGATGCCGGTGCCGGTCACGCCTTTCTGGGTCTTCAGATAATAGAGCAGGTCCCCCTCGCCGCAGCCCAGGTCCAGCACGCGCGAGCCGGGCTCGATCCACGAGGCGATGACCTTGAGATCGAAGCGCATTTTTTGTTAACCCCCGGACTCCTCGGCCAGCACCCTGGCCAAAAACGCCCTCAGCAGCGCGGTCAGCCGCGGGCTGGGCAAAAGAAAGGCGTCGTGCCCCCACTCGGCCTGAATCTCGCAGAAACTCACGTCCAGCCCGTTTTTCTTCAGAGCCTGGACCATGGACCGGGACTGGTAGGTGGGGTAGAGCCAGTCCGAGGTGAAAGATACGACCAGGAAGCGGGCCCGGGCCTTGGAAAAGGCCTGGGCCGTTGAGCCGCCGCCGTGCTGGGCCTCGAGGTCGAAATAGTCGGTTGCCTTGGTGATGTACAGAAAGGAGTTTGCGTCGAACCGCTCGACGAATTTCGATCCCTGGTACCGGAGGTAGCTTTCGACCTGGAAATCGGCGTCGAAATTGTAGGAGAAGTCCGCCTTGTCCTGGAGCCGGCGGCCGAACTTCTGGCGCATGGATTCGTCGGAGAGGTAGGTGATGTGCCCGATCATGCGGGCCACGGCCAGGCCGAGGTCCGGCCGGAGACCGTCGTAATAATCGCCTCGGTTCCATTTCGGGTCGGCCATGATCGCCTGCCGGGCCACCTCGTTGAAGGCGATGGCCAGGGCGGAATGGCGCGTGGTCGAGGCCAGCGGGATGGCCGAGGCGACCCGGTCGGGATAGCGCACGGCCCACTCGAGCACCTGCATCCCGCCCAGGGACCCGCCGACGACCGAGAGCAGCCGTTCGATGCCCAGGTGGTCCAGAAGGGCCTTCTGAGCCTCCACCATGTCGGCCACGGTCACCACCGGGAAGGCCAGCCCGTAAGGCCGGCCCGTGGCCGGAGAAAGAGACGAGGGTCCGGTGGTGCCCATGCACCCGGCCAGAATGTTCGAGCAGATGACATAGTAGCGGTCCGTGTCGATGCCTTTGCCCGGTCCGACCATGAGGTCCCACCAGCCCGGCTTGGGGTCGTCCGGGTGGTGGTAGCCGGCCACGTGGGCGTCGCCGGTCAGGGCGTGCAGGACCAGCACGGCGTTGGTGCGGGCCGGGTTCAGCTCGCCGTAGGTCTCGAAGGCGATGGTCACCGGCCCAAGCCTGGCGCCGCTTTCCAGCCGCATTTCATCGGGCGGCCGGGCAAAGGTATAGCTTTTTGTCTCCACCTGTCCGACCGAGACCCCGCCCGCATCGTGCGCGATGTACTCGCTCATCTCGAGAGACTGTCCAGGGCCTGGCCGAGGTCGTCCGTGATGTCCTCGACCGCCTCGATGCCCACCGAGACCCGGACGAGGTCCGGCGTCACGGCCAGGGCCTGCCGGGTGGGTTCGTCAAAGGAGGCGTATTGGGAGGAGTAAGGGTGGATGACCAGGGTCTTGCAATCGCCCAGGTTGGCCAGGTTCTGCGCCAGCTTCAGGCCGGCGATGAAGCGAAAGCAGGCCGCCTGGTCTTTCAGACCGAAGCAGAGCATGGCGCCAAAGCCCTGTCCCGCGAACTGGCGTTGGGCCGTGTCGTGGTCCGGATGCCCGGCCAGGCCCGGATACCGGACCCAGGCCACCTCGGGCCGCTGCGCGAGGTACGCGGCCACGGCCTGGGCGTTGGCCAGGTGGCGCTCCATGCGCACCGCCAGCGTGTCCAGGCCGATCATGGTCAGGAAGGCGTGGAGCGGGGCCTGGGTCGTGCCGAAGTTGATGTGGTGCTCGCGCCAGACCTTGTCCAGAAAGGCCAGCTCCCCCTTGCGCTCGATAAAGGGCTTGAGGTCCGGAAAACGCTCGCCCGGCCAGGGAAAGCGGCCGGAGTCGATGACCGCGCCGCCCACGGCCGCGCCGTGGCCGCTGAGGTACTTGGTCGTGGAATGGATGACCACGTCCGCGCCGAGCTCGATGGGACGGCAGAGATAGGGCGAGGCCAGGGTGTTGTCCACCAGGACCGGCAGGCCGTGGTCGTGGGCGGTCCGGGCCACGCGGGCCAGGTCGGGCACGTCCATCCGCGGGTTCCCGATGGTCTCGAAATAGACGAAGCGGGTCTTGTCCGAGATGGCCCTTTCCAGGGCGCCGGGCTCGGAAAGATCGATCAGCCGGGAGGTAATGCCGAACCGTGTCAAGACTTTGGTGAACAAGACGTAAGTGGACATGAACAGCGAATGGGAAGAGACGAACTCGTCTCCGGCCCGCAGCAAGGCCAGGCAGGCGTTGCTCACCGCGGCCATGCCCGAGGACATGACGATGGCTCCCCGGCCCTCCTCGAGCGCGGCCAGTTTTTCCTCCAAAACGCGGTTGGTCGGGTTGCCCAGCCGCATGTAAATGTAATCGTCGCTCGCCCCGGTAAAGGCCCGCCCCAGGCTCTCGGCCGTCTCATGCCGGTGGGCTACAGTCTGGTAGATGGGCGGCAGCGTGGCGCCCTGCCACTTCCCGGGCGACTGCGCGGCGTGGATGACGCGGGTTTCGAACCGATATCCGGTTTTCGAGGGCATGACGGTCCTCCTGTAAGTAGTGTGCTCATTTTATCCCACCCGGCGCCGGCGGACAATGGGCGCTGGGAAAACCCGTCCGGCCGGAGAGTGCGTGGTGCGAAGTGCGCGGGGTACGGTTTTTGGGAGGGGGTTTGGGGGGACCCTTTTTTGCTAAAAAGGGTCCCCCCAAACCCAGGCCCCGGCCGGCTTGACAGGGGAGAGGCGTTTTGATATAGGCCATGGCGACTCCCAGCCAAGGCATGAAGCAGATGGTTTCTCGCGCATGATCGAAACGGCGGATAAACCTCTGGCGCTTCGACGCTACCAACCTTCGGATTACGACGCTTGCCGCAAGTTATGGGCGGAGCTGACCGAGCATCACCGCCAGCTCTATGACGACCCGAACATCGGCGGCGACGACCCCGGCGCGGCCATCGACGCCTACCTCAAGGATGAGAGGCTCCGCGGACCGTGGGTGGCCGTGCACGAAGGCCGCGTGGTCGGGCTGGCCGGGCTGCTGCTCGAGGGGGAGCAGGCGGAGATCGAGCCGGTGATCGTGACCTCGGCGCACCGCGGCCAGGGCATCGGCCGAGAACTGGTCCGCCATCTCGTTGAACAGGCCCGGGCGCTCGAAACGCGGTTCCTAAGCGTGCGGCCGGTCTTCCGCAACGCGCGCGCCATGTCGTTTTTCGCCGAGGCCGGATTTGGCCTGGTCGGGCAGGTCGAGCTTTTTCAGGACCTCAAACCCGAGGCGGGCCGGACCTGGCGGACCGATTTGATCCTGCACGGCCGGCCGTTCGGTTACTGACAGGGAAAGGCTGCATGACCCAGAGCATCGGTCCCTCGTGGCTTTCCAAGGCCGTCTTTTACCAGGTCTATCCGCAGAGCTTCTGCGACGGGAACGCCGACGGCATCGGCGACCTGGCCGGCCTTATCTCGAAGCTCGACTACATCCGCTCCCTGGGCGTTAACGCCGTCTGGCTGAACCCGTGTTTCGTCTCCCCCTTCCACGACGCGGGTTACGACGTGGCCGACTACTACCGGGTGGCCCCGCGCTACGGCGCCAACGCGGACCTCAGGCGTCTGTTCCGGGAGGCGGAGCGGCGCGGCATCAAGGTCTGCCTCGACCTCGTAGCCGGCCACACCTCGATCGAACACCCGTGGTTCCAGGCCTCCTGCCGGCACCGCAAAAATCGGTATTCGGACCGCTACATCTGGACCCGCTCCGCTTTTGACGCCGGCTCCCCGCCGCTGCGCTTCATCAACGGCTTTTCCGAAAGAGACGGCTGCTTTGCCGTGAACTTCTTCTACTCCCAGCCGGCCCTCAACTACGGGTACGCCGACCCGGACCCGATGTGCCCCTGGCAGCAACCGGTCGGGGCGCCGGGCCCCCAGGCCACGCGCGCCGAACTGAGACGCATCATGCGCTTCTGGCTGGACCAGGGCGCGGCCGGCTTCCGTGTGGACATGGCCCACTCCCTGGTCAAGAACGACCCCGGACGAAAAGCCACCATCGCGCTCTGGCAGGAGGTGCGGGCCTGGCTGGATCAGGCTTATCCCGAGGCCGCGCTCATGGCCGAGTGGGGCAATCCGGCCGAGTCCAGCCGGGCCGGCTTTCACCTGGACTTCATGCTCCAGTTCGGCGTGCCCGGCTATGCCTCGCTGTTTCACGACCGGCCCGGGCAAAAAGCCTTTTTCAACGCCGACGGCCAGGGCTCGATCCTTTTTTTTCTGGATCAATACCTGACCCAGCGCCGCAAAGCCAAGCGCGCCTGTATCGCCATTCCCAGCGGCAACCACGACATGGCCCGCATCAGCCGGGACCGGTCCGTGGCAGACCTCAAGGTCGCCTTCGCCTTTCTGCTCACCTGGCCCGGCCCGCCATTCATCTATTACGGGGACGAGATCGGCCTGCGCTACCAGCCGAACCTGCCGAGCAAGGAGGGCGGGTACGGCCGCACCGGCTCGCGCACGCCCATGCAGTGGGACGACACGGAAAGCGCGGGTTTCTCCCAGGCCGCGCCGGATAAGCTCTATCTGCCGCTCGATCCCCGCAAGACGCGCCCCACCGTGGCCCGCCAGGACAAGGACCCGCACTCTCTGCTGAACCATGTCCGCCGCTTGACCGCCTTGAGGAAAACCTCGCCGGCCCTCCAGGCGGACGGAGGCCTGGCCTTGCTTTTCGCCGAGCCGGACGCATATCCCTTCATCTATCTGCGTCGGCTGGGCCGGGAGGCGTTCGTCGTGGCCTTGAACCCGGCCCGGCGAAAGGTGCGGGCCGAGGCCCGGATTCCCCTGAGGAAGGCCCTCAAGCTGGAGCTGGGCGAGGGGGTGAGGGTGATGCCGGGGCAAGGCCGGGCCGTGTTCGATCTGGCCGACGTTTCCTATGGCGTGTATCGGCTGGTATAAGAAAGTGCGAAGTGCGTGGTGCGTAGTGCGATCTGTAAGGGCGACCGGCCGGTCGCCCCTACAATTTGGGAGTCGGCGAAGTTTCCATTCTGGGAATAAACATGTTGAGGCGGTTTCGCGTGAAGCTTCCGTGTGATAGAGTAAAATTACATCTCGCCTGCCAAACGGCACATTGTATCGAGAAGGCGTCGGTCGAACCCTGGTATATCAGGCGAGAGACCGTAGCTAAGCAAGAGGGCTACGAGACGATAACGAGGAGGGCGATCATGCGACCGAGAATAGGGTGGGTGTTGTTATTGCTCTTGGCAATCAGCCTGGGCCTGGCAAACCAGCGGGCGTGGGCCGCCATTCCCAAGCCCCAGGGCGTGTTCATCATGCCCATGGAGTTCGATATCAGCACGCTCGATCCCAGCAAGGCGCTCGCCTGGACGTCCCGGAACGTCTGGGCCAATATTTTCATGGCCCTGGCCGGCCCGAGCGGGCTGGACTGGAAGACCATCCCCTTTCTGGCCGAATCCTGGCAGAACGTGAACCAGAATACCTGGAAGTTCACGCTACGCCAGGGCATCCGCTTCCAGGACGGGTCCCCCATGACCTCGGCCGACATGAAGTTCTCCTTCGACCGCGTCATGGGCCGGCTCAATCCGCGCTTTCCCGGGTTCTCCAAGAAGATGTATAGTGATTTGATCGACACCATGGAAACGCCGGACGAGCGCACCATCGTTTTCACCACCAAGTACGCCGAACCCCTGTTCCCCTTCGTCATCAGCGCCATCTTCATGGTGCCCAAGGCCTATATCGAGAAAGTGGGAGACGATGGTTTCGCCGAGAACCCCGTCGGCCAGGGGCCCTACAAGTTCAAGGAATGGAAGCGCGGGGAGTCCGTCACCCTCGAGGCCTACGAGGATTATTTCAACACCAAACCCAAGAAGGGCGAGCTCGGATATTCGAAAATCAAGACCGTCATCTTTCGCGTCATCCCCGAGATGCAGACCCGCATGGCCGCGCTTGAGGCCGGCGAGCTCAACGCCATGCTGGGCGTGAGCTACGACAGCGTCAAGGACCTGGAAAAGGACCCCAAGATTCAGCTCTATTACATGCCCATCAACTCGCCCCAGCTCATCATGTTCAACTGGCGGGCCGACAAGGACCCGGCCACCGGCAAGCCCAACCCCTTCCTGGACGTGCGCGTCCGGCAGGCCCTGAACTTGGCCCTGGACCTGGACGCCATCATCAAGCATTACCTCACCGGCCGCGAATATCGCACCACCCTGGTGGGCAAGGGTTCCTCGGGCTACAACCCGAAGGTGCCTTTTTATCGTTACAATCCGGAAAAGGCCAAGAGCCTGCTCAAGGAAGCGGGTTATCCCGACGGCTTTGAAGTGCCGTTTCACGTGCCCACGGACGTGAGGCCCGAGACCCAGGCCATCGCGCAATACTGGCGGGACGCGGGCATCCGGGTGCAGCTCAAGCACACCACCCAGGCCCTGGTCATGAACGAGGTCTTTCGCAAGGAGCTCTACGGCCTGGTGCACTGGAACATCGGCCGTGGGTCGGAAACGCGCAAGGGCTTCTTCGACACCATGCTCCTGTATGACGGCCAGTATGCCCTGCACGCCAAGGACGAACGCATCGAGAAGCTGGTCAACCAGTGGATCGTCGAGTTCGATCCGGCCAAGCAGACCGCCTTGACCACCCAGATCATCGACATCCTCTGGAAGGACGCCTGGTATGTGCCGCTCTGGGAGCCGGTGGCCATCACCGCGCTGCGCAAGGAGTGGAAGTACGAGTACCTGCCGGCGGTCCCCGGCTTGTGGCTGCCCAATATCTCTCCGAAGAAGTAGAGGGTGCTTGGTTGAAAGACTTGGGGGAACCCTTTTTGGCCAAAAAGGGTTCCCCCAAAGCCCCCTCCCAAAAACTGTAATCGCGCGGGTTTGATTTCGCTGCGCAAAATCCAGCCCGCGCATTTTCGAGCGAGGAATAGGTGGCCCCACATCGCACCACGCGCTCTCGCACTTCCGCCCTAGGCGGTTCGCACTACGCACTTTCGCACTCTTTTTTAGGTGCCATGGCCGCCTGTCGGCCATGCGACGCCCGCGCGCGATACGGGGCCGTAGGGGCGGGTTTCAAACCCGCCCGTCCGTTTACCCTGTCGTTCCAAGGCTCTGCCCTGGAACGGGCATTTCGCTTCTGGGCTCTGCCCCGACACCTTAAAATGATCGCATGGATGTCGGTGTTGAGGCGGAGCCTCAAATCGCTCATGTCGTTCCAGGGCAGAGCCCTGGAACCAGGAAAGACATCGAGATGATGGATCAGATTTTTTCCGACGTCCGGGTGCTGGACCTCACCTGGTACATTTCCGGTCCCTACTGTACCAAGCTCTTCGCCGATTATGGGGCCGAGGTGATCAAGATCGAGAGGCCGGAGAGCGGCGACCCGGCCCGGCGGCTGCCGCCCTTTCTGGGGGACGATCCCCATCCGGAGAAGAGCCTTGTTTTTTCGCACCTCAATCTGAACAAGCGCAGCCTCACCCTGAACCTCAAAAGCGAGCAGGGTCGGGAGATTTTCAAGGCGCTCGTCAAGGAGGCGCACATCCTGGTCGAAAACTTCCGGCCCGGCGTGATGGCCCGGCTGGGACTCGATTACCAGACGCTGAGGGAAATAAACCCCACCCTGGTCATGACCTCGATCTCCAACTTCGGCCAGACCGGCCCGTATCGCGATTTCGAGCTTTCCGAACTCGTGCTCAACGGCTTTCACTCCATGATCCACAACGGACTCCCGGACCGATACCCGCTCAAAAAGGGCGGCCGCGTCTGTCTGTACCAGGGCGGACAGGTGGCGGCCCTGGCCACCTTGGGGGCCTTCTGGGCTTCCGAGGAGCAGAGCCTGGGCCAGCACGTGGACGTCTCGCTCATGGAGACCCAGGCCGGGGACGTGGACCGGAAGAACATCGACCTGTTGGCCTGGGCCTATTCCGGCGGCCCGATCCACGCCATCCGCACGGACTACGAGGCCTGGCGGTCCAGGAACGTCCTGCCCTTCGGCATCTTCCCCTCGAAAGACGGCTTCGTCGTCTCCTTGCCCCTGCTCAACCATTGGCCGCGCTTTATCGAGCTGATGGACCGGCCGGACCTCGAGGCGGTCTTTCAGCAGGAGGGCAACCTCTTCGACCTGGACATCAAGGGCGAGATGGACGTGATGTGGTACGAATGGCTGGCCTCGAGAACCAGCCGGCAGGCCATGGAAGAGAGCCAGAACAAGAAGTTCTTCGTCACGGCTCTGCAATCGCCCAAGGAGGTGGTCGAGGACCCGCATTTCAAGGAGCGCGGGATGTGGGTCGAGGTCGAGCACCCGGTCACCGGCCGGCAACTCTACCCTGGCGCGCCGCTCGAGGTGGGGCCGGGTTCGTGGCAGGTGCGCCGGCCCGCGCCGCTGCTCGGGCAGCACACCGCGGAGATTCTAGGCGAGAGGCTGGGGTATTCCAGCGCCGAGGTGGACCGGCTGAGGGCGGCCGGCGTGGTCTGAGGAGGTGCGAGGGTGAGCAGGCTGCCGCTTGAGGGCGTTCGCGTGGTGGACCTCTGCGTCATCTATTCCGGGCCGTTCGCCAGTTGGCTTCTGGCCGCGCTGGGGGCGGAGGTGATCCACGTGGATTCGATCCACCACCAGCCCGACATGGCTCGTTTCTTCACCGGTTGGCTTCCCCGGAAGGTGCTCGAAGGCCGGGACGGACACATGTTTCCGAACAAGGAGGAGGGCGAGCGGCCCTGGAACCGTAAGGCCTTTTTCAACCGGGTTGGCTGGAACAAGCTCAGTTGCTGCATCAACCTGTCCGATCCCCGCGGCAAGGAGGTTTTCAAGAACCTGATCCGGGTTTCGGACATTTTCATCGAAAACAACAGCGCCCTGGCCATGGACCATCTCGGCCTGGGGCCCGAGGCCCTGCTCGAGGCCAACCCGCGGCTCGTCTCGATCAACATGCCCAGCTACGGCCGCACCGGGCCGTACCGGGACTACGTCGGTTTCGGCGACAACGCGGAGGCCGTCTGCGGCCACAGCCATGTGCGGGGCTACGACGACGAGGACCATCCCCTGCATAACACGCCCATGTACCACATGGATTCCTCGGCCGGCGCCATGGCCGCCTTCGCCGCCATCATGGGCCTGCGCCGGCGGAAGAAAACCGGCCTGGGCACGGCCGTGGATTTCGCCCAGGTCGAGAGCTTCATCCCGCAGATGGGCGAGATTTACATGGACTGGGCCTGGAACCACAGGAACCAGCGCACCACGGGCAACCGCGGGCCGGGCCTGATCCAGGGCTGCTACCGGTGTCGGGGCGAGGACGCCTGGGTGAACGTGACCGTTCGCAACGAGCAAGACTGGCAAGGCCTGCTGGGCGTGCTGGGGAATCCCGCCTGGGCCGGCGAGGAGCGGTTTTCCTGCCATGAAAGCCGCATCCAATACCACGACGAGATCGACGCCTTGATCGAAGATTGGACCCGGGTTCGCGACAAGTTCGAGGCCTTCCAAATTCTCCAGGCCGCGGGCGTGCCGGCCGGGCCGGTGCTGGACGAGCGTGAGACGTATCAAGACCCGCAACTGACTGCGCGCGGTTTCTTCCAGGTCATCCACCAGGAAGACACCGGCACGCATCGCTATCCGGGTTTCTTATGGAAGATGTCCGAGACGCCCCCCACCTTTCGCCATCCCCCCTGCCGGCTGGGCGAGCATAACCGTTACGTCTTCGAAGACGTCCTGGGCATGTCCCCGGAGGAGATTCAGACCCTCGAGAAGGACCAGGTCATCGGCGGCGACCGCTACCTCTGGGCCCCGCCTCGGCCGGGGAACGAAGAGACTTGAGGGAACCCTTTTTGAAAAAAGGGTTCCCTCAAACTCCCTCCCAAAAATTTCAACATGCGGGCGGATTTGAGCTGCGCTCCACGGGGCGTGGCACCCGCGAAAGGATGAAAATGGATCTCGCTAGACATTGCAGACCGAGTAGGGGCGACCGGCTGGTCGCCCCTACCACCAAGGCCGTGGATTCGGACGGCGGTCGAAATTTCGCTCTATTTTCCAAGGAATGCAGGAATCCAGGATTCGCAGGGCGACCTCCCGCCTTTGGCGGGATTGCCCCCGAAAAGCAGACCCGCGTTGGCTGAAAAATCGGAAATACGATGCAGCCTGTTTAGTGACCTCATCAATAACTCGATACCCATATTAAAAAAAGGGTTCCCTCATGCCGTTCTCAGCCCTGGTCCCGGCTCGCGGCCAGGGCCTGGAGGCGGGCGTAAACCTCGCGGAGCGGCAGGCGGGATTCTTCGGCGATGCGGCGGCAGGCTTCGAACTCGGGCACCAGCTCGACCCGACCCTGCCGGTGCACGGCCTTGACCTTGACCTCCCCCCACTCGGTGGATACGACCTGCTCCTCACGCCTGAGCGCCAGCCGGTCCACGGGATAGGTGCGGAGCCCCAGGGTGCTCGATTCGCTGAAAAGGACTGAGGTCAGCTCCGCCACCCGGCCTGGCCGGGCCAGAAAGGAACAGGTGAAGGCCGGCCGGCCTTTTTTCATCTGGATGGGCGTCAGCCAGGCGTCCAATGCCCCGGCGCTCAGCAGCCGCTCCAAAAGGTGCGGCAAAAACTCGGGGTTCATGTCGTCCAGGTTGGCCTCGCCCACCGTGAGTTTCTCGAGCCCCGCCGCCTCCTCGGCCTGGCCCAGCACCAGGCGCATCAGGTTGGGCCGGTCGGGCAGGTTCCGCGAGCCGGCGCCGTAGCCCACGCCGGTCAGGGTTATGGCCGGCTGGGGCCCGAAGCCGTCGGCCAGGGTTTTTATCAAGGCCGCGCCGGTGGGCGTGACCAGTTCGAAGGGAAGGCCGGTACCGTAGGTGGGGGTCCCGGTCAGGAGGGCCAGGGTGGCCGGCGCCGGGAGTGGCAGGCGGCCGTGGGCGGTCTCGACGAAGCCGGAGCCAAGCGGCAGGGGGGAGGCGACGAGGCGCGTGACGCCCAGATGATTCAAAGCCAGGCAGACGCCGACCACGTCCACGATGGAGTCCACGGCGCCGACCTCGTGGAAGTGCACTTCGTCCATGGCTAGGCCGTGAATCCGGCCTTCAGCCTCGGCCAGGCGTTCGAACACGGACATAGCCTTGGCTCCCACCCCGGCGGGCAGGGCGGCCGCCGAGATCAGAGCCTTGATGTCGCGATAGGCGCGGTGGGGGTGTAGTTTCTCCTCGACCAGAACCTCGAGCCGCCGCGCCATCAGCCCCTGCTTCGGTTCGGTCCAGGTTTTGAGGCTGTAGCCGCGCAGGTCCAGGGCGTCCAGCCCGCTTTCGATCGTCTCGAGCGGTACGCCCAGGTCCAGGCAGGCGGCCAAAAACATGTCCCCGCTCAACCCGGACGGACAGTCGGCATAGGCGATGGTGGTCATCACGCCCGGCCTCGGGCCCGGCCTGTTTTCCGGCGCGCGGGCAGCCTTCGGCCCCCGGTCCGGGCCCGCGGAGGAAAGACCAGGTCCAGGAACTGGTCCATGTCCTTGACCAGGTGAAAGGTGAACTTGCGCCGGATTTTGGGGGGAAGTTCCGAGAGGTCCTTCTGGTTCTGCTCCGGGATGATGATCTGCCTGATGTCGGCCCTAAGCGCGGCCAGGGCCTTTTCCTTGAGGCCGCCGATGGCCAGAATTTTGCCGCGCAGGGTGATCTCGCCGGTCATGGCCATGTTGCGGGGCACGGGCTGTCCGGTCAGGGCCGAGAGCAGGGCCGCGGTCATGGTCACGCCGGCCGAGGGACCGTCCTTGGGAATGGCCCCGGCCGGGACGTGGATGTGAATGTCCAGGTTTTCGTAGAAATCGGGGTTGAGCCCCAACTTCTCCGCCCGGCTGCGCGCCAGGCTGAGCGCGGCCTGGGCGCTCTCCTTCATGACGTCGCCCAGCTGCCCGGTCAGGGTCAAATTGCCCTTGCCCGGCATGGTCGTGGCCTCGATGTACAGCAGTTCGCCGCCGGCCTGGGTCCAGGCCATGCCCGTGGCCACGCCGATCTCGCCCTTTTCCCGGCCCGGCTCGGGCAGGAAAATGGGCACGCCCAGATAGACATGCAGGTTGTTCGTGCCGATCTTGTACGGCCCGCGGTCCCCCTCGGCTTTCTTCCGGGCCACCTTGCGGCAGATGGCCCCCAGTTGCCGCTCGAGGTTGCGCAGCCCCGCCTCCTCGGTATACTCGTGCACCATCTTTATAATGGAGCCGTCCGAGATAGTGATGTCCGCGGCCTTGAGGCCGTTTTCCCGAATCTGGCGGGGAATGAGGTAACTCCGGGCGATGGACAGCTTCTCCTCGTCCGTGTACCCGGCCAGGCGGAGGACCTCCATGCGGTCCTCGAGGGCCGGCGGGATGGGGTCGATAATGTTGGCCGTGGTGATGAACATCACCCGGGAGAGGTCCAGGGGGAGGTTGAGGTAGTGGTCCGAAAAGGCATGGTTCTGCTCCGGGTCCAACACCTCGAGCAGGGCCGCGGCCGGGTCGCCCCGAAAGTCGCTGCCGATCTTGTCCACCTCGTCCAGCATGAAGACCGGGTTGTTCGTGCCGGCCGTCTTGAGACCCTGCACGATCCGGCCGGGCATGGCCCCGATGTAGGTGCGGCGATGGCCGCGGATTTCGGCCTCGTCCCGCATCCCTCCCAGGGAAATGCGCGTGAACTTGCGGCCCAGGGCCCGGGCGATGGACTGGCCCAGGGAGGTCTTGCCCACGCCGGGCGGTCCGACGAAGCAGAGGATCGGGCCTTTCATTTTGTGGTGCAGCTTGCGCACCGCCAGGTATTCGAGGATGCGGTCCTTGACCTTCTCGAGTCCGTAATGGTCCTCGTCCAAGACCTGCTTGGCCCGCTTGATGTCCAGCCGGTCCCGGGTGGAGTGCGCCCAGGGCATCTCGGTCAGCCAGTCCAGATAGGTCCGGATCATGGAGGACTCGGCCGCGTCCCGGTGCATCTGTTCGAGCCGGCCGAGCTGCTTCAGGGCCTCCTTTTCGGTCTCGGCCGGCATGTGGGCCTCGGTGATCTTGCGGCGCAGCTCATCCATCTCCTCGGCCCGATCGTCCACGTCCCCCAGCTCGCGGCGGATGGCCCGCATCTGTTCCCTGAGAAAATACTCCCGCTGGGACCGGCTCATCTCCTCCTGGGCCTCGGACTGGATCTTGGCCTGCATGGTCGAGACCTCGAGCTCCTTGCTCAGGTATTCGTAAACGCGGCTCAGACGCTCGATGGGGTTGATGACCTCGAGCACGTTCTGGGCCTCCTCGACCTTGAGCCGGAGATTGGAGGCCACGAGGTCGGCCAGGCGGCTGGGGGATTCGATGCTGCCCAGAATGGATTCGATATCCGGAGACATGAGACCCTTGAGGGAAAGGATCTGCTCGCTTCTTTCGCGCACGTTGCGCATGAGCGCCTCCATCTGGGGGGAGGCGGCCGGGTCTTCGGTCTCCTTGAGACACTCGATGCGGACCATGGGCATGGGTTCGTGCTGGGTGTATTCCGAGATGCGGGCGCGGGTCAGTCCCTGGATGAGGACCTTGAGCCGCCCGTCGGGCAGTTTGAGGACGCGCATGATCATGGAAAGCGTGCCCACGGGATAGACGTCCTCCGGACCGGGACTTTCCACGCCCTGGTCCTTCTGGGCGCTGATCATCAGCATCCGGTCCCGGGCCAGGGCCTTTTCCACGGCCAGGATCGAGGCCTCCCGCCCGACGAACAGCGGCAGGATCATGTTGGAAAAGATAACCACGCCCCGCGCCGGCAGCAGGGGCAGTTCGTCCGGGACGAACAGCTCTCCCACCGCCGCTTCGCTGCGTACGCTCGCCTCCCCGTTCAGAGTCGCCATGGGGCCGCCTTTCCGCGCGGGACGCGCCGAATCTCTCATTAGTTATATCTCAGCTACCGATAAAAGAGTCAAGGGGCTAGGCGTGGGGAAAAGGGGTCAGGAACCTGTCCGACAACCGGTTTTTAAAAAAAGGCTTTTGCCTTCACCAACAGCAAAAAGCCGCGCCCTGTCATGGCGAGGAGTCACGCCTTGGCGCGACCACCGCGGCGATCTCGTTCATTTTCAGCTAGTTCCGAGATTGGTTTGCTTGGCTCGCAAAGACGGG
>Ga0315282_10008502_pt1 | contig 16598 bp, 8 predicted proteins | sample YL17G07_20_MG_FD_203693 | JGI IMG/M metagenome (GOLD analysis project Ga0315282, IMG submission 203693) | Sediment microbial communities from Yellowstone Lake, YNP, Wyoming, USA - YL17G07_20 | ecosystem: Environmental > Aquatic > Freshwater > Lake > Sediment | place: USA: Wyoming | collected...
TCGCCGGCTATTGGGATTTTCACGAAAAAGCCGAGGATCATCGTCCGCTGCTTCCCTGGGTGGATGGTTTCCCCGAATACTTTTACGCCCGGATGGGATACGACCTGCTGCCGTTACTCAACTGCTTGGTGAAAGACGCCGGCCCGGAAACAGCGAATGTCCGGTGCGATTACTGGGAGGTGGTTTGCCAGCTTATCATGGAGGGGTACTTCGAGCAGCTCCACGACTGGTGCGTCCGGCACAACCTCTCCTCCACCGGCCACTTGTTGCTGGAAGAGTGGTTGATGACTCACTTGATGTTCACAGGCAGCCTGATTCGTGCCGCTTCGCGGATGAGTATTCCCGGCGTCGACTTGATCGGCACGCGCCCGGACACTGCCACCCTCGAACACACCATGACCGGAGTCGGCGGAGTCTGGGTACCGAAATACATCAGCTCGGCGGCGCACACCCGCAACCGCTCGGATGTCATGAGCGAATCCTTTGCCGCTTCCGGCCCCAACCTAAATGTGGAGAAACTGGTGGCCACCGCGAATTGGGAGTTTGTCGCAGGGGTGACGGAACTATTGCCGATGAGCCATCACTACGGGCGGCCCAATATACCCGAAAACGCTCTGGAGGCCACTCCCGACGAGTTCTACCGGGATCCCACCTTCTTCGCCACTTATCTCGCGCGGCTCAGGTCCCTGCTGAGCGGCGGCGTTCATGTGGCGGATGTCGGGCTGCTGGTGCCGGAGACCAGTATCTGGGCTAACTATGTGCCCGCGCCCGTCGCCATGCCCTTTGCCGCCTACCGCGAGAAAAATCCCCGGGCGGCGTCTCTGGACGATGAGTTCGCTGCCTTGTCCTCGGAACTGCTCCGCAACCAGATCGATTTCGATTATCTCGACGATGAGATCTTTGTGACTGCCGAGGTCACTGACGGCAGGCTGCACATCGCCGGCGAGAGCTACAAAATCCTGGTGCTGCCTTCGGCCACGACGGTGCGGTATACGGTGGCCGAAAAAGTTGAGGCCTTTTGCCGTTCCGGAGGTACGGTCATTGCCTGTGGCAAACTGGCCGCTCAATCCGTCGAGCGCGGGAAGGATGCGCTTCTCCAGAGGGCCCTTGCCCCGTCACAGTTGGTGGCGACACCCCGGGACGTGGTGCGAGCCATTCACAAAGTTGGACAGGCGGATGTTCGGCTGGCGGAACCCGATCCCAAAATCTATTATCTGCATCGGCGCAAGGGTGGTCGCGACATCTATTTTGTGATCAACATGGCGGAGGAGGAACGGAAACCCGCCATCACCTTTCGAGCCCAGGGTGGCGCCAGTATTTGGGATCCGCGTACCGGCGAGATCAAACCGTTGAGCGGGGGGGAGGTACGGATCGAAAGGCTGTCCGCGCTCTTTGTCATATTTGGTTAAGCGGGCCCCCCGATTCGCCCCGCGAAGTGAAGACCCTCGATAGCCATCTACAAACCGGGAGATTGGGGAGGGTCGCATCAAAGTAGCGTCGGCGGGCGGCCCCGAAGGGGCCGAAGGTCATTAGCCGTGGGTGAGACCCACGGGCTGGAATTTCTACATTATTACGCGCGAACGAACTCGGCGCGCTGCGCACGCGTAATCACCCCGGCACCGGCGGTGCCACCCCTCCTGAATCAGGAGGGGAGTTCTTAAAGGCTCCCCTCCTCAGATGAGGAGGGGTGGCGCCCTGGGCGGCGGGGTGGTGTTGAACCCACAATGTAGAAACTCCAGGCCGTGGAGGTGCGATGATGCGTGCGACGAAAGGACGGGTGGCCGCAGCCCTGCTCGGTTCGCTCGTCTTATGGGGAGGACTCCTCGGTTCCGCCACGGCGGCCGCGGAAAAGGCCGGAGCCCAGGCGCCCTACGAAGATGGCCGCCCTCAAGCAAAGCTCAGGATCGACGCGGAGGACCACGGTGTGGTGCTTCGCCACGGCGGAGGGCCGCAGGAATGCGATAAATACGGGGCTCGGGATGTCTGGATTTTTGCGGCCGGGGGAACCTACTATATGCACTACGATGCCGCGGGCCCCACGGCGTGGCTGTGTGCACTGGCCACCAGCGCAGACCTTGTCCATTGGAGGAAGCGAGGTCCCGTTCTTGCCCTGGGGGAACCCGGCACGGAGGACTCCAAGTCAGCCAGCTATGGCGTCACTTATTTCGACGGCAAAAAGTGGCAGATGTTCTATCTGGGCACGCCGAACACCTCGCCTGCTCCCGATCGAGTGCCTTCCTTCCCTTATCTTACGATGAAGGCTCGCAGCTCATCTCCCCTCGGCCCCTGGCAGAAGCAACCGGAGATTGTTCCCTTTCGTCCGAAGCCCGGAACTTATTACAGCACCACGGCGAGTCCGGGATATGTGGTGAAAGATCACGGAGAATATCTGCAGTTCTTCAGCGCCTCGGTTCTTGAAGGCGGTACACCGAAACGGATAAAGAGGACTATCGGCATCGCGCGCACGAAGAATCTCGAAGGATCGTGGGTCGTTGATCCCGAGCCCATTGTTCCCCTGGAAGAGCAAATTGAGAATACCTCCCTCTATTATCAGGAGGAGGACAGAACCTGGTACCTCTTCACGAACCACGTCGGAATCAAGCACGGTCACGAGTACACCGACGCTGTGTGGGTCTATTGGACTAAGGATTTGAACAAATGGGACCGTACGCAAAAGGCCATCGTCCTTGATTCTCGAAATTGTAAGTGGTCACCCAACGTCATTGGCCTGCCTTCTGTCCTGGGGGTGGGAAACCGCTTGGCCCTCTTTTACGACGGGTTGGAAGGCAGCCAAATCAGTCACATGGGTCGAGACGTGGGGCTTGCCTTCTTGCCGTTGCCGCTTCGGCCGCCGAAGTAGAGAGCGCCGTCTTTCTGGCGGTTGGGCGCGGGGGCAAGGGGGCATAGTGACACCGGCGTTTGCAGCGGCGCTCTATGAGCGCCGGAATCTTTTGTGGCATGGCCATCCTGGCCATGACCTTAAAGGGCGGACACGGGCAGGACGCCCGTGCCACGTCGACGGTTGCAGACCCCCGCTACAGCAATGGTCGTCGAATTATCTTGTAATCCTCAATTAAGTTGGTTCAGCGGGACTTGTGAGGCAGAATTGCAGCTCTCGGGAGGAAATTTCCTATGCGAACAACCCTGTCCTACATTTTTGTCGCGGTACTATTACTGACCTCTGCAACGGCGTGGGGGGCTGAAAGGGCGACATCTGCGGAAGTCCCAGAGAACGTCTACCGGGGGGAACTCATCGCCTACCCGGGGCCGTGGGGGTTTCATGTTCCCCGCTCGGGCATCATCCTGGTTCGCGACGACGAATTGACGACGCTGGCATCGAATCCGGACAAGGCCATCAACCTTTCTACCGGACGCGCGCCGCAGAACGAAAGCCTGCGGCAGGTCTGCGAGCAAGCCCAGGCGCGGGGCGCCCGCACCCTCATCCTGGCGTTCGACCATTTCTTCAAGCAATACCGGCCGGGCCAGGACACCCCCCGGCAGTTGATGCCGGATACGGATGAGTATATTTCCAAAGTCGCCGCCATCAGCCGCTTCGCCTCCGGTTACGGACTCGGCCTCGAGTTGAGCTTGCTCACCCCTCTGGAACTGGGCAAGGGCTATACCGCGCGTACGGGCGAATCGGGTGTGTGGATGCACTACCGCGAGGGGTTGCGCGATCCCAAGACCGGCGCCTTCAGCGTGGAACTCTGGCAGCACCAGCACTGGGTGAACAATAAGGGAGTGTTTGCGCTTCAGGACGCGGGAGTGCGGGCGTTTGCCTTTCGGGAAACGCCTGTGCCCGGCACTTTCTACCGTGCGGTCGATCCCGCGGACATTGTTGAGATTAAGACCGGCATTGGGGTTGAACGCCTGACCAACGTCACTGTGCAGTCTGGCGATTTCCGGGCCGTGCGCATCCGCGTGCACGGCGTCGGCTCCGTCGCCCGCGAGGGCCTGGATCACGTGCTCGTGGTGCAACTGTACCGCACGCCGGAGATGGACTACTTCAGCCCCAAGACGCTGCCCTTCCTCACCCATCTTGTCGATCGCTATGCCGCAGCGGGCATCCGCCTGAATGCCCTTTACTCCGACGAGATGCACATCCAGCAGGATTGGGCCTACTTCAAACATCATGATCACGGGGAGTTCGCCCTGCGGTACGTGAGCCCCGGCTTGGCTCGCGAGTTCGCCGCGCGCTACGGCGCGGAGTATGCGGATTTCGCCAAATACCTGGTTTACTTTGTGCACGGCCAGGAGGACTTTGCCGTTGACTTGACCGCGAAGCAAGGCATCATGCACACGTTCGGCGCGACCCCGGAAGCGATCCAGCGGACCGCCTTGTTCCGCGCGCGTTACTACCACCTGCTGCAAGACGGCGTGGTGGATCTCTTTGTGCAAGCCAAGCACTACGCTGAACAGAAAATGGGTCAGCAACTCCCCTCGCGAGCCCACGCCACCTGGGCCGAAAGCCCCACCATCGATTACTGGCGGAACAACGAGGCTGGCCACGGACGGGCGCAGTACGAATACACCTCCAATTTTGTTTGGTCAAACACCGTCCATCAGACCGCGTCCGCATGCGACGACTATTTCAAATGGGGAGATTTTCTCACCGGCAACGGCAATGACCACGCGGAAGGCGGCTGGATGGACCGCGATTATTTTGCCTTGGCGCTCGCTGCCTCCACGGGCATTCTCAATCAGGTGCCCTACTCGTACGCAGCGCATTGGGGCCTTCCGCCCGAAATCAGCAAACGGCGCTCGGCTCTGGAAGAGACCTACGGCGTGGAAGGCTCTCCCCTGTATGCGGCGGTCGAGGATATGCAGCACCGCGACACGGAAGTGCTGATGCTTTACCCGCTCGACTTGATCGCCGCCGACGAACGCTTTGGCAGTTGGATGGTGCAGTACGGCTACGGAAACTATGTCACCGCTGACAAGTTGCTCGAACGCGGAAAAGTCAAAGGCAATGCGATTGAGATGGCCGGCAGGCGCTTCACCACTTTGGTGACACTCTTTGAGCCCTTTCCCTCGCAAAGGCTCCTTTCGTTCATGCAGGAATTTGCGGCCGGCGGCGGCCGTCTGATCTGGTCCGGTCCACCGCCGCAGGTGACCTGGGAAGGCGAGCCTGCGCGCGCGACTTGGCAAGATCTCTTTGGTGTGGAGTACCAACCGCGACCGGGAGACGGCATAGCTGTTCCCGGCCGGCGGGTGGGTTTCGAAGGTACACTGTCCGCCGTCGAGCCCCAGGTGATCCTGACGGATTTTCTGGTTGACCGCATCTACCCCGTGCGCCCGCGCCCCGGGACTGCCGTGGTAGCGCGCGTCCAGGAGTGGACGGTGGGGGCCCAGCGAGGCAATGCCACGTTTCTGGGCTTCCGCCCTCGCGATGACCAGTCACAGAGTCTTGGCTACGACGTACGCACGTGGTTTGAAATCCTCGAGGCTTTGGGCGGCTACGCCCCCACGGGCAAATTCGTCGGCTTCAATGATAATACCGACTCCCTCTCACGCACCGGCCGTTACCTGACCTGCCGGTTTCCCAACGGCGCCGTTTCTTTAGCGCCGCACCTGAGGGAAACCGAAGAGGGTGGGGCCGGCGGCTTCGCCCGAAATGCGGAAGAGGACCGCAAGTATGCGGAACTCCACCCGCCACCCTCCGAATCTATTTCCCTCGAAGACTTCCGCACCAACGGCCACACCGTAACTTTTGCCGGCGAGCACGCCGTGGCTTTCCGCGTCGATGGCAAGGAAAACCTGATCGCCTTCGCCGGCCGGAAATGCCATGAGATTACCGTCGATGGGCGCAAGACGGTTTTTGCCGACGCCGACGTGGACGAAATCGGATGGGCTCCCGTCGCCGCCGCGCGGCGCGTAGCGGGCGGCGCCGTCATCCAGATACAAGTCGCGGGGACAGGGAGGGTGCTCATTCCCGTCGCTGGCCTGCCGGCGAGCCTCACTCTGTTTGCCGAAGGGCCGAAGCCCGGGAGCCGTGGGGAACGCATTCCGTGCAGCCGCGAGGGCGGCGTTCTCGTCTTTCAAGCGACCAACGAGCTGCGCGGCCGCTGGTTGTATGGAGTGCCTTAACCAAGTTCAGTCCGTCAGCCGGCGGACAATCATTGTAAGGGCGATCCGTTAGTTGACGGGCGCATCGCCCCTGGTTGACCTGATCGCTGAGTGCTGAGAGCTCTTTGGCGGGAGGCAGAATCATGGATCTCGGTTACAGACAAGACTCTGGTATGCGCGGGCAGACCGCTCTGGTCACGGGCGCTTCGCGGGGTCTGGGCCGGGAAATTGCGCGTCGTTTGGCGCTGATGGGGGCTTCGGTCGGTGTAAATTACGTGACTCACGCTGCCGAAGCAGAAAGCTTGGTGAGCGAGATCCGCGCGGCAGGTGGGCGAGCCATCGCGGTGAAGGCGGATGTCGGCGAGCCCTCGCAGATTCAACGCATGGTGGAGAAGGTCACGAGCGAACTGGGGCCGATGTCCATGCTGGTGAATAACGCCGGAGTGTCTTTCCCCGCTACCCTGGAAAGTTTCGATCCGGCAGCTCTGGAGCGCATGTGGCGCACCAACGTTGATGGGCTCGTGCACCTGACGCGTGCGGTGGCGTCCGGAATGAAGCAGCGCCGCTATGGGCGTATCGTCAACCTATCCTCCATTGCGGCCCACGGAACTGCAATGCCTGGCACCACGTTCTACGCCGCTACCAAGGCAGCGGTTTCCATCCTGACGCGGCGATTCGCGATGGAACTTGGACGGGACGGGATCACCGTCAATGCCGTGGCCCCTGGATTCATCCTTACCGACATGGCGAGGCAAGGTCACACCGAGCAGGAGTACCAGGAACTTGTGCAGAGAATCAGTGCGCTGTCCATGGTGGGCCGGGTGGGCGAACCCGGTGATATTGCCAACGCTGTAGTATTCCTGCTCGCGCCGGATTCAGGATTCATTACAGGCCAAATCCTTACCGTGGATGGTGGCCGCATGGATTTTATCAGCCACCCTTGATCCGTAGATTACGCAAATCACGCAGATTACACAGCGCGGCAGAGCCGCAACCAAACAGAGCCACGAAAATTCGTGCGAGCCGCAAAAATTCCGGCCTTCTGATCCAGGAAGCGGGATTTCGGGTAGAAAGCGTGGCCCCGCAGCACGTGAACCAAGCCCTGGAAGCTTATGCTTCACATGGTAAGGGCCAGAAGAGCAAAGCAGGACTGAACCACGGAGACTGTTTTTCTTACGCCCTGGCGAAGGTCACGGGCCTGCCCCTCTTGTTTAAGGGCAGGGGTTTTTCGGAGACAGACATACCGCCTGCGCTATCCATAACCTGAGGATCTACCTAATCTGTGGATCAGCTTTCCAGCTTGAATTTCGTGGAGGCAAGGCCGTACAACCGGCGCCAAACCAGGCGATTCAGAGTGACCACCATCGCGGCCATGCCCATGGTCGCTGCCAGCAGCACACGAAAATTTCCCGTGTCGGTGGCGTGACTGATCACCGCGCCCAATCCTACGGTGGACAGTGTTTTCCCTTGAAAATGGAAATACTCGGCAACGATGCTCGCATTCCAGGCGCCGCCTGACGCGGTGATGAATCCGGTGATCAGGAAAGGGAAAATTGCCGGCAAGATTAATTTCCGCCAGCGCTCGGCATTTCCCAGCCGGAACACGCCGCACACTTCTTTCAAATCCGTGGGAATGGCGCTGGCGCCGGCGATGACATTGAACAGGATGTACCATTGCGTGCCGAGCAGCAGCAGGACCATGGAGCCGATCCCCATCCCGCCGCCGATTCGGACAAGCATCAGGAGGATGACCGGGAACAAAGCCGTGGCGGGCACCGAGGCGGCAATTTGCGCGAGGGGCTGCACAAGGGCGGAAAGCCTCGGTCGCAAGCCTACGAAGACGCCCACCGGGATTGTCCAAAGTCCGGCCAATACCAGAGTTGCTTCCACGCGCAAGAATGTTGCCCCGGCTCCCCGGACAATTCCCCAGATTTCCGCGCTCGATAGCGCCACGAGCATCTGGCCCATGCGGATCGCCGCATACGCCGCGGCCACCAGTCCGGCAAGCATGAGCGCGCGCCACGTCCATTTCGTGAGTGGAACTCTTCGTGGACGCTCGCTCGGCATGGCGCTGGCTCGGGCGAAATAGAGGTTCAATGCCTCGCGCGCCGGCCTGACGGACACGCGCGCGGCAAGCGGGATGATTTTCGAGCGGCGCAAGAGATCCAGGATGGGTGAGCGCGTGGGTTCGGCCGCCTCGACTTGCTCGAATTTGAACTTCTCCGCCCAAGCGATCGTGGGACGCCAAACTAACTGGTCGATGAGCACGATGATCGCCACCATCGTACCCAAGCCCCAGACGATGGAGCGCGTGTCGCCCGCGTTGGCTGCCGTTTGGAGGTAAGAGCCCAGCCCCGGAAGCCGCAGGTCGCGATTCCCTAACACGAACATTTCGCACGCCATCAGGAAAAACCAGGCGCCCGCCACCGACATGATGGAATTCCAAATGAGCCCGATGGCCGCATAGGGCAGTTCCATTTGCCACAGCCGCTGCCACCAACTCAAGCGATAAACCTGCGCCGCTTCGTGCATGTCGAGGGGAATACTCTTCAAAGAAGAGTAGAAACTGAAGGTCATGTTCCAGACCTGCCCCGTCAGGATCAGCACGATGCACCCCAACTCCACTCCCAATTGGCGGTGGGGAAACAATGCGATCATCGCCAGCATGACGCCGGGGAGGAAACTGAGCACGGGAATGGATTGCAGGATATCCAGGATTGGAATCATAAATCGTTCCGCTTTGGCGTTGTACGCGGCCACATATCCGTAAACCAATGTGAATGCCAGGCTGAGAAGATACGCAATGGCGATTCGCACCACCGAAAAAAAGGCATACTTCGGCAAGGCGCCCGGGTAAAGCTGAATTTCTGCCTGGGTATTGACGGGACCGATTCCATAGCGCGCAAAGGTGAGCAAGCCGTAGAAGAGCGCGAACCCTGCGATCAGGATGGGCAGGTCTCTCAACAGGGAGGGCGCCGCAGCGGGAAACACTCCCCACGGTGGAACTCCGGAAGAGGTTTTAGGCGGCGGTGGCATTATCCCTAGTGCAGCAGATCCCGCTGGGAATCTCCCGTGTGTTCAAGCCGGGGCAAGAACAGCTTGTCGCCCGCAGAATCGTAAGAGAAGATCTCGCCGTATCGGCCCCAGTGCAAGGCGGTGTCGATCTGCCGTTGCGTCTCATCTTCGGGAAAATGTTCGTCCAGGATATCCCGGAAGAACTCCATAGGCATCGCGCCGTCGGACTTGCTGGCGAGGCTGTTTCTGATCTGCTGAAGAAGCGTGGCATGGGCGAGGGCGGCTTCGCGGAAAAGGACCTTGCGCGTCGGGATATCGGCGCTGACAAACTCGCGCCCCTTGTCCGTGATTTCCACATCACCTTTTTCCGTGCGCGCAAGGTCCAGCAAGGTTGCGGCTTCGGTGATGGGCAGCAGGTCATTCACATCCAACAACAGTTCGTCTGCGATGTGATACAAGTCGTCCTTCCCCCCACGATCATTCAGCAGTTCGAGCAATCCCGCAATGCCGCCCGGCCTAGCGTGGGGCAACATCGGGTAGGGAGCTTTCGCCGCTCGCGCCGGGGCGGAGGGCGGCGCCGGTTCGAGTTGGGGCTGAGTCATCAACTTGTAAATGTAATCGACGTAAACCAGGAATTCGGCGGAGTTGCGGTCCCGCGGTTGTTTTAGGGGAATGCGGAAGTCCGCACGAATGCGGGCGGGATTTCGCCCCAGCACGAGGATGCGGTCAGCCAGCAGCGCTGCTTCTTCGATATTGTGTGTGACCAGGAAAATACTCCGTGTCGGGATTTTTTTCCCCAGCCACAGCTCCATCAGTTCGCCGCGCAGATTTTCCGCGGTCAGGACGTCGAGAGCCGAAAAGGGTTCGTCCATAAACAGAATCTCAGGCTCCAAGGCCAGGGCACGCGCAATGCCCACGCGCTGCTTCATCCCTCCGGAGAGTTCCTTGGGATATGCCGTTTCAAACCCTTGCAGCCCTACCGCGTGGAGGGCGCGCAGGGCGCGATGATGGCGCTCGAAATGTTCCATGCCACGCGCCAGCAGCGGCGTTTCCACATTGTCCAGAACCGTGAGCCACGGAAAGAGAGCGAAGCTTTGAAACACAATCGCCAGGTTGGGGGCGCATTCGTGCAGTGGCCTTCCGTGCCACAGGACGATGCCCCTGGAGGGCTGGATCAAACCTGTGAGGATTCGTAAGAGGGTGGATTTCCCCGAACCGGAGGGACCGAGGAGAGCGGTGATGGCGCTGGGCTCGAGGGACAAATCCGTGGGTGCGATCACTTGGATCTGCCGGCCGTCGGGCTGGAGGAAAGACTTCTCAACTTGCACGGCCTCGGCGATGGGCTCCACCGCCGGGATCGGCCTGGAAATAGCGCCCGCGACCTCCACGGACGCACCCTCCCCCTCTTGGGCCGCAGGGGAATACTCGCCCGAGATTTCGTCCATCATGCGCTGCCAGGCTTCCCCCGGCAGTTCATCGAAGAACTGTAGCCGCTCGCCGGGCTCCATCTTTTCGATGATGGCTCGCAACTTTTCTATCGACCGCGTGTGGAGCAGGACGTACGAGTGGTAGTAGGGAAAGTGGCTGACCAAAGCCGCAGCGAAATCATCCGGCATGACGCGGAAGAGAACCTGCTGCTCTTCAAACGTGAGGCCCATCATTACATCGGCGGCGGCCGCGGGATCGAGTTGCTGCAGCAACTCGACTGCGTGGTCCCAGTGTCCTTGGGACAGCGCATCGCGCACTTTTTCGGCTCCCGGCGGGTTCATCGAACGCACCTCATGGGGAATCCAGCATCTTTGGAAGAATTGCCAGTGTACACCGGCCAGCACGATTGGGGGAACCAGCAGGTGTAGCGCAGACCTCCGGGGTTGAGGTCTGCGGCTCTTCTTGCGGAAAAACCACAAATCTCAACGACGGGAGCCTGCCCTCGGATTCGGAAGCGTGAGTCTAAGGAAGAACCGCAGACCTCAAAGGCGGAGGTCTGCGCTACACCCGCTCTCAGGGGGTTGACGGAAGCGCGCGCAGCCACGCGAGCATGGCGTCCGCCTGGGCGGCAGGCACACCCTCCGCCCACACACACTCGTCTCCCTTGCGCAGCAGCAAGGTCACGCCGTTTGCTGCCGATCCAATAAACTCATCCGTGCTGGAGCGCTGGTCGGTGGTGAGTTCCGGATACTTGTGGGCCAGAATCGTGTGGTAGTCACGGAAAAACGCCCGGGATGTTTCGGGACTCGTCCAGCGCGTCCGCGCCACCAGCGTGTAGTCATTCCCACCGGAACGCTCGTAAAGGACATACCGGTCCGCGAGCCACGCTTGGCCGAGCGTCTGGGCTTCGTCCTCAGAAATGAGCTGGCCGAGGAGGGAGTAATAGCCGAGTTCGCCCATCGTGTTCTCACTCAGAAACCGGAGGCTGGCCACGCCCTCGAGCGCAGGCGGATGCGCCAGCGTGATCTGGGCAAACACCTGGTGATTGAAATAGGTCTGCGGCTCGAAGATTTGCTTGGTGGCTTGCGGAGGATGCTCGAATAATCCTTTGAGGTCTTTCCAACCGCCGAGTTGCAGGCCGGCTTGGATAAAGCCGATACCTTGCACGTAGGGAAAGAGAGCCTGCATGCGGAAAAAGTAGGGCGCGCTGGAGAACGCGGGAAACTCCCCGAACTGCTCGTGAGTCACCATTTCCATGAGCGGGGCGATGGAAGGCAGTTGCCCCAGTTCCACCGGCCCGGTCATTTGTTGCATCATGGCGGCCGTGGCATATCCCTCTACAACCGCTTGCCGCGCGTTCGTGGCATCGTCATCGTCGCGGGCGGCGTGGAGGAAACTTTCCAGGTCCCAGCTTTGATCCTGTAGCGCGTGTGTGAGCTCGTGGGAAAGCACCATAGTCTGCGTTTCCGCCGGAATCCAGTCAGCGATGAACATGGTCTTGCGCTTGGGGTCATAGAAGCCCGCGGCCTGTTCCGTGTATAAGCTGACCACAAACTTCTCCAGGTTGAAGTCCCGCGACACTAGGCCCAAGGCGCGCACCAGGCCTTCCTGCGCGTGGATTTCCGCAGGCGTCATCTCTTCATGCAGGTTCTGGATCAAGTATTTTTCGATTTCCGGCCGGCTGATGACCTGCTTCTTCAGAGGCCCCTTAATGGGCAGACCCGTAATCTGGCTCATCTGCTGAAAAACTCCGTCGGCCTGCGAAAGGAGGTTCTGGGGCGAAGCATTTTGCGGGTCGGCGCGCGTTAGAAGTGAGGGCGCCGCGCACAGTATAAGGACGCCAAGTAAGGAGAGTAAGGATCTCCCCAACTTCACAGGGAGCAGTCGTGATTTCGTCATGATTCATCCATCAGGCGAAATTGGGCATTCGACAATCAAGTCACTTTGGCATTGCCAATCTTCATGCCAACGGAGCCGAAGCGGACGGCGTTGACGGAGATTCCGCCGGTTCCGCCGCGCACGCCTTAACGGCGAATCCGATGTACAAAACGGCGATGGCGAGGTGGATCAACCAGACCAATAGCCGCGGAAATACGCGATGCAAGGGGAGCAAGTCCGTCACCGTGGTGAAGATGACCAAGGGAGTCAGCGCCACACAGGTGATACGCAACAGCGTGCTGTAGGTGAGCTTGAGATGGAACGAACTTGCGAAGGCCATGCCCACAAGGGCGTAAATCAACGCCTGGCAAATGCGATAGGCATAGGTAAAGACAATCGCGAAAGGTGCGATCAACACCACGAACCAGGTCAAGAATAGGTAAACCCAGCGGCGTACGCGGGCCTGGTCGATGGCAAAGTGCTTCACACCGGAAAGGCTGTAGATGCGCGTCTCCTTCTCGGATTTCTTGCCGATCACCTCCTGGCGAGTGAGGAGCACCACTGCCGAGGTGTTCTCCAGGTTTGTGTATTGCCCGGTGAAGTCAATGATCGCCAAGACCTTACCGTCCTTGGGATCCTTGATGAAATAGGGCGTTTCGACGTCGGCGGAAGCAACGCCGTCGGTAATACTGATGGCAGGAACCTGACGGATGAGGCCCTCGGCTGCACCGCCGCGTAGTTGTTGGAAGCTGATCTGCATTTTGGCCAGGTCCGGCAGCCAGCTAATAATTACGATGAGTAGGAGGTAAAGGAATCCAACGCCGCGCCAGCGTTTGGCGACATCAAGGTAAAGGGAGCGAGAGAAGAAGGATTGCCAGAGCGCATCGAAGTAGGTAAAACGTTTTGGTTCCGAATTCATGGAGGTTCTCCTGGGCGCCCGCTGCGGGCCGGCGGGGCGCTCTTCGATCCGGAAGGCGGAACGGTTGACCCGCCCCTTCCAGGAGACTATCATAAAATCTGCGCGAGCAAGCCGGGTGATCGCTGCCTCGTCTTAGCGCCCCGCTCTCCGGGGCGGGCAGGGGCGGGGGAGAGGAAAGTCCGAACTCCGCAGGGCAGTGTGCTCGCTAACAGCGAGGGCCAGAGGGGGATGTCCGACAAGTCGGACCGTACGCCTCGGGTACGGAAAGTGCCACAGAAAACATACCGCCGTGCCGGCGCCTTCGGGCGGACCGGCGCGGTAAGGGTGAAAAGGTGCGGTCCCGGGTCGCCGGGAATCAAAGTAAGAGCGCACCGCCTCAGTGGTGACACTGAGGGCAGGGTAAACCCCACACGGAGCAAGACCAAATAGGAGGGGAGGGGCGGCCCGTCCCGCTACAACCCTCGGGTAGGTCGCTGGACCCCGCGAGCAATCGCGGGGCTAGAGGAATGATCGCCACCCCGACTCATCGGGGAACAGAATTCGGCTTACAGGCTTGCTCGCGCTTTTCTTCTGATTTCAAGAGAGGCGACACAATGTCACTGTTCCCACCGACACGATGTCAGCCTCTCCCGTACCAACTCAACCTGGCCTGAAAGTGACGATACCTTATTGAAAGAAAATGAGATACTGTGTGGGAAGGGCAGATGACAGGGGCAAGACTTCTGCCCTCGTTCAGGAGCCAGGATCGAGCGGTTCAGCAGGCAAGTTTGTCCAAAGCGAAAGGGGAGGTGTGTTTATGCGTTCGCGTGTATTTGCAGCACTTATTATGTTGGCGTTCATCGCGCTGGCGTGGCCGGTCAGCGCATCGGCGAGCCCGGGAGGCGACGATGCCTTCCTGGGCAGATGGGATATCACCGCGACGGGTACCATGTCCGGGCTGCCGAGGAACTGTTGGCTGGAATTGACGCGCGACCAGGGAGTGCTCAAAGGGCGCTTCAATGCCGGTGGGGGCGCGGTTTTCGATCTGCCGCAAGTTTCGATCGAGAATGGCGAGCTAACCTTTCAATACCCGCAAGGAAATCCGCCCAAGCAAACCCAGCAGGTATGGAAAGCTACTATGAAAAACGGGGGCCTGGTTGGGACGGCGGATGTCACTGGACGGACGCTTTCGTGGACCGGCGTGCGCGGGCCGGTTTGGCCTGCGACTCCGCCTAAGCGAAAGCCCGGCAAACCCATCGACCTGTTCAATGGCAAGAATGTTTCCGGCTGGCTTTGCCAAGACCCGCACCACCCGATGGGCTGGTTCGTCAAAGATGGCACTTTGATGAACGCGGGCAAGAATGCCTGCAATATCTACTCCCGGCAAAAGTTCAACGACTTCAATCTCGAAGTCGTGTTCAACGTGGATCCGGAGAGCAACAGCGGAGTATATCTCCGTGGCCGGTATGAGATTCAGGTACTTGACGGCTATAACCGCCCGCTGGATGTCCACAGCCAAGGGGCTCTCTACGGCTTCATCGTTCCTGCCGTCAAAGCTGACAAGCCCGCAGGGGAATGGCAGACGTTCGATATCACCCTGATCGCCAACCGCCTGACGGTGATCATGAACGGAACCAAGATCATCGACAACGCCGAGGTGCCGGGATTAACGGGCGGCGCACTCGACGCCAATGAAAAAGGACCTGGCCCGATTATGCTCCAGGGGGACCACGGCAAGGTGCAGTTCCGGAAAGTGCGCCTTACCCCGCTGATCTGAGCGGTCCGTGGCACCGGCGTCCCGCCCATGTCAAGTCATGGCCAAGAGTAGGTAGTGGTGCAGTTTGAAGTTGTGGCGGCGAGTTTACCTCGCCCAATGGCGGCGTAAAGCCGCCTCTACATCAAACTGCACCACGACCTCAAGACGGCCATGCCACATTACCCGTCCGCGCCCCACCGTCCTGAAGGGATGATTTTATGACTTCGATTTCCCGGCGTAATCTTTTGGCTTCATTGCTGGTCTTGCCCGCCGCCTTGCGCGGCGTCGACAACGAAGGCACGCCCCTCTTCAATGGCCACTCGCTTGACGGCTGGAAAGCCGCAGGGCACCGCCACTCCTTCCGAGTTGAGGACGGCAAAATCGTGGCGGCTGGACCCCGCGCGTACCTTTTCTACACCGGACGCGTAGAGAACGCGAATTTCAAGAACTTCGACTTGAAGGCGGAAGTGCTGACGCGCCCGGGTGCGTGCTCCGGCATCCACTTTCACACGCAATTTCAATCGCCAGGCGCACTCAAAACCGGCTTCAAAGTGCAAATCAACAACGTCTATGCCGGCGAGAGTGATGAGCGCGACCGCCGCAAGACCGGCTCGCTTTACGGCATCCGCGACATTTACAAAGCCCTGGTGAAGGACGACGAGTGGTTCGAGGTGCGCGTTCAGGTGCGCGACAAGCAAGTGCAGGTTTGGCTGAACGGCACGCTGATGGTCGATTACCTCGAGCCTGACCCGCCCCTGGATTCCACGGCCGCAACGCTACGCCGCGGCGCCTTCGCGCTGGAATGCTGCGGCCCGCAATCCAAGGTCTTTTTCCGCCATCTTGTGGTGAAGCCCTTGCCGGATGACCTGCGGACGCCCCCGGAGCAACTGCCGCGGGTGGATGACGTTTACCGCCAGTTGCTGCAAATGAACCAGGAGGGCTTTCCCGTGGTGGACTACCACGTTCACCTGAAGGGCGGGCTGACCCTGGAGGAAGCGCTGGCCAGCTCGCGCCGCGTCGGGATCATGTATGGCATCGCCGTCAACGGCGGACTGAAATTCCCCATCACCAATGACGCCGGGGTGGAAGATTTCCTGGCCAGTATGAAGGGCCAGCCCGCTTTCATAGGGTTGCAGGGGGAAGGCCGCGAGTGGGTGACCCTCTTTTCCCGGGAGACGATTGCCAAGTTTGATTACATTTTCACCGACGCCATGACCTTCACCGATGACCACGGCAAGCGCATGCGTCTGTGGATTCCCGAAGAGGTGGGGGAGATTCCCGACCCCGAGCAATTCATGGAAATGTTGGTGAGCCGCATCGTCGGCATCCTCAACCACGAGCCCATCGATATCCACGCCAATCCTACTTTCTTGCCGGAGGTCATCGCGCGCGACTATGATCGCTTGTGGACTCCGGAACGGATGCAGCGGGTCATCGAAGCCGCCAAGGCCAACGACGTGGCGATTGAGATCAACAACCGCTACCGGTTGCCCAGCGCGGCGTTCATCCAGCGCGCGAAGAGTGCCGGGGTGAAATTCTCTTTCGGCACCAATAACA
>Ga0315282_10008503_pt1 | contig 16597 bp, 16 predicted proteins | sample YL17G07_20_MG_FD_203693 | JGI IMG/M metagenome (GOLD analysis project Ga0315282, IMG submission 203693) | Sediment microbial communities from Yellowstone Lake, YNP, Wyoming, USA - YL17G07_20 | ecosystem: Environmental > Aquatic > Freshwater > Lake > Sediment | place: USA: Wyoming | collected...
AAGGCTGATCCTTCCCCTCGGGAGCACCCTCTTCCATCAGACCCTCACCCTCGCAACAAAGGTTAAAGGCCAACTCAACGTGGAGCAGATGGGATCGGTCGTGTTCGTTCCAATGGTGGGCGAGGTGGAGAAGAAGAGGTGAGGCCTTCAATTACGAATGGTAAGAGCTATTTCATAGGCCAGGCTCAAAAAAGAACAGAGAAAAATGACGAGAAGAGGAAAAGGGGTCATTCTCCTTTTTGAACCGGTTGTTCCCTTTGCAATCCTGTTCTCCAAAAGGAGAATGTCCCTTTTTCCTCTGGTTGCAAAGGTCAAGACCATCGATGGCCGAAGATAGCCCAACTTCCGCACCCCCGTGACCGATTTTGGTCATTTTTGGGGGTTCCGCTCGAAAAAAGGTAATAATTTCAAGGGGGGATTTTCCCAATTTCCAAAATAGGGACGAAAAAACCAGGGAGGATATTGACTATTTTGTGTAGATGATGTATCTGAGTTACCATGAACATAGCTCGTCAAATAATCAGGCCCAGAAAGAGATTGTCAACACACATAAAGGCGATGTAGGGACGGAAAAAATTTTAACATGCTGAAATTACAGCATTTTATACACCGGGGTGCGGAAGTTGGGCTAGCATGACCCTTGACGAACCTGTCGAAATCACCCAACTTTTGACCGCGGTTTGGGCTTTCGACGCTAAAGGCCCGCTCCGTTCTCCCGGATCATAGCATCCAATCTTTTTGCGGCGATTTCTGCAAAGGGCGGGTCGTTGATGTGCATCTCCAGCACCTGGACCCCCACGTTCTTCGCTCCCGTCCGTTCCAATTCTTGTGTGAGGCCTTCGAGAAAACCCCTATCCGATTCCGGTTCGAACATGGGGCCACCCTGGATGTTCAGTTGTGAAAACCCACGGGCCGGAACCAGGACTGCGATGGGACCCTTGCTTCGAGCGAGTCGCTCCGCAATGAAGCGGCCCACAGCCGCCATCTCTTCATAGCTGGCTTTCACATGGGTGTGGATAGGATTATGAATGACGTATTTTCGTTTGAGCATTTCGGGCGGAACCGATTGAAGGCCACCGAAGAGAATGAAATCGGCAGCACCGGGAACGACCACCATTGGCAAACCCCGCCGGCAACTGGCCTCCATCCTTGTGGGGCTCGCAGGAAAGATCCCGCCCAATAGGAGATCAACGATATCATGAGGGGTGATATCGAGAATCCCGACCAGCCTCCCGGCATCGGCCAGCTCTTCCATGGCCCTGGCCCCGATTCCATTGCAATGAAAGGCGATCACCTCATACCCCCAGGATTCCATCAACTCCCGGATATGCATGGCGCAAAGGGTGGTCACACCTGCCGTCGTCATGCCGACGGCAGGGCGGCCCTCGCCCTCCCTTGCCAGCTCCATCTCCACCATCCCCGTGATCGCTCCGGCTCCTTCGGTCAATACCCGGCGGGTTACGAAGTTCAGCCCCAAGATATCCGCTACGGAGTGAATTATGGTGATGTCCTTGGTGCCCGTGAACGGGCCAAAGGTAGTCTGCCCGTTTGCAACGGTTGAAACCATGACCTTGGGAATGCCCAATGGCAGGGCCTGCATGGCTGTGGTGCCAATCATCGTCCCCTGCACTCCCCCCAGGGCGATCACTCCGTCGAGGTTTCCCTCCCGATATAACTGGAGAACGATCTCCGTTGTTCCAAGCGTCATGGCGTGGATCGCGTAATTCTTATCCTGCCTGGCAACGATCTCTTCCAGGGTGGTCTTGGCGGCTGCCGAAACGGCCTGACGCGAAATGGAAGCCTGAAAAGAGGGTTCTCCCCGGATTCCACAATCGATGACTATCGGAACATGTCCCTTTTCTTCAATCAGTTTCTTGACAAACCGGGTCTCTTCCCCTTTAGTGTCGAGGGTGCCGATAATGACAATCTTCCTGGACGTTGCCACATTCTCTCCTTCAGCGCAAAAGCGGATTCGCTTCGCTTAATCCACCCTTCTGTGCGACAGAGATATCTGTTTCGGATTTCGATATTCGAATTTCGGATTTCTTATTTTCTCAGGGGTATATTTCCCTCCCTAATTGGTCGGGCTCATGGGTCAGCAGAACGTGGTCCGCCCTTCTCTTAACCTCTTCAATACTGTGCCAGATCTCAACTATGTTGTAGAATCGACCGGGAGGAGTCAGAGGCCACCCTTTCTCCTTGTCCGGTTCAAAACACTCGCGCAGAAGGACCAGGTCTCCGGCCAATACGTAGACCCCCTTTCCCGTCTCTACCGAGACCGCCATATGGCCCGGGCTGTGGCCGGGCGTAGGAAAGACTCGGACTCCTTCAACAATTTCCTCTTCACCCTGAATGAGATTGAATTTACGATGTCTGAAGGTATTCCCGATGCCGAGAACAGGGGCCTCATACGATTTCCAGTAGAAGGGAATTGGATCCATGGCGAACCGGTATTCCTTTTCGCTAACAAAGAGCCTCGCCCTGGGAAACTTGTCAAGGTTATAACAGTGATCCCAGTGAAGATGCGTAAAAATGACGGTTTCGATCTCATCGAGACCGATCCCCAGTCTCGCAAGTTGCTCGTGAATGGCCTGACCGGGCTCCTGCCTTCCCTCATGGTGATACTTTACCGAATGTTCGGTATCGCTCATGCCGGTGTCGACAAGGATCTTTCGTCCCCCTCCTTCAACGAGAAATGCAAACACAGGATGTTCGACGAGTTGTCCGTAACCTTTTCCATAGGTGCCGTATTGACTCTTGTCCAGGATCTGCCAGCCCGTCTGAATCTGGTGAATCGTATAGTGGATCATTTTCAAACCCTCCTCCTGTAATATTGACATCGCAGTTGCATTAAACAGGCCTGCCGGGTCCGCTCCCTGCAACGACGGGGTTATTTCTGATGTTCACTGGCGTACTGGCAAATCCTTTGGATCTTGGGTTCGGATCTCCCTCCGGGAACATATTCCGAACTCATCCAGATGGCCACAAGGGTCTTGGCCAGCTCCACGCCAATGACCTGAGCCCCGAGGGTCATGATGTTGGCGTTGTTGCTCTTTCTTGAGCGCTCCGTCGAATAGGGGTCCGAGCAGAGGGCAGCGTAGGCGCCCGCGACTTTGTTCGCAGCAATGCACATCCCAATGCCTGTGCCGCAGATCAAGATTCCCCGGTCGTGTCTTCCCGCTGCAACGGCCTCAGCGACCCGAATGGCTACATTGGCATAAACAGGATCGTCGCTTCCATAATCCTCCCATTCGTATCCCAGATCGGTGAGGTGCTTCTTAATGGCTTCCTTGAGTTCCAATGCATTGGGATCACATCCGACGGCCACTTTTTTCATTGCGTCTTCTCCTTGTATCGATTTAGCGTCTCGTTGGAGACTTCCGTCCACCTCCGAAGCAGGACCTTCCGCTTTCACCCATGGCCCGCATTCTAATAATAGCCTGTCCGAAGCCTCTAAATCAATTCAGGCGCTCCTCCAACAACTGAAATTTCCGGGCGCACTCGGGAAGAGTTCAAGGAATCTTTAAACGATCAGGACGAAAATGGTCGATAGAGTTGGCGAAAATGAGTAATCTTTGGCATAATTCGGTAACGGTATCGTCAGAATATTGAAATTTGCCGTTGAGGGAGATATAAAAAAATAGACTCTGAATAAGGAGGGTTATGCTATGGACTGGGGAAAGAAAAATCGTCTGTCGAGTCTGGTCAAATCCGACGGCCACTGTTTTTTCTTGCCGATTGATCACGGCTACTTTCAGGGGCCGACTCGGAAACTGGAAAATCCGGCAAAGACTATTAAACCCTTAATTCCCTATGCGGACGGTCTTTTTGTCACGCGGGGCGTCCTTCGGTCTGCTGTTGACCCTCAGAATAGTCCGCCTGTTATTCTCAGGGTTTCAGGAGGAGCGAGCATCATTGGGAAGGATCTTTCCCATGAGGGGATCACCACCTCCGTGCAGGAAGCACTCAGACTCAACGTGGCTGCCGTGGGGATGTCGATCTTTGTCGGAAGCGACTATGAACACGATTCTTTGATGAATCTGGGAAAATTGGTGGACGAGTGCGAAAACTACGGTATTCCGGTCATGGCGGTCACTGCCGTGGGAAAAGAACTCGAAAAAAGGGATGCCCGTTACCTGGGCCTCTGCTGCCGCATTGCCGCCGAATATGGATCGACCGTTGTGAAGACCTACTGGTGCGAGAATTTCGACAAAGTGGTCAAGGGGTGCCCTGTCCCGGTCGTCATGGCAGGGGGACCCAAGTGTGAGACGGAGCGGGAAGTCTTCGATTTCGTCTATGATGGCATGCAGAAAGGGGCGATCGGTCTCAATCTCGGAAGGAATGTCTGGCAAAACGAACGTCCCGTGGCCATGATGAAGGCCCTCCGGGCCATTATCCATGAAAAGGCTACGGCGAAGGAGGCCGAGGATATCTTTGAACAGGAAAAAAAGGTTCAATAATGGGGGCAGTAAGAAACCTCTTCAATAAGGAGGAGGCTCAAGAATTCCTCACCAAGTACCCTTCCCTCTCCGAGGCATTGGCCCTCCGCCTTTACACCTCCCGCCTGATCGGAAAGGATCCGAGCCTTGTCCTTCATGGCGGAGGGAACACCTCGGTTAAACTGAAGATCAAGAACATCCTGGGAGAAGAGCGGGATGTCCTCTATGTCAAAGGGAGCGGGGCCGACCTGGCCGCTCTCGGGCCGGAGGGACTGGTTGGGTTGGAGCTTCAAGAGCTTCAAAAGCTGAAATCCCTTGAGGGCCTTTCGGATGAGGAGATGGAGAACCAGTTGAAGATCCATAAAGTCCATTTCCGCTCCCCGGATCCCTCCGTCGAAGCCCTGTTTCATGCCTTCTTACCGCATCGGTATGTGGACCACACCCATGCACAGAGCATCCTTATCCTGACAAATCAAAAACATGGGAAAGAGCTTGTTGCAGAAGCCCTCGGCCCCGGGATCGGCGTCCTCCCCTATCTTCGTTCCGGATTCCCTCTGGCCAAGGCAGCGATTGAGTTATATGAGAATAACCCTCAACTTGAGGCGATTGTGCTCATGAATCACGGTATTTTTACGTTCGGTGATGAGGCGAGACTTTCTTATGAGAATATGATCAGGTTCGTCCAGAAAGCGGAATCCTATATCGAAAAGAGACTTCAGGGAAAACCTCTGTGGCATCCCCGCGCCGATTTATATCCTTCTCTGGATATCGCTTTATCCACTGCGCGGATTTCTTCGGTCATTCGGGGGGCCTGTGCCTATCAAGATCCTGGTGGTACCCTCCGTCGTTTTTATACGGAGGTTAGATCTACACCTGAAATGGTTGAAGCCTCCCGCTCAAAAGAGGCCCCGGATTTGTGCCGGTCCGGAGCCCTCACCCCCGATCACATCATCTGGACCAAGAACCGGGCGGTCTATATCGAGTCTGTTCCGGGAGATGATGAATCATTAAGGTCTCTCGTAAAACAAGAGGTTGACTCCTATATCAAGGACTATGACCGGTATTTCGAGACACACAGCGCGACCCGGGGGACGAAACCCGAAAAACTCGATTCTTACCCGAGAATCTTTCTTGTTGCAGGAATTGGATTGGTTGCCCTTGGATTGACCCGGAGGGCGGCGCGTATTGCCGCCGATATTGCCGAACGGTCATTTCAGGCGAAACCCTGTGCCATGGCTATGGGCGACTATTTGCCGATGGATGAGTCCCATGCCTTTGACATGGAATACTGGGGTCTGCAGCAGAAGAAATTGGCCAAGACCGCGCCTCTTCTCCAGGGGCAGGTGGCTGTCGTGACCGGCGGCGGGGGCGCGATCGGTCTTGGGATTGCAGACCGCCTCCTGGCTGCCGGGGCCCTTGTGGTCATTTGTGACATCGAGAAAACGCGCGTGGAGAAGGTCCGCTCCATCCTTACCCGTAAGCACGATGAAAGTCTCATAGAACAGATGGTCTTTGACGTCACAGACTACCCCTCTGTCGAAAAGGCCTTCTCCGAGATCAGCGGCAGGGTGGGCGGCATCGACCTTCTCGTTCCCAACGCAGGGATCGCCCATGTGGCAAAGATCGAAGACCTCGATCCCATAAAATTCAGGCAGGTCATTGACGTGAACCTCATGGGAACCTTCCACATGTTAAAGGCTTCCGTACCGATCTTCAAACGGCAGGCAACGGGCGGAAATATCGTTGTGGTCAGTTCGAAGAATGTCTTTGACCCGGGAGCGGCTTTTGGAGCCTACAGCGCTTCGAAGGCAGGGGCCCATCAGATTGGGAAGATCGCTGCGCTGGAGCTTGCCGAAATAGGGGTCCGGGTGAATATGGTTAACCCTGATGCCATCTTCGGAGATGAAGAGGTCTCGTCAAAATTGTGGGATTTGGTCGGACCGGACAGGATGAAAGCCCGTGGACTTGATGCAGAAGGCCTGAAGGAGTACTACCGACAGAGAAACCTCCTGAAAGCCCGCGTCCTGGCAGAGCATGTTGGAAATGTCGTGGTCTTCTTTGCAAGTAATCAGACCCCCACGACGGGAGCCACATTTCCGGTCGACGGCGGTATTCCCGCTGCGTTCCCAAGATAATAAGCCAACCACTTCTTCTTATCTTCACAAGGGCAAAGAGGAGCAAGGAAACGCTTTTACCGAGGAGAAAAGATGCGGATCGGCCATATTGCCTTGGTTTCGAGTTCTGAGAAGAAGGCGAATCGATTTTATAAAGATGGGCTGGGACTGAAAGAGCTCAGGTCAACCGTCATCCCGGCAAGCCTTTCAAAATCGCTTTTTGGTATCGATCAAGAGTTCAAGGTCATTGATTTCGGAAATGAACAAATTAAATTCGAAGTATTTATTGTGAATCATGAGGGAGTTCTTCCTTTAAGAAAAGTTGACCATGTCTGCCTTGAAGTTGAGAACCGGGAGGCCTTTTTGAAAAAATGTAAAGGAATGGGTTTTGAAGTCCTTCAGGTTCCAAAAGGCGATTCCCTTGTTCTATTTCTCAAGGATGGAGAGAGTAATCTGTTCGAAATAAAAGAAAAAAAATAGACCTCTAATCCCCTTTTGTCCCGCTCTGAAAAATGGAGGCTGGCAGGGAGTTGAGAACGCTCGGTTGATACGAACCCCCAAGGTTAGTGATTCTTTGAGCTTGATTTTTCGAGAGAGGGAATGATAATTCTCGCCGTCGATTCAAGGTCTTCACGCAGGGCCTCTTTGATCTTCTCTTTATCCCTATTTTTGAATGCTTCAAACATGTCCCAATGGCATTTCATTGCGTGAGAGAGGCTATGGGTGCTAATCGCATAAGTATACACGTAAGGCCCAACGCGAGCCCAGAGGCGTCCGATGATTTCCAATAACAGGGGGGAATCGGAGTGAGAATAAATGGAAAAGTGGAACTGGGTGTTTTTTCTCATATAGAGCTTGGGCCTCTCCATCGAAGAATCCATGCTCTCCAGTAACCGTTTCAATATCGGCATGTCCTCCTCCGACCTCAGGTCACATGCCCTTTGCGCTGCCGTGGATTCGAGCAGGACTCGAAGGCGAAGAGCCTCCTCCATATCTTTAGCCGTCAATGTATTCACGTGAATTCTCTTATTGCTTTCGATCACAATGATTTTTTCAGATTCAAGCTGCCACAGCGCCTCCCGCACCGGCATGAGACTTACCCCAAATTTGGCGGCCAAGTCTCGGAGGCTGATCGATTCTCCAGGTAAAATTTCTGCGGAGATAATTTTATCACGCAGTTGGTCATAGACTTCCTGCCGGAGTGTTTTCACCGAAATCTTTTCGATTGCCATAGCCGGCCCCAGTTTTGATATATGTGATCACATATCACAAATCTAAGTATTTTGAAAATATAACAATTTCAGAGAGTTACAGATTTATTAATCTTCAATACATTTTTTTATTGACAGAACCTTTAAAATTACTTATACCATAATATATTAGGAAAGGAAATGCACGAAAAATGAACGATCGTTCGAAAGGAGGTGAATCATTCCGTCTCCGATGGGAGTTATCCGTTTTGGGGAAAGGATTCTGCAAGTGTTTTCCTTCTCAACAATTTATCGCCCTTTGGCAGAAAACAGTAAAGGAGGAATGGTATGATCAGTAAAACTTTGAAAAGAAGCCTCATCACCGCGCTAACGATGTGTTTGTCCCTCGGAGTATTCATGGTTGATGCAGGGGCTAGCCCCTACGCCAAATATGCAGGAACGACGCTGGTTGTCAATTTTCCCTCCCATCCTTACTATGAATATGCTATCAAGCTGATCCCTGAATTCACCAGAGAAACCGGGATCAAGGTCGAGATTGACAAGATCGAGTACATGAAGATGCGGGATAAGCAACTGCTCGAGATGTCCAAACCCAAGGGAGATTATGATTTGGTCTCCTATGTGGTCATGTGGAAGACGGAGTATGTGAACAAAGGGCTCCTTACCCCCCTGGCCCCCTTCTTCACGCGCCCTGACCTGGCGGATCCGAATTACGATGCGGCGGACATCATTCCTGCCTACCTCCAGACGACCGGAATGGCGGGCGGGAGAAAGGGATATCTCCCCGGTCCGACAGCGGCTTGCTACGGAATCCCCTTTGGGTCGGAAACGAGCATGTTCGCCTATCGGAAGGATATCTTCGAAAAGCATGGCTGGAAAGTCCCCCAGACCTATGATGAGATGTTGAAACTCTGCAAGCTTGTAAAGGAGAAAGAACCGGATTTGGGTGGTTTGAGCATGAGAGGCGAAGCAGGCCATCAGGTTCAGCATGCCTGGTTCCTTTTTCTGACTCCTTATGGAGGAAGTGCTTTTGATGACAATTGGGAACCGACCTTCCAGAAGGAGCCCTCTATCAAGGCCATTAAAGCCATGATCGAGGTCGTTAAGACGGGTCCTCCCGGGATTCCGACATTTGCTTACGGCGCCATGAGTGATGCATTTCTCCTGGGAAAAGCCGCCATGTATCTGGACAGCACGGCCATACCGGGAATGGTGAGGGACCCCAACAAATCGAAAATCATGGGAAAAGTTGGATATGCCCTCCAACCGAAGCAGGTCAAGTACTCGACAGAGACAGGCGGCTTTGGAATTGCCATTCCGGCAAATTCGACCAAGAAGGAGGCTGCTTTTCTCCTCCTCCAATGGTTCACTTCGAAGGCTCAAGACCGCAAGATTGCCCGCCTCGGGGGAATGCCTAACCGGACGTCCACGCTCAAAGATCCTGGAATGCAGAAGGAATATCCGGAATTCACCGCCATCCTGGAAAACCTGAAATATGCGAACCCGGACTGGCGGCCCCTGATTCCTGAATGGCCGGAAATTTCGATGCAGTATGTTGGCATTGCTCTGCATGAAGCCATCACGGGAAAGAAGACTCCGGAAAAAGCGATGAACGATGTGATCGAACCCGTTAAAAAGATCATGGAGAAGGCCGGATATTATAGCTGGAAGAAGTAGAGAGACCGTAAGGATGAGGTTGAGGCTGAGGCTGAGGTTGAGGTTGAGGTTGAGGTAAAGAGTTTCTACCTCACCTCAAAGCCTCAACCTCGACCTCACGGCCCGTTCTAGCGCCTCGGGAATGAATTCTGGGAGCGTTGACGGGGCGCCCAGAGAGCCCTGCCGCCCCCGGGAGAGAGTAGATGGCCAGACAACAAGGACTATTCAGGGGCGTAACTCCCTATCTTTTCGTAGCCCCGGCATTGATCGTTCTCGCCTTCACGTGCCTGTATCCCGTGATCAAGGGTTTCGAACTCAGCTTTTTCGATTGGAAGCTGGGGACCCCGATAGAATCCCGTAAATTTGTGGGGTGGGAAAATTTTATCTGGGCCTGGAATGATCCCGCACTCTTCAACTCCATCAAGGTCACCATCGTCTTTGCCATCTCAGCCGTGTCGGTCGAACTCTGTCTGGGTCTGATCCTGGCGCTCCTCATGGAAAAAGGCATTAAAGGAATCGCCCTTTTTCGGACGGTGTTCATCGTCCCGATCATGATTGCCCCGGTGGTGGTTGGATTGATCTGGAGATATCTATTTGATGCTAATTTTGGCCTGATCAATTACATTGTTCAATCGGTTGGTTTTGAACCGAAGGTCTGGTTGGGTACCCCGGGGCTGGCGCTTCCCGCTGTCATCGTTACGGATATCTGGCAATGGACCCCTTTTATGTTCATTCTCTTTCTCGCCGGTTTGCAGAGCCTGCCGAGCAGTCCGGTAGAGGCAGCGAAGGTGGACGGGGCAACCACCTGGCAGGTTATCCGCCTAGTGAAGCTTCCTCTCCTGGCCCCGGTGATCTGGGTAGCCATCATTCTCCGGATGATCGACGCCTTCCGGAGTCTGGAGGTCATGTATATTTTGACCTTCGGAGGACCGGGGAGGGAAACCGAAGTTCTATCTTTGAATATTTATAAGACTGCGTTTAATAGCCAGCGTCTGGGACTTTCTGCGGTCAATGCGATTTTTCTTCTTATCTTTATCATGGTCTTTAGTCTGGCTTTCTTAGCAATCGCCCGGCCGGCTCTTTCGAAAAAGTGAACCTTTCAAAAGGTTCACCCTGAGCCGCGTTTTCCTATTCCGTCTTTATAGGGCAGGGGCTTCGCGCGGTCGAACGCGTAGAGGTCCGTTGAAAAACGGAGTAACTCGACATGAAGAATCAATCTTTGGATGCGGATAACACAGGAAGAGAAGATTCCGGAAACATCGGATTCTGGTCCACCTTTATCCATGGGAAAACGTGGAAGGCAGGGAGATACCCATTGCTCTCGATCCTCGCGTTTTTCTACCTTGTCCCGGTGATTGTCTTGATCATGACTTCTCTCAAGACCCAAATCCAAATCATGTCACCGGCTCCTTCCTGGATTTTTATGCCCACCCTGGGGAATTACCGTAACGTCCTCATGGAACAAGGGTTCCTTCGTTATTTAATCAATAGCCTCATTGTCGGATCAGTATCGACCTTTTTCACCCTGCTCATTGGAGGTTTTGCTTCTTATGCCCTCGTTCGCTTTAACTTTTTGGGGAGAGGAACCATTTCGTTTAGCACCCTTCTCTTGCGGATGATTCCTCCGGCAGTCCTGGTGGTGCCGATCTATGTTCTCTGGACGCTTTTTCGGCTTGCAGATACCCTTCCCGGGTTAATTATTGTTTACGTCGGCCTCAATCTCCCCTTTACCATCTGGGTGCTAATCAGCTTCATCTCCGATATCCCTTTGGAACTGGAGGAGGCGGCAGTCGTAGACGGGTGTGGCCCCTGGAAGATTTTCTTTCAGATCATTCTCCCCCTGATCAAACCCGGACTGGCAGCGGCAGCGATATTCACCTTCCGGATTGCGTGGAACGAGTTCCTCCTCGCTTTGGTTTTGACGAATCGGTTAACCCGCACGCTCCCTGTGGCTACAACTATCTACATGACGGATATCGGCGTGGAGTGGGGAAATATTACGGCCATGGGAACCCTGGTGGCTTTGCCGGCGATCCTCTTCACCTTCCTTGCTGCCAGGCAATTGATCGCCGGACTGACTGCGGGGGCCGTGAAGACGTGAGGGGAATGCGAAATGGAAGGGATGGAGAGCGAGTTCTGAGCTCGGAGTGGCAACGGAAAGGAGCTGATCTCTCGAAGCTCAAAGGTCGAAAGGTGAAACAGCCGGAGAGCAACACTGCAGCGCTTGGGGCGACTTCATGACACATCGGTATCTTGTCATCATCGGGACACTGGATACGAAAGGCATGGAGATCGCTTTTCTGAGGGATTGCCTCCACCGGCTCGACTGGAAGACAAGGATTGTCGATGCCGGATTGCTGTCCTCTCCAGCTTTCCCTCCGGATGTGACCCGGGAGGAGGTCGCAGCCCGGGCGGGGAAGACGATCGAAGGGCTTCTTTCAGAAGGAAAGGATAAGGTGGATGCTATCAATGCCATGGCCCGGGGTACCCTCTCCTTTGTAGAGGAATGGGTTCACCGGGGAGAGGTTGGAGGGGTCATTGCCCTGGGGGGTGGTGTTGGCACATGGCTTGGAACGGCAGTGATGCGATGGCTTCCTCTGGGTTTGCCAAAAATGATGGTTTCAACCATGCCTTTTCAGGATATCCGGCCCATTATTGGAACGAAGGATATTATCCTGTTTCCTTCCGTGGCTGATATTCTGGGACTCAATCCCCTTCTCCGCACCATTCTTCGGAATGCCGCATCCTCGCTGGCGGCAATGGCTGGCCTTCCTCCGCTGGAAGAGTCAAAGAAAAAGGTGATTGGTTCCACTTCCCTGGGTATTACGACCCCCGCGGTGCTGGCATCGAGGCGAATCCTTGAAGGCCACGGATATGAGATGACCTGCTATCATGCCAATGGATACGGAGGGAGGGCTTTCGAAGAAGGGGTTTCAAGGGGGATGTTTTCGGCTGTTTTGGATATAACAACCCACGAGATTACCAATCAGCTTCTCCACGGGACTTGCCCGGCGGGAGAGGATCGCCTTGAGACAGCGGGAAGGAAAGGCATTCCTCAACTGGTTGCTCCCGGGGCCATCGATGTCATTAGCAAGGGTCCGATTGAGACGCTTACCCCCGAAGAGAGAAAGAGACCCCATTACATGCACAGTCCTTTTTTTACCCATGTACGGGTTTCTTCCGAGGAGATGCGTCATGTCGGGGAAGTCATGGCAAGAAAACTGAACATGAGTCGAGGCCCTGCGGCAGTGGCTATTCCTCTTCGTGGTTTTTCAGATCGAAACCGGCCCGGAGACCTGCTCTATGACCCCGAAGCGGACGGAGAATTTGTTTTGACCCTCAAGAAGAGACTCCATCCGAGGGTTCGGCTTGTTGAGATCGATGCTCACCTCAACGATGAGATATTTGCTTCCAAGGCCTGTCATCTCCTGATCGAGATGATGGAGACAGGTGCAGGACACGGATCAATGGACCAGGAAAGAAAACGTGTAAACAGGAGGATGAAACAGACGGGGAGAATACTATGGTAGATGGAAGGGTGATTCGATCAACAATGCATGAACTGATGGAGGTTGCAAAGAGAGCTTTTAACGCTCACCTGCAGACCGGGACAGGTGGAAATATCAGCGCCAGGGTTGCCGGGAGCAATGCGGTGGTGATCAAACCGAGCGGGGTGGGATTCATCGGGTGCAATCCCGACAACCTCCTGGTTGTGGACCTTGAAGGAAAGATCCTGAAGGGATCGACCAAGCCGAGCAAGGACATGCCGTTCCATTTGGGAATCTACAGAGTCCGGCCTGAAGTCAACGGCATCGTCCATGTCCATTCCCCATGGGCCACCGCATGGGCTGTTCTGGGAGAGGAAATCCCGACCATAACAGTCCAGGCTCAGAGCAAGTTCGGGAAGATCCCCTTGGTGCCCGGCGGTCCTGACGGGAGCAAGGAGGCATCGGAATCTGTCATCAATGCATTCCGGGATCCAGCGATTCATGTGGCCACGCTTCAGAACCATGGAGCCGTGGGAGTGGGGAAAACGCTTCTTGGCGCGCAGGAGCTTGTGGAGCTGATCGAGGAGACCGCCCAGGTTGCGATGCTCGTCCGGCTGGCATTCCGCGCAACGTGAAAATAGATTCTTTGGGGCGATGTTTTTGCAGGGGCGATCCTATGTGATCGGCCTATGTCCGCATATGAAAAGGCGGATTCGCTTCGCTCAACCCACGCTACTTCTGTCTCATCGGGTATTTTGCGTCTCCGTTATGCGCTATGCGATTTTCTACATAATGCCCCATGTCCGGAGGGCACCTCGAACCATGAAAACCATTGCAGGTTAAGGTTAGGGTTAGGAAGCCGGTTTCGGTTAGGTGTTGGGGTAAAGGCTACTTTCCTTTGGACCAACGACTTAACCCAGTGACCAAACTGGCATCCTCACCCTAACCTTGGCCTTGCTATTTTCTAAGTAAAGGAGGATACACTTACGATGTCAAAATGGACAATCAGGCCGATGGTTACAGGCTATGCCAACTCGGACAAGAAGACCTATCTGTACCACCACAGCACCCATTCCTATTTCAATGTGGAGGGGAAAGTCCTCCTCCCCACGATTGCCTTTCTCGCCCGGAGCGGAAAGGACTTCGTGCTCGTGGATACCGGGATGGCCTGGACAGAGCGGGCCAGCACGTATCACCATCCGGGATCCTATCAACCTGAAGGCGCTGCCATTCATGAACGCCTTGCCTCGCTGGGTATCCAGTGCGAGGATATCGGGCTTGTGATCCTGACCCACATGCACTGGGATCATGTCTTTTACATGGAGAAATTTGTGAACGCCCGGTTTATTGCCCACCGGAAGGAATATGAGTTTGCTATGAATCCAATTCCTCTCTATTACAAGTCCTACGAGTACCCGGTTCTGGGTGTCCGCAGACCCTTTGAGGGGATCAAGATCGACCTCGTGGAGGGCGAGGAAGAGATTGTGAGCGGGATACGTGTCTTTCCCAGTCCTGGTCACTCCCCCGGTCATCAATCCGTGGAGATTGATACGGTGGAAGGAACCTACATCTGTTGCGGTGATTCGATCTTCCTTTATGACAACCTGACTCCTATCCCTGAAATCCATTACTCCATCACCCCTCCTGCACGCTATGCCAATGTGGTGGAGACCTGGAAGAGCATTGAAGAGTTGAAAACCAGAGCGAAAAGCAAGGAGTTCATTCTGCCAACTCATGCCCCGGAACTGGAGACACGGCAGGAAACAGAGGGGGTGCTACAAACGCTCAGGTAGCACGGTATACTGAATCGGCAATCTGGTATGCCTGGCTCGTCACCCGGGAACAATGAGAGTGGCAGTGGGTTGGGGTTAGGAAGCCGGTTTAGGTCAGGTGTCAGGGCTAGACTTGGGTTACTTGGGTTACTTGGGTTACTTGAGTTACTTGGGTTGCTTGAGTTACTTGGGTTATTTTGGTTTTGGGGTTTGAACCCAATAACCCAATGGACCCAACCAACCCGAGCAACTCAATCTAACTTAACCCATTGACCAAACTGGCATCTTGACCCTAACCTTAACCCGGGAGTTGTTGCTTTCCGAGGGATTTTTTATGGACTTGGTCTGTGGGCTTGATGTAGGCACCAGTGGGGCAAAAACCCTTGTTGTTGACGCTACGGGAAAGGTCTCTGCGAGGGCGGAGATAAAGTTCACGAAGCCTCCCTATGTCCCGGGCCCCGGCCTTGCCGAGCAGGATGCCGCACAGTGGTGGGAGGCGTCCAGGGAGTGCCTGAAACAGATCTCTCCTCATGTGGGTGATCGAATCATTGCGATTGGCATTGATTCCACTTCCGGGACCTTCGTTCCAGTCGATGTCGATGGAAATCCCCTCATTCCAGCCTTAATGTATAATGATGCCCGGGCCAGTGGCTCGGAGAAGTCAGTTAATAAGGCTGCCCTGGATCTCCGTGAACGGTTAGGCTACTGTTTTCCAGATGCCTTTTCATTGGTGAAGCTTGTGTGGCTTCAGAAAGAAAGGCCGGATGTCGTGAAGTCGACTTACAAGTTTCTTCATGCAGCCGATTTTCTGGTGGGGAAGCTCACAGGAGACTATAATTGCACCGATACCTCCAATGCCCTGAAGTCGGGTGTTGATCTCATTTCAGGAACATGGCCTGAATTTATTGAAAGAGATCTGGGATTGCCCTTAATCAAATTTCCCAAGATCTTTAGACCTGGAGAAAAGGTGGGCGAGGTTACGAATGCTGCTTCCAGAGAGACGGGAATCAGGCCCGGGACATCGGTGATCGCAGGAGCAAGCGATGGAACAGCGGCCTTTCTCGCATCCGGTGCCAAGAAGGTGGGAGACTGGAATATCAATCTCGGTACTACCCTTGCGATTCGGGGTATTTCAAAGAGTCTGGTGAGGGATGTGAAAGGGCGTCTCTATTGCCATCGTCATCCAGAGGGCTACTGGTTACCGGGCGGAGCCAGCAACGCGGGCGGAGAGGCTCTGATTTACAGATTTCACGAGAGGCAACTCCCGGAACTGGATCGTCTTGCCATGAATTGTCTCCCGACAGGGCTTGTAGTCTATCCTCTCATCCGAAAGGGTGAGCGCATGCCCTTTGTCAGCGGCAGAGCGGAGGGGTTTGTGGCGGGTGAGGCAAAGAATGAAGAGGAGCTCTACGCCGGATATCTGGAAGGGATTTCCCTGGTCGCGGCCTGGTCGATCGAGGAAGCCGAAAAGATTGGAGCGGAGGCCGGTGGCGATTTTTTCCTTTCGGGCGGGGGTGGGCGGGGGAAGACACTCGGCCGTCTCATCGCTTCAGGCCTCGGAAAAAATCTGGCAAGGACCCTGGAGCCCGATGCAGCGATGGGGAGCGCTCTCCTGGCAGCGGCATGGGCCTGGTTTAAGGGTCCCGTCAGCGCTGCACAGGCCCGGATGGTGAGAAGGGGTGAGGTTTTTGATCCCATCCCGGAGATGAATGAACCCCTGAGAGAAAAGTTGGAGGCGTTAAAGGAAGAGTGTCGACAGAGGGGATACCTATAACAGGATTTAAGGATTGTGATGTGAGAGGGGAGTCTGGGACGGAGGTCAATGACGTCCTCGCTTACAGGATTGGCCGCGCTGTCGGCTCGATAACGAAAGAAACAAGAGTTGTTGTAGGTGGGGACTTCCGAACGTCAACACCT
>Ga0315282_10008504_pt1 | contig 16594 bp, 14 predicted proteins | sample YL17G07_20_MG_FD_203693 | JGI IMG/M metagenome (GOLD analysis project Ga0315282, IMG submission 203693) | Sediment microbial communities from Yellowstone Lake, YNP, Wyoming, USA - YL17G07_20 | ecosystem: Environmental > Aquatic > Freshwater > Lake > Sediment | place: USA: Wyoming | collected...
TCATCCATTCCTTACTAAATTGAAAAATTAATCAACTCTCCCTCGTTGGATTCTGTAAAGGCCCGCGTCAAGGGCTCACACACACATTAGTTAAATTGCAAAGCCTGATGACCTCAGAGCCTCCTCAGAGGCGTATTTCCCACCGCGCCCACACAACCTGCGTTTTGGGTTGACGGATATGGCAAAATGAGTTAATTTAGAAATTCTTGATGAGATAAATGCTGAATCCTACATCGATTTTTGATAAAGTCAATATCTGCTGACTTCTTGGCTCTTCGACGTGATCGCTGCTTCGGGGTAAATGAAAATGGATGAGGGAAATGAACTGTTCCAGCAGAGGGTTCAAAAACTGGAGGCATTGAAAAAGGAGGGGATCGATCCCTTCCCCAACAATTTCAGGGTGACCCATACCTCCAAGGATATTCAGCAAAGATTCGATTCCAAGTCAGATGATGAACTGAAATCGGTTGAAGAAACCTTCTCCCTCGCTGGCCGGATCGTAGCGATCCGGGACTTCGGCAAGGCCAGTTTCATCCAAGTTCAGGATCGCAAGGGAAGAATTCAGGCCTATCTCCGAAAGGATACCGTCGGCGATAGGGCCTTCCATTTTTTTAAGACACTCGATATCGGCGACTTCGTCGGATTGGAGGGTAAGGTTTTCCGAACGAAGACCCATGAGCTCACCCTCCAGATTCAGAACTTTCGGCTTCTGGCGAAATCACTCCGCCCTCTTCCAGAGAAGTGGCATGGCCTTACCGACATCGAATCTCGTTACCGTCACCGTTACTTAGACCTCATTGCGAACCCCAGGGTCAGGGAGATCTTCTTCACTCGAATCCGGGCCATTCAAAGGATCCGAGATTTCTTCAATGATCGGGATTACGTTGAAGTCGAAACCCCCATGATGCACCCTATTCCCGGGGGGGCAACAGCCAAACCCTTCAAGACCTATCATAACGCCCTCGATATGGAACTCTATATGAGGGTTGCTCCGGAACTCTTCCTGAAACGATTGGTGGTCGGAGGTTTCGAAAGAATCTACGAGATCAATCGCCAATTCCGAAACGAAGGGATCTCTACCCAACACAACCCCGAATTCACCATGCTCGAATTCTACCAGAGCTATTCGACCTACGAAGACATGATGGAGATGACCGAGGAACTCCTTGGTTCATTAGTGAAAGAGTTCCATGGCGGACTCTCTCTTAACTATCAGGAAAAAGGGATCGATTTTAGCCCTCCCTGGAAGAGGGTCCGCTTCAAGGACTCGCTCTTAGAAATTGGAAGGCTTGACCCTGCGATCTTGAAAGATCCTTCGAAAGCGACGGAGGTGGCCAGGGACCTCGGCCTCGAGTTGAAAGGGGGAACATCTTATGGAAGGGTTTTGGCCGATCTCTTCAAAGAGGCGGTCGAGCCCCATCTTCTTCAACCTACCTTCGTCACTCACTACCCAACAGAAGTCTCTCCCCTCTCCCGTCGAAATGGGGATGATCCAGGGGTGGTGGATCGATTCGAGCTTTTCATGGTTGGCCGGGAGATCGCCAACGGCTTCTCTGAGCTGAACGACCCGATCGAGCAACGGGAGCGCTTCCTCCAGCAGCTAAAGGAGAGGGGCGATGAGACCGAGTCTTTTCTTCGTCTTGATGAGGATTTCCTCCGTGCCCTGGAATTCGGAATGCCCCCAACGGCCGGCGAGGGAATTGGGATCGACCGCTGGATCATGCTGCTCACCGATGCGCCCTCTATTCGAGATGTCATCTTCTTCCCTTTACTTCGAATGGAGAAGTAGGGCGTTAGAGCTCATTGCAGACTGAAAATGGCACATTATAAATTGTATTTTGCGATGGAACGAAGTCCAATATGAGATACGAGTGGTTCATTGGTCTAAGATATCTCAAGGCAAAGCGGAAACAGACCTTCGTCTCCATCATCACCCTCATTTCGATCGCCGGGGTGATGGTGGGTGTGATGGCTCTGATCGTCGTGTTGGCGGTGATGAGCGGTTTTGAAAAGACCCTGAAGGAGAAGATCTTAGGCACGCAAGCTCACCTCCACCTTCTGAAGGCCAGTCAAGAAGGGATGGATCATTATCAAGAAGTGGTGAAGGAGGTTGAAGAGGTGAAAGGCGTCGTCGCCGCCGCTCCATTTATCTTCAACCAAGTGATGCTCTCCTCCGAGTCGAATGTCTTCGGCGTGGTCCTCGAGGGGATCGACCCGGATCGGGTGGGGAGGGTAACCGAACTGACCCATAACTTGAAAGTGGGTCGTCTCAATGACCTGAAGAAGGCTGGGGAGGGGAATCTCCCAGGCATCATCCTCGGGGTTGAGTTGGCCAAACACCTTTCCGTCTCCATCAACGACACGATTCAAGTGATCTCTCCCCTTGGCACGATGACGCCGATGGGAATGCTGCCCAAGATGAAGCGGTTTCGTGTCATGGGAATTTTTCACTCTGGGATGTACGAATTTGATAATACCATGGCCTATATTTCTCTCGAAAGTGCCCAGAAGTTCTTTGGCATGGGTGACCGTGTGACAGGAATCGAGATTAAGACGAATGACATCTATAAGGTGAAAGAGATTGGAAAAGAGATTCGACGTAAGCTGGGATTCCCCTTCTGGACCAAGGACTGGATGGAGATGAACAGAAACCTCTTCTCAGCCCTCAAGTTGGAGAAGATCGCCATGTTTATCATCCTCATCCTCATCGTCCTGGTGGCGGCCTTTAATATCATCTCCACGCTCATTATGGTGGTGATGGAGAAGAACAAAGATATCGCCATTCTGAAATCGATGGGGGCTCCGTCCAAGGGGATCTTGAAAATCTTCGTCATTGAGGGATTGGTGATCAGCTTCGTTGGAACGATCTTAGGGACGGTCATAGGCCTTGGGATTGCATTGAATTTAGAAACGGTCACAGGGTTCATTGAGAACCTCTTTGGGTTCAAGATTCTCGCGAGCGATGTCTATTATATCGACAAACTTCCTTCTCAGGTCAACCCCCTCGATGTGGGGCTGATCGTCATGACCGCTATCCTCATCAGTCTCCTGGCCACCCTTTACCCATCCTGGAGGGCCTCAAGACTCGACCCGGCTGAGGCATTGCGATATGAATAAGGGAAAGATATCCTTTAAACAGGAAGCCCAGCGAGCCCTTTCCCGGGGGGAGTGGAAGAAGGCCCTTGATACTTTTCAGAAGCATTGTGCCCAGGATCCAGATGATCTTCGATCCCGGGTGAAAATTGCCGAATTGCTGGAACGATTGGGCCAGAGGAAGGAGGCGATCCAGGCGTATCGAAATGTGGCGGAAGCTTATGCCCAAGATGGTTTTCTCCTCCAGGCCATCTCCATTAATAAGATCATTTTGAGGATAGATCCTTCCCTGAAAGACGTCAATGACTGGTTGGCACAACTCTATACAGAGAAGGTCCAGGAGACCCAACCCCTTCGAACGCTGCCTCACATCCCTCTGATCTCCGAACTGAACCAAGAGGAGCTGCAATTATTGCTCCAAAAGGTCCAGGTCAAAACCTTTCCGAAGGAAAGTCTCCTCTGCCGAGAAGGAGAGGCGGGAGACTCCCTGATGGTGGTTAGTCGAGGGGAGGTCTCCATCTCCAAACAAACCTCAGGGGGGAAAGAGGTATGGATCCGCAATCTCGGAGAGGGAGATTTTTTGGGAGAGTTCGGTTTCTTCACCGATCAAAAAAGACACGCCACGGTCAAGGCCGTGACCGAATGTGAGATTTTGGAAATCACCCGAAATGAACTCAATGAGATGATCAAGACCCATCCCCGTGTAAAGGATGTGCTTCAAAACCTTTTCAAGCAACGGGTCTTAGACCTCTTCCTCGCCCTCTCCCCTTTGTTCTCCTCCATCACCCCCACAGAAAGAGAGGAAATCTTCAAACGGTTTCGTCTCCGTAAGATCCCAGAAGAAACCCTCCTGTTTAAGGGAGGAGACCTTCCGGACTCCCTCTATCTGATTAAGAGCGGAGAGGTGGAGATATTTACTCGAAACCGCCAGGGGCAAAGGGTTGTCCTGGGAACGATGAAGAGTGGAAATTTTTTTGGCGAGATTGGGCCTCTTTTCAACAAGCCCCGAACAGCTTTTGCCAAAACGATTAAGCCTTCGGAATTACTTGAGTTGACCAAAGAAGACCTGGAAGTATGCCTCCTCCAGTTTCCGAAACTTCGATCCACATTGAAAGAGATCTCCCTTAAGCGCCTTGCCCGAATAAAAGAGATGCTTTCTCAAAGGGAGATCGAAAAAGCCAAAGAGGGCATGGTGTGAAAGAATTGATTCAAGCTCAACAGCTCTTCAAGTCCTTTGGAAATGGGGACAAGCGGGTGGAGGTCCTAAAGGGAATTGATCTTACGCTCTTAGAGGGCGAAAGGGCAGCGATTGTGGGTGCATCCGGCGTTGGAAAGACCACCCTTCTTCACATCCTGGGCACGCTTGATCGACCGACTTCCGGCAAGGTGCTCTATCAAGGCCAAGACATCCTCGCTCTGAACGAAAGGGATCTGGCGATTTTTCGAAATCGACAGATGGGCTTCGTCTTTCAATTTCACCACCTTCTCCCCGAATTCAATGCGTTGGAAAATACGATGATGCCCTGTCTCATCCAAGGTATCCCGAAGAAGGAGGCAGCGCTTCGGGCGGAAGCCATCCTCACGTTAGTCGGTCTAAAAGGGCGCCTTTCCCATAAACCGGGCGAACTTTCCGGCGGAGAACAACAACGGGTGGCGGTGGCAAGGGCGTTAGTGTTGGAACCGAAAGTCCTGCTGGCCGATGAACCCACCGGAAACTTGGATGCCAGGACAGGAGAGTCGGTCTTTGATCTTCTCCAAGAACTTAACCACATGAAGGGTGTCACCCTCATCGTCGTCACCCACAATCTGAAATTGGCTGACCGACTGTCCCGTCAGATTCATCTCGTCGATGGGAAAGCACTGGAATCAACAATGTCCTATTTACAAAAAGATAAAGATTTGATATGAAGACAAAAATTTTACTTGATGATTCCGTCCCAAATCGGAAGGGATGGTCGAGGGTTTCTTCCACAAGATGATTAGGAGGAGCGGAAATATGGGCATCGGGCGAATGTGGCTTATCTTCCTCATCCTGTTGCTCTCTATAGAAGTCTGCGCTGGAGCGGAAGAGGTCATTTACAGAATCACACTCCTTGGAAATGTGAAAGTTGAAGAAGGGGTCATTCGGGGAGCGATAAAGAGCCGGGAGGGAGGACCGTTTTCCGCTGAACAGGTCCGCGAGGACCTCCGATCCATTTTCGGCTTGGGTTACTTCTCTGATGTCCAAGTCGATATTAAATCGAGCCCGCAGGGCAAAGAGGTCATCTTTATTGTTGTGGAAAGACCGTCCATCAAAGAGGTGCTGATCACCGGAAATCAAAAGCTGAAGCTGGACGATATTAAGGAGAAGGTCACCCTCACAACACGCTCCATCCTTAACCTCGAAAAGGTGAAAGAGAACTCGGAGCTGATTCGGAAGTTTTATTTCTCAAAAGGGTATTATGGGGTCAATGTGGAGCAGAAGGTGGACTACTTGGAGACCAATGAGGCAGTGGTCACGTTCAAGATCGTAGAGGGACCCAAGGGGCATATCAAAAAAATCACCTTCAAAGGGAACCACAAGATCAAATCCTCGCAACTCAAGAAGGCGATGATGACGAAACAGAGGAGTCTCTTTTCCCTCCTCACCGGGGCCGGCACTCTCGATGAAGACATCCTTAAAAATGACCTCCAGCTCTTGAACGCCTACTATCATGATTACGGTTATCTCGAGGTAAAGGTCTCGGAGCCGAAAATCGATCTTCATGATCCAAAACGGATCCGGATCGAGATCGAAATTATGGAAGGACCTCTCTACCATTTAGGGAGTATCGACTTCAAAGGGGACGTCCTGACGACGAAAGAGGACCTCTTCAAGACAATCAAGACCAAGCGGAACGATGCCTATAGCAACTCCGCGATCCGAAGGGACGTCAATGCGATCACCGAAAAGTTTGCCAATCAAGGCTATGCCAATGTGGAGGTCTCCCCGGAAAGCTCCGTTGATGCCAAAAACCTTTTGGTTAACGTCATCTTCGACGTTGAGAAGAAGAAACGTGTTTCTTTTGAAAAGATTCAGGTGGTCGGAAATACGAAGACCCGTGACAAAGTGATCCGGCGGGAACTCCAGGTAGGCGAAGGAGAGCTTTACAGCGCTGCTCAATTGAATGAGAGCCGGGACAGGCTGAAAAGGACGGGGTACTTCAAGGAGGTTGATTTCACTACCAGCCGAGGGAGCACCGATGAAAAAATGAACCTTGATGTCAAAGTGGAAGAGGCTCCATCGAGTGCCCTCAGTTTTGGAGCAGGTTATAGTAGCATTGATAAATTGGTAGGCACCGCCTCCATCTCAGATCGGAACCTCTTCGGTTTGGGGTACAGTGGAGCTTTGAGATTCAGCTTGGGATTCGTCACCCAGGATTTCAGGCTCAGTCTAACCGACCCCTATTTTCTGGGGTATCGCGTTTCCGCAGGAACTGATCTTTACCACGAAGCGCGCGATTGGGACACCTATTCGGATAAGATTACTGGTGGAGATATTCGCTTTGGAAAGGATTTGACCAAGAAGATCCGTATGGATTGGGTGTATCGATTGGAGAACGTCAATGTTTATAACGTGAGTGATGCTGCCTCTATCTATGTTAAGGATCAGGCGGGGAAAAAGACAACGAGCGCCTTGGGCGTCTCTCTCACGACGGATAGCCGTGATGATTACTATTCCCCCTCTCGCGGAGCGCGCCATAGCTTTACCATCGAGAACGCCGGAGGATTCTTGGGGGGCGACAACTATTTTGTAAGGGTGAAGGGAGAGACCAGTTGGTTCTTCCCCATGCCTCTCGATACAGTGCTTAACCTTCGTGGGAAAGTGGGGATGATGAAGCCCTATGGTGGAAGGCAGATACCCATCTATGAAAAATTCTTTGTGGGTGGACTGTATACGATCAGGGGGTTTGAATACGGTATAGCCGGACCCAGAGATCAGAACAATGAAGCCCTTGGCTCAGAAAAAATGGCGGTATTCAACTCTGAACTGATCTTCCCTCTCTCCCGAGAGATGGGGTTGAGGGGAGCAGTGTTCTGGGATATTGGCAAGGGCTTTGATAACTTCAGCGAGTTAACACCCCTGAAGACAGGGGTGGGAGTGGGAATCCGCTGGCACTCTCCCTTTGGCCCAATCCACATCGATATCGGATTCAACCCTCTCCGCAAGGAAGGGGAGAAATCGAGAGTGCTCGAATTTACAGCAGGAAGTGTTTTTTAGTGGGAGGTGTCAAATTTAACACCCCTTCGTTCAAAGCGTGGCAAATCAATTTTAACGAGAGGAGAGATGATGATGCATGGAAAAAGTCTTGGCATAGTGATTGGAATCGTCTTGTTCGGAGGATGGATCGGATCGGTTTGGGCCGCCGATTACAAGATCGGCTGCGTCGATATCCAGAAGGCGGTCAACGAATGTAATGCAGGGAAGGAGGCTAAAAAGACGATTGCCAAGGAGGTGGAAAAATTTCAGCGCCTCATCGCGGAGAAACAGAAAGAGCTTCAGGTGATGAAAGATTCCCTGGATAAACAGAGCCCGATGCTGAACCCGGAGGCCAGGGCATCCAAGGAGAAAGAGTATCAAGGCAAACTCCGAGAGTTCCAGAGGTGGGGTGAGGACACCCAGAACGAGGTCAATCAGAAACGGACGGAGATCGAGCGAAACATCGGTCTGGGTCTTCAGAAGGTGATTCAAAAGGTAGGGGCCGATGAAGGATTTACCTTCATCTTGGAGAGGAATGAAAGTATTGTCCTCTTCGCCTCCAAGGCGATCGACATCACCGACCGGGTGATCAAACTTTTTGACGTCCAGAAGAAATAGGGCAAGCACCAAATGACAAGCACCAAAAACCAAATAATTTCCAATGGTCCAAATTCAAAATTCCAAACAAAATCGTTTTGGTCATTTGGAATTGGTATTTTGGATTTGTTTGGGATTTGTAATTTGGGATTTGGAATTTAATGGTGCACCCTATTGGACTCAGGCCAGACTGGGTTAGGAGTCGAGAATGAAAAAACCCCTCAAGGAGTTGGCGGAGTGGGTGGGTGGAACGGTTGTTGGAGATGAGGAGGTGGAGATTTCTGGAGTAGGGGCGATCGAAGAGGCCCGGACCGGAGAGATCACCTTCATCGCCAATCCCAAGTACCTTCCGAAACTGAGCGAAACCAAGGCCTCAGCGGTCATCGTCTCAAAAGGGGCAATCCGGGCAGACAAGCCTCTTCTTTGCGTGGCCAATCCCTATTTAGCCTTTGCCAAGATCCTCACCCTCTTCTCCCAAAAACCTTACCAACCCCGAGGAATCGATTCCAATGCCTGGGTCAGCCCTACGGCAAAGTTGGGGAAAGACCTGACCCTCTATCCCTTCATCTATATTGGCGACCGCTGCCGCATCGGAGATCGGGTCACCCTTTATCCCGGGGCCTATGTGGGAGAAGACTCCTCCATTGATGAGGAGTCGATTCTTCATCCCAACGTTTCCGTCTATCCACGAACAGTGATTGGGAAAAGGGTTGTCCTTCACAGTGGCGTGGTCGTAGGAGGCGATGGATTCGGATATGTGAAGGAAGGTAGGAAGAACGTGAAGATCCCTCAAGTGGGGATCGTTGAAATTGAGGATGATGTCGAAATTGGCGCAAATACCGCGATCGATCGAGCCGCACTGGGCAAGACAATCATTCGAAGAGGTGTGAAGATTGATAACCTCGTTCAGGTCGCCCATAATGTCACCATCGGTGAGGATTCAATCATCGCGGGACAAGTTGGAATTTCGGGATCGACCAAGATTGGAAGCAATGTGATCCTGGCCGGACAGGTTGGAGTGGCGGACCATATTGAAATCGGAGACAATGTCATGGTAGGGGCCCAATCAGGGGTGATGAGCGATCTGGCCCCCAACCAAGCATACGTCGGAAGTCCCCCGCTGCCCCACCGGGAATTTTTCCGGATGATGGCTGTTCTTCAGAAGTTGCCGGAGATGAGAAAGACCCTCATCCAAATCGAGAAACGCCTAAAAAAGATCGAAGAGACGATCTCTTCGAAAGGGAAGGAGAAGTAGATGATTGAGATTAAAGAGATCATGAACATCCTCCCCCATGCTTATCCTTTTCTGCTGGTGGATCGGATTATTGAGATCGAGCCGGGAAAACGAGCCGTTGGGATTAAGAATGTGACCTATAATGAACCCTTTTTCCCAGGCCATTTTCCGGGCCGCCCCATCATGCCGGGGGTGCTGATCGTGGAGGCGATGGCCCAGACCGCTGGCATCCTCGTCTTCAACTCCTTGCCCCAAGAGCAATATAAAACGCCTGTCTACTTCTTAGGAATCGATAATGTCCGTTTCAGAAAGCCCGTGGTTCCAGGAGATCAACTTCATCTCGAAGTGGAAATCACAAAGCATCGACAATCCATCTGGGGATTCAAAGGAAAGGCCTTTGTCGATGGAAAATTGGTCGCCGAGGCAGACCTGCTGGCCATGTTAGGAGAAGAAAAATGATCCATCACACCGCGATCATCGATCCAGAGGCCGAAATCAAAGAGGGGGTTGAAATCGGCCCATATTCTGTGATCGAAAAGGGTGTCTTCATCGGGGAGGGAACGAAGATCGGGCCCCATGTGGTCATCCGAGAGGGGACTCGAATCGGGAAGGCATGTCAGATCTTTCAATTCGCCTCTATTGGAGAGGCTCCCCAAGCATTTTTTTATAGAGGAGAGAAGACCTCCCTTTCTATCGGCGATCAGAATATCATCCGGGAGTTTGTCACCCTTCATCGGGGCACGATCAAGGGAGGTGGAAAGACCGTCATAGGAAATGACAATTTCTTCATGGCTTACTCTCACGTAGCCCATGACTGCAACATTGGAAATGAGGTCGTCCTGGCGAATGGAGCCACTCTGGCAGGACATATCACGGTTGAAGATCATGCGATCATCGGTGGATTGGCGGCGGTCCACCAATTCTGCCGGATTGGTGCCCATGCTATTATCAGTGGCCTAACCGGCGTATCCCAGGATATCCCCCCTTATATGATGGCCGCTGGAAGCCGGGCAAGGCTCTACGGGCTCAACACCGTCGGTCTTAAACGTCTCAAATTTTCGGAAGCCGCTCTGAGAGCTTTGAAAAAGGCCTACCGCATCATTTTCCGCTCCAGCCTGACTCTGGAGAAAGCGATAAAACAGATTGGAGAGGACGAAATCTCTCAACTGCCAGAGGTCCAACACCTCCTCCATTTCATCCAACAATCCAAGCGGGGGATCACTCGTTAAGTGGACAAGATCAAGGTCGGTGTCGTCGGTGTCGGTTACTTTGGCCAATTCCACGCAGAAAAATATGCTAAAATAGATTCGGCGGAATTGGTCGGTGTGGTGGATGTTGATCCATCCCGTGCCAGGGAAATCGGTAAACGATACCGAACCCGGTCCTTCTTTCATCACGCAGACCTTTTCAATAAAGTTCAGGCTGTCAGTATCGCTGTTCCCACGCCTTTTCATTATTCGATTACGAAGGATTTTTTCCTGCAAGGAATTGATGTTCTGCTGGAAAAGCCCATCTCGAACACCCTTGAGGAAGCCGATGAATTAATTGGATTGGCAGAATCAAAAGGCTTGATCTTCCAGGTGGGCCACCTGGAACGATTCAACGGAGCTTTGTCCGGTGTAGAGGGAAGGGTGCAAAATCCATTGTTCATCGAATCCCATCGTTTGGGTCCCTTCTCGGGAAGGGGAGCAGATGTTGATGTGGTGTTAGATTTAATGGTTCATGATATCGATATTATCTTAAGTCTATTGAACTCAAAGGTGAAACAGTTTCAGGCTGTCGGCATTCCCATCCTCACCCGCTACGTGGACATTGCCAATGCCCGCATTGAATTCGAAAATGGATGTACAGCGAATTTGACCGCAAGCCGAGTTTCCAAAGAGAAGATTCGAAAAACCCGAATCTTTCAACCGGATGGGGTCCTTTCGATCGACTACCTTTCTCAAAAACTCTCCTTTTCCAAAAGGGTGACGCCTCTGGGAAAGAAAGAGATTCCTGAAATGCTCACGGAAGAGATTCCGGTCAAGAAGATCGATCTTCTGGAGGCTGAGATTCATTCCTTTCTCCAGAGCGTGAGGGATCGAAAAAATGCTCGGGTCTCTGGGTTGGATGGAAAGCGGGCATTAGAAATGGTCCTCCAGATCATCCGGAAGATTGATGACCTCAACGAAAAAAAGAGATAGCGGGACGGCTGGACAGATGAAATCGAAGAAGATCCTGTTGGTCGCCGGAGAAGTCTCGGGAGATCTCCACGGCGCCCACCTGATGGAAGCCATCCAACGGATCGACCCAGAAACCCAGTTTTTTGGTGTGGGGGGGGAGGGTTTGCAAAGGAAGGGGATGGAGCTCCTCTACCACTCGCACTCCCTTTCCGTGGTGGGGATTACAGAAGTCCTCTTCAAATTAAGGTCTATCTTGAATGCGTTCCGAGGGTTGAAGAAATCTCTTGACCAGAAGAAGCCAGACCTCGTCATCCTGATCGATTTCCCTGACTTCAACCTCCGATTGGCCAAAATGGCCCACCAGAGGGGTATCCCAGTCCTTTACTATATTAGTCCCCAAGTCTGGGCGTGGAGGCCGAAGAGGGTGAAGTTGATCGCTCGGTGGGTGAAGAAAATGGTTGTCCTCTTCCCTTTTGAAGTTCCCCTCTATGAAGCGGCTGGCGTGGATGTCGAGTGGGTAGGCCACCCTCTCATCGATATAGTCAAACCCACCCTCTCCAAAGAAGTGGCTTTCCGACGATTCGGTCTCGATCCCCAATGTAGGACCATCGGATTGCTCCCGGGAAGCCGAATCCATGAGGTGGAAAGGCTGCTTCCTCCGCTTCTGGCCTCGATTCATCTCCTTCAAAAGGAAATCACAGGCCTTCAGTTCGTCATCCCTCTCGCCCCTGGGATCCCTAAAACGACCTTATCACCCTGGTTGAAAAATATCACCGCACCGGTGAAAGTGGTTGAGGGCTGGACCTATGATGTGATGAACCTCTCTGAACTTTTGATCACCGCGTCCGGAACGGCGACGCTGGAGGGGGCGATCCTTGGAAAACCAATGGTCATCGTTTATCGGGTCTCTTTGCCCTCCTATTGGGTCGGCAGGGCATTGATTCGAGTGGACCACATCGGCTTGGTCAATTTGGTGGCAGGGGAAGAGATCGCCCCGGAACTGATCCAAAATGATGTCAATCCCCAAAGGATTGCTGAGGAGGCCCTTCGCATCTTAAGGGATCCCATCCTCTGCCGACGAATGACCGAGTCAATGGCAAGGGTCCGTCAGAGCCTCGGAGAACCCGGAGCAGCCCAGCGAGCTGCCCGCATCGTCACTTCCTTACTTAATACTTTCCTCTCCCCTGGCGGGAGGGAATGAAGAGGAGGGGAAATAGAATCCTTTTGCTCGCCCTCACCCGTCAAGAGGGTGTGTCGTAATGATGAAGGAGGGTGGATTCCGGCAGAATCCCGCCGTGGCGGGATCAGGCTCCTCAGCTTGAGAATGCAGTCGTTTAAAGTTATGGGTAATCGGCCTTCTTAAAAATGGGATTATTTTCATGGGTTTGGAGCCTCGAAGCTGAGCAATGAAAGGTTTCCGCCCTGCCTTCGTCCCGCAAGGCGGGACTACGCGCAGGCGGGTCTAAAGCTTCGTCACCCGACCGCCTGTTCCGTCTTGCAACGGAAGTAGTTTCTCGTTGATTACGACACAGTCTCCAAAGGGGGAGGGAAAAAATTGTTATGATATAATAAGGGGTGAATATGTCTCTCTATCGCCGCCTCCTCGATCTGGTTAAGCCTTATTGGGTCAAGTTAGCCTTCGCCATGGCTTGTATGGCTTTTGTTTCTCTCTTGACAGCGGCCCAAGCATTCCTTGTGAAGCCCGCCTTAGATGATGTATTCCTGAAGAAGGATGCGCGGATACTCTTTCTCCTCCCCATCGCCATCATCGTGCTTTTTCTCCTCAAGGGAGCCTTCGATTACGGCCAAGCCTACCTGATGAACTTTGTCGGCCTGAGGATTGTTGCAGATATGAGAGAGAAACTCTACAACCATCTCCAGACCCTTTCCCTTGCCTTCTTTACCAAAACGCCGACTGGCATCCTCATCTCCCGGATCACCAATGATGTCAACCTCATCCAGGGGTCGGTCTCCAATACCATCACCGGGCTTCTCAAGGATGCCTTTACCGTCCTCGGCCTGACCGGTGTCGTCTTCTATCGGAATTGGAAACTGGCGATCATCGCTTTCCTCATCTTCCCTCTGGCCATCTTCCCCATTAAAGAATTTGGAAAGAGGCTTCGAAAATTCAGCCGGAAGAGTCAACAGCGAATGGGCTCCATCACCACCTTTCTTCATGAGACCATTACCGGAAATCGGATCGTCAAGGCATTCAATATGGAAGATTATGAGAAGCGTCGATTCGCCGAAGAGAACAACCGGTTCTTCAGAATCATCTTCAAACGGGTAAGAATTAGAGCGTTCTCTCATCCGTTAATGGAGCTGTTGGGGGGAATCGGTGTGGCGGTGATCATCTGGGTAGGCGGCTACAGCGTCATCCGTGGAGACTTGACCCCGGGGACCTTCTTCTCCTTTATGACGGCCCTTCTCATGCTCTATGCCCCGATTCGGGATCTGAGCAAGGTCAACCTTGAGGTTCAGGAAGGCTTGGCTGCGGCGGCACGCGTCTTCGAACTCCTTGATACCGTCCCAGACGTCAGGGAGGAAGAGGGAGCTATTCCCCTCCCTCCTATCTCGAAGGGAATCGATTTTCAAAGGATCACGTTTAAATACGACGGGGATCCCGTTCTCAAGGAAATCTCCTTGCATGTCACGGTGGGAGAAGTGATCGCCCTGGTGGGTATGAGTGGGGCGGGAAAAACTTCTTTAGTCAATCTGTTGCCACGGTTCTACGATGTGGAGGAAGGCCAGGTTCTCATCGATGGGTGTGACATTCGGAAGGTCACTCTCCAATCCCTAAGAGGTCAGATCGGGTTGGTCACTCAACAGACGATTCTCTTCAATGACACCGTCCGAAATAATATTGCCTACGGCAGTCTGCAATGCTCGGATCAGGAGATTATCGAAGCCGCAAAAGCAGCCAATGCGCACGATTTCATCCAGAAGCTCCCCCAAGGGTACGAGAGCCTCATTGGAGAACAGGGGATTAAACTTTCCGGTGGAGAACGTCAACGTCTCTCCATTGCCAGGGCCCTTCTGAAGAATGCACCCATCCTCATATTGGACGAAGCCACTTCCTCCCTTGATTCAGATTCTGAAACAGAGGTTCAAAAGGCCTTAGAAAGGTTGATGAGAGGCCGCACGGTTTTTGTGATCGCCCATCGGCTCTCTACCATCCGAAATGCCCGACGGATCATTGTTCTTTCTGACGGCCAGATCGTGGAGGAAGGAACTCATGAAGAATTGATGGCCCTTGACGGCGAATATCGGCGGCTCTACGATCTTCAATTTAAAGATGACGGCATGAGAATTTTGAAGACAGCCAAGGTAAAAAAAGTCTACTAATCTATTAATGGGGATTTGGGATTCGGGGTTGGGGATTAGCCAACCCCTAACCCCCAACCCCTGATCCCAAGATTTTAATAAGAGGCGAATGGTCTTTAAAACTCTAAAAAAGAGATTGGTCTCTTTGCTGGGCCCATGGTTGGCTTACTGGGTCATCAAGATCGTGGGCAGAACCATGCGGTTTGAAGAGATTCATCCCGAGATCCCGAGATCATTCTGGGAGAATGGAATTCCAGCCATCGGTGCCTTCTGGCATGGGAGGCTTTTAATGATGCCTCTCATCTATAAGGGGAAGAAATTGAGTTTCCTCGTCTCTCCCCATCGGGACGGGCAGGTGGTGGGGAAGGCCCTGGAACGGTTCGGCTTCCGTTCCATCTTGGGCTCCACGACTCGGAAAGGTTTTTCAGCGTTTAAGAAAATGGTCAAGGCCCATCAGAATGGATTCGATATCGCCCTCACCCCCGATGGACCAAGGGGACCTCGCTATCAGGTGCAAATCGGGGTAATCGAGTTGGCCAAACTGACGGGGAGACCCATTGTACCACTGACTTTCAGTGCCTCCAAAAGAAAGATTTTCAAAACCTGGGATCACTTCCTTCTCCCCTATCCTTTCTCAAAGGGAGTCTTCATCTGGGGGGAACCCATCCACGTCGATCCCGATGGGGACAGAACCCATCTTGAGGAGAGGAGGAACCTTTTAGAGATGCGCCTCAATGAGTTGACCGAGAGAGCAGACCGCTATTTTGACTCAAAATAATTTCTCCAAAGGCTCGATCGTCTATGTGCGTGCCTGCCGCAGGATAGGCCGGGGAAAGGCAAGATTTTCTCTTTGTAAGGTGCTCAACAACAAAATTCCATACCACTTATTCTTAGAAGATCTCACCTTGATATAACCTGTGTAGAAATTTGGAAACCGGCAAGACATCAATGCCTTCGAAGTGATATGCACGCGGACCGGTATAGACGGCAACCAAACGATCAACCTTGATGCCCGCCTGACTACCAAGATTCCTGAGGCCGGATTCCAAGCCCCGATTCCACTTTTCCCCCCTTTTTACTTCGATGGCTACAAGATGGGGCGGAGCGCCGGCCTGCCGCTTACGGGTTTCGATGACGAAATCGATCTCCACCCCAAAGGCAGTCCGGTAGTAAGCCAGAGGGCGCTTTTTGCCACTGATCTCATTGTACACGCGCAATTCATGAAAAATTAGAGTCTCCAGCGCCGTTCCCTGCCAGAGCCGATCTGTGGGGTCGCGGATGAGACCGGCAGCACCCCGTGCGACCCCCGGGTCGAACCAGTAGAATTTGGGATGGGCTGCTTCACGTACCTTGAGCCCGGGCCGCCAGGCTGGCAAAAAATGACCAAGGAGGGTGTCAATCAGAATGGAAAAATACGTATCCACTGTACTTCGCGGCAAAGCGGCTTCTCGGGCGATGTTCTGTCCCTGGACCAGTTGCCCGTTGAGCTGCCCGGCTACATTCAGGAAGCGCAGAAACGGAGGAACGTTCCGGACCAGTCCCTCTTCCCGGATCTCCTCCTTGAGATAGGTGCTTACATACGCTTCCAGAATATCAGCAGCATGGGCGCGCTCACGCTGTATAAAGGGAAGGAGTCCCCAGTTTAGGGAAAACTCCAAATCAAAGGTGGCCCCCAGTTCGGCAGCCGAGAACCCTTCCATATTGAGGGTGATGGCGCGCCCCGCCAACAGGTTTGCGCCCCCTCGGCGGAGTTTTCTCGCAGACGAACCGCAAAGGGCGAATCGCCAGCGGCGCTTCTCCATGAGTCGGTGGACTTCATCAAGCAAGGCGGGAATCTTCTGAATTTCGTCCAGTACGACCCAACTCCCTGAAGGCCGGTTGCCGATGAGAGCTTCGATTCGATGCGGATCGCGACTGAGTTCCAGGTAGAGCGATGTATCGAGCAGATCTATCCAAGCCGCTTCT
>Ga0315282_10008505_pt1 | contig 16589 bp, 7 predicted proteins | sample YL17G07_20_MG_FD_203693 | JGI IMG/M metagenome (GOLD analysis project Ga0315282, IMG submission 203693) | Sediment microbial communities from Yellowstone Lake, YNP, Wyoming, USA - YL17G07_20 | ecosystem: Environmental > Aquatic > Freshwater > Lake > Sediment | place: USA: Wyoming | collected...
AGCCTCGGCTACAGATATGCTTAGCGCTCTCGTTGCCGTAGCTGCCGGCCCTGCGCTGTCGGTGACCCTGACGGTGAACTGCGCTGTTCCAGTCGCACTCGGCGTGCCGCTTATCACCCCTGTCGACGCGTTAAGTGATAGCCCCGCGGGCAACGCCCCCGCCGACAATGACCATGAATACGGAAGTGTGCCGCCTGCTGCGGCAAGAGTATCGCTGTACGCTGTGCTCCGACGGCCCATCTTCAGGCTCGCGGTCGTAACGGTGAGATCCGTAATTGGAGCCGCTTGCACCTTTGTTACGAAGCCGTCGCAATAACCGCAGATAGTCGTATCAAATCCGCCGGTCGTCGGAAAGTTTGTCGACGTCGTCCACCCAACCATGTAACAGTTCCCCGTGCTGTCCACCGCCAGTTCCTCACAGTGGTCATGGTCGGATCCGCCCACATGCCTCGACCATACAAGCGTACCCTGCGGCGTCAGTTTCAAGATGAATGCGTCGCGTACTCCGCCATAGTTAGGATCGGCCCCCGCCCCGGCAGGGAAAACCGACGAGAATGTCGCTCCGGCCACGTAGCAGTTGCCGGCGCTGTCTACACAGACACCTTCGCCGATATCGCCGGCCACGTTGGGTCCATGGAGGTATGTCGACCACTCCAATGCCCCCGACGTTGTTACCTTCATTACGTAGCCATCCCCATTGCCGCTGTAGCTTAAGCCGAGCGATCCCGCTTTGGGGAGGTCGCTGGATGTAGTGCTTCCGGTCAGGTAGCAGTTGCCGGCGCCGTCCACGGTCATGTCCTCGACCGTGTCATCTCCTGACCCTCCGACGTAACTCAACCATTGGATCGTCCCGCTTGCCGCCACTTTTGCAACGAAGCCGTCGTATAGTCCCCCGCCGTAACTCGTGTCGAACTCGCCCGGCGTCGCAATACCGGCCACGCTTGTTTCTCCCGTCAGATAGTAGTTGCCTGCATCATCCACGCCGCCTCGCACCTCTCCGCTTCCGCTGGTGCCCTGTACGGCAATCGCCCACGTGAGACTGCCCGATGCTGTGATCTTCGCGACGAAGCACTCGTTCGATTCGCCGTCCGGCGCGATCGGTTGGCTGCCCGTCGGGAAATCCGTCGAGTCTGTAGTCCCGAACACGCAGCACATGCCTGCGCTGTCGATCACAACGTCTTCACCGTACTCAAAGTTTTGTCCGCCCAGGTAACTCGACCATGCGAGGGCCCCCGAAGACGTGAACTTGACTACAAAGGCATCGCAGAAGCGTGAATACCCCTTGAAGGCGTTCAGCACCGGAAAATCGGACGAATACGTGGTCCCGGTTACATAGCAGTCTCCTTGCGCGTCCACGGCTATGCCGTTGCCATAGTCCTCCCCCGACCCGCCGAGATACGTCGACCATGCCAGCGCGCCTGACGCCGTTACCTTCATGACATACCCATCCATATCTCCGTTGAATGTGGTGTCGAATCCCCCCGTCGTCGGGAAACTTGCCGAGGATATGGCGCTGGTCAGATAGCAGTTGCCCGCGCTGTCCACCGCGATGTCCCAGGGGTCATAGGTCATGTCCTCCCCGCCGATGTAGCTCGACCACTCGATGTTGGGATCGATAACCATCGCCAGCGAGGCATCGACACTCCCGAACACGTCAAAACCATATGACGCTTCGTCCACCAACCTGTACCGCGTCGCCACGTCAATCCTCTCGCCCTCGCGCTCCTAATACACCACCGGCGCATCGTCAACCATCTCGCCGAGGGACGTCTTCACGTGCAACGCGCCCTTCTCATCGATCGAAAGCCCCTCTATGCCCTCATACCGGACGACGATCTGCCGCCAATCTGCCCCCGGCGCCACGTGGAACTCATATTTGAGTCCCGAGTGCCTGCCCCAGGTGTGAAGATCCACTCCCTCATAGAGCCCCTTGTATACCACCTTCTTGAACGAGGGGACGCCGGAATGCCACTTGGAAGGATCGTTGCCGCTGTAGTAGTTGACCTTTGTCTCTGAGGGATCGAGCCCCCGCGGCCTTACTCTCCTTGCACCCACGAAGCTTGCGGAGAAGACCGCTTGAGAGAGTTGCCCTTCTTTGGTTGCGTCTCTTAGCATCTGGAAGACGGGCCCGGAGTCGGTGAAGGAAACCCTGACTCCTCTGCCGTCGAAACCGTAGCAAACGTCCTTATCCCACTGGCCCTGATTCTCTACGAATATTGCCGGCGACAAATCTAACGCGTGAGCCGCCTTTTCTATTGCCGCCTGCGTCGACGCGGTCATCCTGGACGCGCCGGCCTGTTCGCCGCCGATAGCGGCAGCCGGAAACGGTGCGGTGGTAACTATAAGTCCTATAAGGAGTTGCGTCAGTCTTGTCACCGTCATTGCCCCACCCCTTTCGCCTGTGTGTGTGCGCCCGATAGCGCTAATCGGACATTTGGACGTTCAGAGGCGCAAATGGTTCTTTTTTTCTGAAGGAATTCCCGAAGATGTGCCGTCGGGCGCGTTTGGAAAGATAGCAATAGAAAGAGCCCGCGATGTGTCGCGGGCCCGTGCGTATCCCTGTCGCAGCCTATGGGGTTCACGGCGTGTCCAGCGGCAGGCCGTAGAATCTCAGTCTCTTCACCTTCGCTGTGCCGCCGGCGTTTGTCGTGCGGTAGTCCATATCCACTTTCCTCGGCGTCGTCAGGTTGCGCACGTCGATTGAGCTGTAGTTCAGGAGGTCGGATATGTCCTTGGGCCTCATTATCTGGTCGCCGCACGTCGCCACGTCGTTAAGCTGCACGCGCACTTCCGTCTGGTAGCTCGTGGAGGAGTTGTTGAGCCTGGCGCTGTTGAGTAAGAGCCAGTTGCCGTTCACCCCCATGGTCCATGAAGTGCTGAGCGCCTGCTGGAAGGTCGTCTGGGTCGTCGTCAGCTGGGTGCCGTAGCCGGCGGCGGTGTTGTTGAACCGCCCGTTTGAGAGACGTAATGCCAGGATCCTCGCCCTGCGGATATAGTGGTTGGCCCCGTCCGGGGTCACCTTCTTGCCCGCGATCTTGTGTGTGATGGGCACGCCCGCGGGGGCGTTGGCGCAGTAATTGAAGCTCATGAAGGTCGTGTAGTCGCCGTTATCCGCCGCGCGAATGATCCCTTCGTCGTTCAAGACGCCGTTGTACATCGTCTGCACGTCGGTGGAGACCGTCGTGCTCGCATTTATCTCGCCGGTTGAGATGACGAGGTAGTTGCCCGTGATAAACGGCGTCCACGTCAGCGAGATCACGTCCTCGAGGAACATTGAGAGAGGCACGGCGTTGTCCTGCGCGGCGTTCCAGAACTCAAGCGCCCCTCTCCTCACCGCACATACACGCGCATTGCGGATGTACGCCGTAGCCGCGGCATTGCCTGAGCGGTACATGAGCTGGATCGTGTGCGCGCCCGGAGCGAGGTTCTTCACCTTCACTGTGATAAACGGCATGTAGTCGGTCGGGTCAACGGGCTTTCTCGTATTCTGACCCTCGCCAACTCCATCTATGAAGAGCTGCACAAATGTCGCGTACGAGGGGTTGGAGCACTTGAATTCCGCGAATGCGAAGATCAACCAGTCGTCCGCGGCGGGAGGATTGACCGTTATTACAGCCTTGCCGATGTAGCCCGTATTCGTCGTGGAGGTCTCGGCGTCGCTTGCGGCAAACTGGTACGTAGGCCCGGGCACGCCGATGCCGAGGATGAACGATTTTGTGGCGCTATCCGAGGGGCTTTGCGAATCAGCCACCTGCACGATGAAATTGGATACGCCTTCGGTCGTCGGCGTACCGCTGATAACGCCTGACGCCGTCAATGAAAGCCCTGCGGGCAGGCTGCCCGAGAGTAATGACCACGTGTACGGCGTGGCACCGCCAGTGGCGGCAATCGTCTGCGAATACGCGACGCCCGTGGTTGCGCTCGCAAGCGACACCGTCGTTATTCTCAGGTTATTCCACACCTTTATCGACAGGATCTGTGTCGCCGGGCAGACCGCCTTGGCTGCCGCCGTCGCACCGGCCTTCGCACTGGCGGCGGCATCGATCGAATATGCTTCCACGGACTTGCTTGAGAGACACCCATTGACTATAAAGGGGGGATACTGACGATATTCGTCACCGGGAGGGTGTCAAAGAGCGTCGGGTTTTGCCAGGAAACTCTGGACAACAGCAATGCGTGGGCGCGTGCTATGCAGCCCCCGAGCGTAGCGAATAATATAGTTTGTCAGCCGTTTATCTGCCGATATAGGCAGGAGCGATTCTATGCAGTGATGCTGTTGTCCCGAACACGTATTGGATTATTCTGGAGGTGAAAGATGCTTCTTGCCTGGTCAGTGCGTTCCCGCGCTTGTTTCGTGGCCGTTCTGGCAGTTGTGGGCCTGTGCGTACCGAGCGTGGCCCTGGCCCAGATTAGCTCAACGGGTAGCGCAGCCGCGCCGACGGCCGCGCCCGCGCTACCGACTACAACCGCTACGACAGCGGCCCCTGCCGTTCCAGCGCCAGCAACTGCAGCGGCCCCCGTTGCCCCGCTTTCCGCGGGCTCGACAGCCCCGGCTTCGGCGGTCGCTCAGCCCGCGCCGGCGACCGGCAAGGGCGGTGTTGCGGGCGTGCTTGTTGGTAACGGCGTGAATGTGCGCCAGGGACCGGGCACGGAGTACCATATCTACTTCACTGCCCAGGTCGGTTATCCCGTTCAGGTAGTGGGCAAAAGGGGCGACTGGCTTGAGATTCAGTTTCCCGGCGGCACGTTCTCCTATGTCGCGAAGGAATTCCTGCAGAAGATAGATGAAAAGACCGGGATCGTCACGAGCGCGGGCGTTAACGTGCGAAGCGGCCCGGGAAAGCAGTATGACAAGCTCTACACGGTGCCTACCGGACACAAATTCGCGATTCTCGGCATGGATCCGACGAATTCCTGGTATCAGGTCGCTCCGCTCCCGGGTGCGACGGCCTGGATTATGGCGCAGTATGTGAAGCTTCCCCCCGGAGCGCCAGCAGTATCCGAAACCCAGTTGCCGCCCGTTGAGAGCAGTGCGGAAATTACGCCGCCTTCTGAAGAAGTCGCTGTAACGCCGAAGGTCGAGGAGAAGCCGGACCCCTGCGCCGAAAAGCTTGCTCAGGCCGAGCAGCTCTTCAAAACCGAGACCGCCAAAGAGAACCCGATGGAGTGGGACCTTGCCACTCTCGAGAATATGTACAACGATATTGAAGCCAACTCCACAAGCAGCCTCAACAAAGAATTGGCGAGGAGGCGCTTGGCGCAGTTGGACGCGTTCGAGTCGGTCAAGGCGCACAGCGCGCAGGTCGAGAAGGTGGGCACGGACCTGCAGAAGCAGTTGAGCGATCTCGAGAAGAAGCGCGAGGCCGATCTCATCGAGCTCGCGAAGAGTAACGCAAAGGAAACGCCATACGCCGCGGTGGGCACCGTGGAGAAGTTCTACATCCAGGGGCTCGGCGGCGCGACGCACAAGCTTGTCAACGACCTCTCGATCGACTTCCTGCTCAAGAGCAGCGTCGTGGATCTTAACGCCCTCGAGGGCAAGAAGGTCGGCGTGAAGGGCAGATTCGAGTTCGTGCCGGGTCAGGTGGTAAGGCTTATCGACGTGACTTCGGCCGAGATCGTGCCCGACACCGTGGCCACCGAGGAGGCCCCTGCTCCTGAAGCCCCGGCGGCCGCGCCTGAAGCCGCCCCGGCAACCGCGCCTGCGGAAGCTCCGGCGGAAGCGCCCGCAGAAGCGCCTGCTGAACAACCGGCAACGGAATAAGCGAGAACAGACAATCGCATCAACCAGAGCGCCCCATATATGCGGGGCGCTTTTCTTTGCATGACCAACGGCGCATTTGGCGTCGCGCGGCGTCAGTACCTGAACCTCGTTCCCATCCCGTTTCGCGCCATGAGCACGCCGTAATCCCAACTGGTGCCGTCGTGGTTGGTGACGGCGAGGGAAACGCGCGTCGAGACCGTCGCTTCGGAAAGGTCGATCCCTCTGGCGGCGACTGTCAGCGCGCCGGTACGGGTGTTCAGGCGCACGGTCAGCTTGCCGTGGGGCGTCGGCGCGGCGAAATGGAGCGTCCTTCCTGCCGAAGTGAAGTTCCCCGCGGGTACTGAGAAGCTATAGGGGCCGACGGTCATGGCAAGACCGTCCGAAGTGGGGTCGAATGCGCCCTGGAGGAAGACGCGTCCCCGGAACAAGAGGCCGTCGCGGCTGGACGCAAACGGTCTCTCGGTGAAGCTCACCTTGTCGACCCAGAAGATCGGCTGCATGTCGACGGAAGTAAGTTTGGCCACGCGACCCCTGAGCGTAAGTCTGGTCGTCATCGTCTCGTCAAAGCTGTCTCCTATGCGAAGCCTCACGGGCACATTCATCAGGTTGGGCAGATCCGCCTGGAGGTCCTGGCGTGAGCCGATGAACGTGAAGAGGCATTTGCTTGTGCCTTTGGACCAGTATGTCAGCCTGCCGGTCACGCCGGAGACCTTGGCGGCGTAGGTGCTGGTCCTACCCACTCTCTTCCAGGAAGAGGCGTCCATTACAACAGACCAGGTGGAGTCGAGATTCAGCGTCACGGTCTTAGGCGGCGTGCCTTCAGGCCACATATTGCAGGTGCCTCGCAGTACGAAAGAGTCACGGCCTTCGGTGGGCCCAAAGCTGATGCGGAGTTGGTCTATCTGCAGCCAGGTCAGCTTGCCGTAGACGCTCATCGAGAATGCCTTCATGCCCGAAAGCGGCACGGCCTGCGAGTCGACGACCTGTATTGTGAAGTTGTTCGTGGCAAGCGCGGTCGGCGTCCCGCTGACAACGCCCGATGCAGACTCGAGTGTCAGTCCGTCGGGCAGGCTCCCCGAGGTGATTGACCACGAATACGGCGCTATGCCCCCTGTGGCCGAGAGTTGCTGCCTGAAGGGCAGGCCAAGCTGCGCGACATCAAGGGAGCCTCCGCCTATACTGAGGCCGACTGCGGCAGGATTGACCGTTATGGATAGCTGCTGCTGCGCTGTTTGGGAAGTCGCCTGAGAGTCGCGTACCCGAACCGTGAAATTCGACACTCCGGCTGTGATCGGCGTGCCCGTTATTGCGCCGGTGGCGCTGACGAGCGACAGGCCCGCTGGAAGCCCGCCGGCGGTAATCGTCCACGTATACGGCCGCACGCCGCCGGTGGCGGCGAGTGTCGCCTGGTAGAGTTCTTCTACCGTCGCGTTCGGCAGCGATACAGTTAGTATGCGAAGTTGGGCTGGGGCGACTATGAGTGAGAAGGTTCTTTGGGCAACGCCCGGAGGCGCCGTCGAGTCGTCGACCTCGACGGTGAACGAAGATGTGCCGTTGGCGACCGGCGTGCCGCTCAGGACGCCGGCGGCGCCGTCGAGGCTGAGGCCTTCAGGTAAGCTCCCGCCGGCAATCCGCCATGTGTACGGCGGCGACCCTCCCGCGGCGGCCAGCGTCTGGCTGTATGGCGCGCCGACCTCCCCGTCGAGAAGCGACATAGTGGTTATCTGCAGAGGACTCTCGCCGACAATGATCGCGAGAGGTCGCGACGCAGTCTTCGGAGGGCTTTGCGAATCTGTCACGGTTGCCGTGAATACAGACGTGCCATTTGTGACAGGCGTACCGGCTATTGTCCCCGAGGCGGATGCGAGCGAAAGCCCGTCAGGCAGGGACCCTGACACGGACCACGTGTACGGAGGAACCCCTCCTGTGGCAATGAGCGTCTGACTGTATGCCGCTCCCACCGTCCCCGGCGGCAGCGACGTTGTCACTATGACCAGACCCTCCGGGATTACCGCGATCGACAGTGCTTGCGTAGCGCTCTGCGCAGGCGTCGCCGAGTCGGTCACCGCCACCGTGAAGTTCTGCGTCCCGGCAAGCGTCGGCGTGCCTGAGATGGTTCCGAAGTCTGCTGCGAGCGTGAGGCCCGAGGGCAGGTTGCCGCCTGCAAGAGACCAGTGGTACGGCCTGGTGCCGCCCACCGCCTGCAGAGTGCTGTTGTAGTAGACGGATACTCTGCCGTCGGGCAATGACGTCGTTACTATCTCAAGCTCCGCCGGCGCCGGATCGACGACTATCGTCAGCGCCTGGTCTGCTGTCATGGGAGGCGATTGTGAATCGATCACCTGGACGGTGAACGTGCTCGAGCCGACGTCTGTAGGCGTGCCGGAAATGACGCCTGTCTGATCCAGCGAAAGCCCCGGGGGAAGCGCGCCCGCCTCGAGCGACCATGTGTACGGCAAGTCGCCGCCGATGGCACTGAGCTGTTCGCCATAGAGTACGCCCACTATGCCGTGCGGCAGGGTCTGTGTCGTGATCGCGAGCCCCGCCGGGAATATCACTATGGACAGGGCCTGCGTCGCAACGCTCGCAGGGACGTTCGCGTCTGTCACAGCGACCGTGAAGGCAAACGTGCCTGAGGTCGTAGGCGTTCCCGTTATGGTGCCCGATCCGGCGCCGAGCGACAGGCCGTCAGGCAGGGCGCCGCTTTGTATGCTCCAGGTGAGGGGCGCCACGCCGCCTGTGGAATCGATGCTCGCCAAGTAAGACTGGCCAACCATGCCGTCCGGCAACGACGTTGTCGCAATGGCAAGAGCCTCGTTTATGATCAGTGACAGCGCTTTGGTGGCGGTGTTGACGGAATCGGCGGCCTGGACGGTGAAATCGGACGTACCCGTGGCGGTCGGTGTTCCGGAAATGGCCCCTGAGGCTCCGACAAGCGTGAGGCCGCTGGGCAGGCTGCCGGATGTTACGCTCCACGTAACCGTGCCGGTGTTTCCCTGCGCGACCAGGGTCTGATTGTATAGGACGCCGATCTCGCCATCCGGAAGCGATTGAGTAACGATCGTCAGTTGAGCGGTCAGCCCCACCACTATTGAGAGAGCCCTCGTCGCAGTATTGCTGAACGAGTCTGCCACACGGGCGGTAAAGAGCGACGCTCCCGTTGCGGTCGGCGTGCCGGAGATGACCCCTGTCGACGAATCAAGCGTGAGGCCGTCCGGAAGGCCCCCGCCGGAGATCGACCATGTAAAGGGCGGCGTGCCTCCGGTGGCGGCAAGCTGAGCGCTATAGGCCAGGCCGACTGTCCCGTCGGGTAGGCTGCTCGTCGTAATGCGAAGGAACGATTCAGCCGCCGATGTGAGCTCGGCGACGAAACCGCCGGCGGTTCCGCCTCCGGGCAGCGGCTGGAACGCGTTGAACACTGGAAACGTGTTGTTTCCGCCCCAGGTATTGCCCGCAAACCACACGTCGCCGGACGGCGGTATCGCAAGGAATTCCGCCGCTTCCGCGCCGCTTCCCCCAAGGTAACTCGAGAAACTCAAACTTCCGGTGGAATCGATACTCGTAACGAATGCGTCGGTTGTCCCCCCCGGGTCCGGTTGAAAGGCATCGTCGGTAACCGGAAAGTTGTCGGCCGGAGTGGTGCCGCCCACGGATGTGCTGCCGGCCAGCCACAAGCGGCCTGAGTCGTCCACCGACATACCCAGACGAAGCTGCGCTGTGCCGACGACGTTCTCTTGACCGCCTCCGCCCAGGTAGCTTGTGAACATCAGTGAGTCCTGCGGCGATATCTTCGAGAAGAAGACGTCGTTGGTGCCTTTGGGAACGGTCTGGAATGCGCCGGGAGTTGCCAGGCCCACCGTAGAGAACGTCCAGCCTGCGACCCATGCGTCGCCGGTCGAGTCAACGGCAATCCCACTCGCGATCTCATCGCCGTTCCCGCCAAGGTAGCTCGCCAGCATCAGTGCGTTTGTTGTCCCGGAGACCTCGACGACGAAGGCGTCGTCATTGCCTCCGAGAAGGCTCTGGAACGCATTCGTGGTGACCGGGAAATCGTTGCTGGCAACAACGCCCACGAGCCAGGCGTCGCTCGACGAATCTATTGCAAGCGCCGCGGCGGCCTCATCAAGGCTTCCCCCGAGGTAGCTCGCAAGCGATGGCGTCACCGACGAGGGGTACCTTACGGCGAAAGCGTCGGCCAGACCGCCTATGGACGCCTGGAAGGCGTTGGCCGTGATGGGAATATTCGTCGAATCGGTCGTCCCGATCACCCACGCATCCCCGGTGAGCCTGTCGACGGCGATGTCCGTAGCGACGTCACCGCCGGTGCCGCCGAAGCAGGTCGAGAAGTTCAGTGCCCCCGATGACGAGAGGTTCACGACAAAGGCGTCGAGGGGCGCGCCAAGGGTCTTGGGACGCGCGCCGGACGTCACCGGAAAATCATCCGACTGGGTGTTTCCGATTACCCATATGACGTCCTGAGGGCCATGCCTCACGTCCGCAAAGCCTGAGAGAGGATCCGCGCTTCCGGCCTCGAAGCTGCTGCCTCCGATGTAACTGCCGAACACCAACTGCCCCGTCGGGGTGAACTTGACGATGAAGGAGTCGGTGGCGCCGCCGAGGAACGTTTGGAAGCCGTTCGGCGTCGGAAAATCATCGGAATTAGTTGTTCCAGCGACCCATGCGTTCCCCTTGGAATCGACATCAACGCTGAAAGCTACTTCCTGCAGGTCTCCGCCGAGATACGTGCCAAAGGCGACGGCTCCGTCGGCGGTGATCTTCACGACAAAGGCGTCTCTTCCTCCCGTAAGCGTGCCGTTCTTGAGCTCGACGAAGAGCGGCGAGGTTGTGTACCCGACTATCCAGGCGTCGCCTGTGGAGTCCAGAGCGACGCTGTTAATCTGATCCTCTGCGTTGCCGGCGAGGTAGCTGGCGAAGGCCAGGCCCGGATTGGCCAGTGATGCCCCTGCTGAATGGTCGACTACGCCAGTTGCTCTTTCTTCCTGGCCGGCCGTGGCCAACGAGGCTCCGACAGCGGATGCACGCGGCAGGTCCTGTGGAGTGGATTGCAGCATAGGGGCAGTATTAGGTGGCGCTGTCAGTCCCGTGGCCGCGAGCCATGAGAATATAACTGCCGTCGCCGCCGCGGCAAGCGACGCCCGCCGCCGGGGATTCGCCACTGTCAAGGTAATCATCGCTTCTTAGCCCTCTTGTGTGTGACCAGCGATCGTGGCATACGCTTCGGCCGATTTGCCATACACGTAGGGGCGACGCATGCGTCGCCCGAAAACGGCGTTCTACAGGCGGAAGATTCCCGGATTGCCTGATCGGTGCCGGTACCGAAGGTGAGCAGACTCGACCTGCCGTAGGTAGATCCGGTTGTCGGCGCCCGACGGCATGCGTCGCCTCTACGACTCAGCGGCCCAGCGTCTTTGCGAACACCCGCTTGGGGGCGCTGCGAGAGTTAGTCGCACGCGCCCTCTTACCCTCAGGAAATCTGACAGTGACATAGCCGTGATTTGCGCCATGAAAGTGGGGCAACGGCGCAGAAAATGAGGCCTGCGCGGCGGCAGTCCTGGGTATTGCCCGGACGCAAAGGAGCCCGCCGCAAGGGTGTCGTCCGCAAAAGTAGCGCATCCTCGCGGATTTCCTCAGCCGGTTCGACGGGATCGGTGTATACATGCTGACGGCCCAGAGGGCGTCTGAAGATACGGAAGGGTTCTCTGGAATGGTGGTTGGCTTATGTAGAGCGGTTCACCCTTGCCGAAGCTTCGGTCCGAGAGGCCCGATCGCACTCTGTGAATCGGTTCTCTCGCACCGGCGCGCGGCATGCGCCTGCAAAGCACACCGCTACTTCCTCATCGACGCTAACGTCGCCTCTGTCGAGGATCCTTCACCAGACCGCCCCGGGCGCGCTCCTGAGAGCCGGCATGTGTGTTGCCGCTTCGGGCAGCGATGCGGGAAGAGGGCACGTGGCAGCCTGTGGCCAGCCCATTCCTGCGCACGTCCATAGCTATTCGCCCGTGTCAGACGGGGCGCCATCAGCTCAGCCGGCATGAAGCCGTCATGGTGGCGGTCCCCTGTATTCTGGTCTATGATCTTTGGAGGACCTTGCAATGAATTCGTACGGGAAGATGGTGTTCTTATCACTACTGGCGGCCTTCGCCTTCGTGCTGTTTGGCCCGGCCGCCCCTGCGTCGGCTGCAGTGCACTTCACCACGACAAGTCTGCCGGCCACCCAGGTTGGCACGGCGTACAGCGCGACGTTGCACGCCGTCGCCGGTCATTCGCCTTACACTTTCAGAGTCTATATGGGATCGTTGCCGCCCGGGCTCTCCCTGGCCGAAGCAAGCGGCGTAATCGACGGCACGCCTACGTCCGCCGGAACGTTTGGTTTCACCGTGAGGGCGTACGATAGCTGGTTCTTCTATGACGACAAGGCTCTCTCGATCTCTGTCGCCCCGGGACCTCTTTCGATCCTTACAACCAGTCTGCCCGATGGCCAGCTCGGCGTTGCGTACTCGCAGGCGATAACCGCCGTCGGCGGCGTGACCCCCTATGTATGGTTCCTCAGCGCAGGCAGCCTCCCCGAAGGGCTGTCTCTCGATGCTTCGAGCGGACTCGTCGGCGGAACGCCCACTGCGTCCGGCGTTTCGAGTTTCACCGTCGGCGTGACGGATTCCAACTCGCCGGCGGCTACAGTAACTGCCGGGTTCTCAATCGCAATTGCGGACAATTTTGCCATCTGCACCGATAGCCTGAGCGACGGCGAGGTCGGCGTGGAATATGCGCAGACGATGAGTGCTGTCGGCGGTGTGGCTCCCTACGCATGGTCCATAAGCGTGGGCAGCCTCCCTGCCGGACTGTCATTGGATGCGGCTACCGGCGCTATCAGCGGCACGCCGACCGCGAGCGGCATCGCCGACTTCACGGTCCTCGCCACCGATTCGCAGTCGCCGGCCCTGAGCACCACCAAGGCCCTTTCTATCCTTATAGCCCCTCAGCCGCCTGTGATCGGAACCACCTGGCTCGCAGACGGCCAGGTAGGGGCTGCGTACTCGCAAGTCGTCACCGCCAGCGGCGGAGCCGAACCGCTCACCTGGAGCGTCTCGGCGGGCAGCCTGCCTGCGGGGCTTTCCATTGACGCCGCCACGGGCGAGATAAACGGCACGCCGACTGCTTACGGCAGGGCGGACTTCACTGTAACAACCGTCGACTCGGCCTCGCCGGCCAACACGGCCGAAGCGGCCCTGTCGATCCTCGTCATGCCGGCCAACCTGGCCGTTGACACCACGGCCCTCGCCAGCGGCCGCTGCGCTGTCGCGTATTCCCAGACGCTTGCGGCTTCGGGTGGCGCTGCGCCTCTCTCCTGGTCCATTCTGTCCGGCGACCTCCCCGCGGGGCTTTCTCTCAACGCCTCCACGGGCGAGATCAGCGGGACGCCGACTGCTTACGGTCTTGTGAGCTTCACCGCGCAGGCGGTCGACTCCTGGACGCCGGCGAACTCTGCCACCCAGGCGCTCTCCATCAACGTCGCCCCCGAGGTCGTCACAATCACCACTACGAGCCTTCCGACCGTGCTCGTGGGCACCGCCTATAGCCAGACCCTGGAAGCTGCGGGCGGCCTTGCGCCTTACACATGGTCCATAGCCGCCGGCCAGTTGCCGGTAGGCATGTCTCTTGACGCAGCGACCGGCACTGTCAGCGGCACGCCCACGACGGGCGGGGATTTCGCCTTCACCGTCATGGCGTCTGATTCGTGGACGCCGGCCGACACCGCGACAAAGGACCTGACTATATCCGTGTCCACGGGCCCGACCTATCAGTTCGCGGCCAGCGATTCCGAATCGTCGACCACCAGCACGGCGTACGTCGGCAAGGCGCTGCTCCAGTTCAACCCGCCGGTCGGCGACGATTGGATCATCTTCGGCTTCTGCGAGTTCAAATGCCCCGATGTCAACACCGCCATGTTCGTGCAGCTCTTCGTGGATGGCGTAGGCGAGGGGCAGAATACGAGAAAGCCGGTCGATCCGACGGATTACCTGCCGTTCGTCACCGTCAAGGTGAAGAACCTCGCGGCCGGACCGCACAACATCCAGCTCAAGTACCGCACCGGCAGCTCCTCCGCCGCCGCGTTCGTCCGCAATGCGCGTATCTGCGCCGTTCGCAGGGCGTCTCTTGAATTCTACAGCGTCGCCCAGGATAACGCGCAGGCCCTGAGCATTACGCTCCAGGATATGGTAACGCTCACATGGACCCCGGAGATCGCCGGCAGCTACCTTGTCATATCTACAGCCGAGATCAATGCCACGACGGCGGTTTCAACGGACCTCCAGAGCATCTACAACGGCGTCCTGAACGACGAAGGCATCATGCGCGCCGCAGATAACGGCGACTACACGACCTTCATGAGCTTCAACTACCTCGCCAACGTGCCCGCCGGCACTCCGATTACACATAAGATCGCCGGCAGGAAGCTTGCCGCCGATCCGATCAACCACTACATCCGCAGAGCGCGAATCCTCGCCCTCAAGATCACCGGCAACAGGTTCCGCGAGGCGGCCATCTGCTACGCGACGGAGCGCAGCACAACGGCGACCACGTTCCAGCAGGCCCTTACGATGACGTGGGACTTCGGCGCAAACGGCAACTGGCTCTTCCTCAACGGCGCCCGCGTCCAGAACGCTTCGGCGAATTGCCAGACCGAAGTCAGGGCGCAGCTCAACGACTCGGACATCTGCGCTCAGCAGTTGATGAGACCCAAGGACGTGACGGATCTCCTCAACTTCAGCTCGATTGATGTGCGCAGGCTGACCGCGCCGAGCCAGGTGGATATGGATTTCCGCACGACAACCACCACCAGCTCCGCCGGTACCGCCAAAGTTAAGCGGGTGCGCTTCTATGGATTGCCCCTTGACGCTCAGTAACCGATCCTGAGCACCCTTGAACAGCGCGGGCCCGTGAGGAATCACGGGCCCGCGCTATTTTGTTTGCATGTCTTCGTAGGGGCGGGGCTCCGTACCCGCCCTTGCCGGATTGCCAATTCCGTTCTGTTCACGCGCCGTGGGCCTGGTTACCGACCTCATGCTTCCTATCAATACCGCATGTTGGCGTGCGAATCGGTCCGGGTGGCGCTACTGGTTTCGCAGGTCCACTACCCGCTTGGCTTTTCCTTCGCTTCGCGTGATGGTTCGCGGCTCGACAAGCCGCAGCTTTGGCCGCAGCCCCAGCGCATTGGTGAGCTTGTCAGAAAGCTTCTTCTCGAGCTCGACCATCCCCTTCATCTCGTCGCGGAAAAGCGCCGGATTGATCTCGACCTCAACCGTGATGGTGTCCATCCCGTTTTCGTGGTCGACGACGATGCGGTAGTGCGGCTCTGTGCCTTCCACTTCGAGTAGCGCCGTCTCTATCTGCGACGGGAAGACGTTGACCCCGCGAATGATCAGCATATCGTCCGTGCGCCCGTGTACGCGCTCCATGCGCACAAACGTTCGCCCGCACGAGCACGGTTCGTAGTGGAGCGCTGTAAGGTCGCGCGTGCGGTAGCGAAGCACCGGCAGCGCCTCCTTTGTGAGCGTCGTAAGGACGAGTTCGCCGACCTCGCCTTCCGGCAGCCGTTTGCCCGTATCCGGATCGATCACTTCAGGGATGAAGTGATCCTCGAAGATATGATGCCCGCATCGCCCGCTGCACTCGCCGGCAACGCCGGGGCCGATCACTTCCGACAGGCCGTAGTTATCGGTCGCGAGAATGCCGAGCTTGCCCTCGATGGAGTCGCGCATGCGCTCTGTCCACGGCTCCGCGCCGAAGCAGCCGATCCTTACCTTGAGCTTGTCGGCGATCCCCATCGTCACGGCCGTCTCGCCAAGGTATAGCGCGTAAGACGGCGTGCACACAAGGACCGTCACGCCGAAATCGGCCATGAGCTTGAGCTGTCTCTCCGTGAACCCGCTCGACGCCGGCACCAGGGTCGCGCCCACCTTCTCCACGCCGTAGTGGAGGCCGAAGCCGCCCGTAAAAAGCCCATACCCGAACGCGATCTGCACAGTGTCGTCAGCAGTAACGCCCGCGGCCGTGAGAAACCGCGCCACAAGCTGTGACCACGTCTCGATGTCGCGCCGGGTGTAACCGACGACCGTAGGCTTGCCCGTCGTCCCCGATGAGCAGTGTATCCTTATCACGTCGCGCTTGGGGACGGCAAAAAGCCCGAATGGGTATTGGTCGCGGAAATCATCTTTTGTGGTGAAGGGGATCCTTTCGAGGTCGCTTACCGACTTGATGTCGCCGGGCTTGAGCTTTGCCTTCGCGAATCGCTCCCTGTAAAACGGCACCCGCTCGCAAACGGTGTGCACGGTCTTCACCAGCCGCTCGCTCTGCAACTCCTCAATAGCCGCGCGGCTCATCGTCTCATGCTGTACGTCCCAGATCGCCATCCTGCTTGCCTTCTTCGTAGGGGCGACGCACGCGTCGCCCGCATCATGTCCCCTCTCCCCCCTGGGAGCGGCTATTTCACGTCATTCTCTCTACTGCTCAACTGATCTACTGTTCCACTCTCTGCGGCCGCAGGCCGCCGGGTGAGAGCCGTGCCGCCTTGCTGCCTCGGCTCCAGCAGCCACACCGATCACCCCAGGCGCTGCTTTGATTCTGCCTTGCCTTCAGACTTTGGACTTCAGACCTCGGATTGGTTGCTTCAGTCTTCAGCCTTCAGTCTGCTCTGTTGAAATCCTTTGAGTCTGATTGGGAGAAGAGCCGATGAATTGGTCAGTTACGGAGGCACTGACCCATGCGAAACATGACCAAGTCGCCGGTAGCTTTGGCCCGCAAGGCA
>Ga0315282_10008506_pt1 | contig 16589 bp, 10 predicted proteins | sample YL17G07_20_MG_FD_203693 | JGI IMG/M metagenome (GOLD analysis project Ga0315282, IMG submission 203693) | Sediment microbial communities from Yellowstone Lake, YNP, Wyoming, USA - YL17G07_20 | ecosystem: Environmental > Aquatic > Freshwater > Lake > Sediment | place: USA: Wyoming | collected...
CACTTTTGAAATGGCCGACTCCTTGTCTATTGTCTATGGCCAGACGACGGCCAATATTAACGCCGTACTCGCTGATAGAACCATGCGGGTCATATCACCCAACGGCGGTGAATCCTGGCCGGTCGGCTCCACCCAAACGATCACCTGGACATCGTCCCCGGGCGTGGATTTAGTCGATATCAAATACTGCAAAACGGGCAGCGATGGCGGATATGATGATATTGCTATTTCAGTGCCGAATACGGGAAGTTTTATCTGGACGAATGTTCCCAACACGCCCAGCACGAACTGTTTTGTTTTGGTCAGCAATAGAGGCAATGGTGGAATACCGTTCGACAAAAGCGATGCGGCGTTTTCCATCACGGCTCCGGATTTGTCCATCTTGGCTATTGTCCGGGTTCCTCAGGATCCGGTGCCCGGGGAGCTCATAACGTTCACGGTGACGATGAACAACAGAGGGAACGCGGTTGCGGGTCCTTCGACGGCCATGTTTCAGCTGCCCGGCGAGACGGCCGGCGAAGCCCGGACGCTCATATCTGTCCCGAGCTTGCAGCCAGGAGAAACTTTTCAACTTGTCCGGACGGTGACTCTAGCGCAGGGGAACTATCAAAATACCGTGACAGTGGACTGGAACAATGTCATTGCTGAATCCGACGAGACCAACAACACGATAACGGACAACTATGCCATCAATCCCGGTTCGGTGGATCATTTTGAATTCAGCTCCATTCCCAGCCCCCAGATGGCAGGGGTTGCTTTTAATGTTACAATTACGGCCAAGGACAGAGGGGGCAATGTCGCCACGGGCTACGATTTCGCGAATACGTTGTTGGCTTCGGCGGGGACCACGATTCGTTACTCCGTCACCATAAATCCTTCGTCCACGGCTGCCTTCACAAACGGCGTCTGGACAGGAAGCGTGGCAATCGCTTCACCTTCGGAGACGGTGACGCATAATGCTGTGCGGATTTCAACCCTCGGCGTGGGTGGCAATGGCAGCGGCCAGAGCAATGACTTCGATGTGCTACCTTGGGGTCCTCTGTTCGTTGGTCAGCCGAGCAATACGCCGCTGGATACCAACATTTCCCCGGCCGTTATGATCCGAGTCACGGATTCATCCGGCAATCCGCTTGTCGGCAGCAACGTCACCCTAAATATAGGGAATAATCCCGGAGGATCCACGTCCGGGCCTTGGGTGGCGGTGACGAACGATACCGGATACGCGGTCTTTTCAAACATCCAAATCGACAGGAGAGGAGACGGCTACACGCTTGTTGCGACCGTGACGATACCCGGATTTGGGAGTATGTCCCGAACATCGGTGCCGTTCAATATTTATTAGATGAGCTAAATTTTCGAGTTTTTGATAAGGGGAGACGGTCCCGCGAGTTCCAAGAAACTTTTAAGAATTTATCCTCAACACTTTTATCTTGACATAAATCCCCAAGAGACGTAGTCTATAATAGACCAATTAATTGGTCTAAAAAACGACCTCATTTTTGGAGAAGGCCATGGCGAATTATTCGGAAATTGTTCCCCTGAGCGAGGCCAAGACTTCGCTTTCGAATTTTATCCGGAGGGTCAGGGAGGAGCACGAATCGTTCGCCATCACTCATCGAGGAAAAGTCGCGGGAGTTCTTCTGAGCATCGAGGAGTACGAAAGCCTTATCGAGACTCTGGAAATCCTGAGCGACAAGGACCTCATGGCCCGCCTCCGCCGGGGACTCAAGGATGAAAAAGCCGGAAGGCTTCATTCTTACAAAGAGGTCTTCCCGAACAAATGAAAAGGACTTCTTATCGCATTCTCTTGACGAAGGAAGCAAAAAAGACCATTGAGAAGCTGGATCCTTCGATTGCCAAAATCATCGGGAAAGCCATCGAATCCCTGGCGGTCAATCCCGTCAAAGGAAAGCCGCTGGCCTATGAACTGGCCGGCTTGCGTTCGTCGCGGACATCCGACTATAGAATAATCTACCGGATAAAAGAAAAAGAGCTCCTCGTTATCGTTATCGCCCTCGGCCACCGCAAAGAAGCATACAAGAAATTGAAAGAATTCCTGTTCAATATTTAAAAAATCAGATGGTTTTAAGGCGCTGGCGGGCGGCGGCGGCCAGGGCGTCGCCGGCGTCGGCTTTTTCCTTGATCTTCAGGAATTTCTCGTAAGATTCTTTCGCTGCAGGACTGCCCAGCCCTTCCTGAGCGCGGCCGAGATAATAAAGGACGGGCGGGAAATAGCGGAATGAAGGAAGGTCATTAAGGAAGATAGAGGTGGCCTCGCCGCTGCGCTTGACGCAATTTTCAAATTCCGCATGAGCTTCCGCGAAGTGGCCTGTTTCGAGATAGGCTTTCCCGAGGTACAGCCGTCCGATCCAGGAGTCCACTTGGGCTTGGGCCTCTTTGAAAAGATTGACGGCGTTGGCTGCTTCGCCACGGGACAGACTGAAACATCCGCCAAGCAATTTGGCATAAGCCTGATTATCCGGCTCGAGGAACTTCGCGAGCTTTCCCTGAATCTCGCGAGCCCTGTCCTCCTTGCGGCCGTGGAGATAGATTTCTCCGGCGCAGAAAAGAATGTTGCCTTGATCGCTTAATTGAAGAGCGCGATCGGCGTATTTCGCCGCGAGGTCGGTTTTTCCGAGAGAATCATAAACCTGAGCGAGCATCATCGCCTTATCCGCGGCGATGTCTTCATGCTTATTTTCGACGTCAAAAGAAATGCCCGTTTCGAGAAGCTGGATGGCGTCCGCAGTGCGGCCTTCATAAAGCGCGAGGTCGGCCAATCCTGTCCGGGCGATCGTTTTTCCGAGCGGACTGATGGCCTCGAGTTGTCTGTAGATTTCCCCCGCCTTAGCTCCGCGGCCTTGGGCAAGCTCGGCCAGGGCGAGGAGGAGATAAGATTCTTCGAATTTTGGATTAGTTTCGACTAAAGTCTTTGCTTCTTGGCCGGCCCGCTCAATCTGGCCGGCAGTTAAAGCAAACCAGCCCAAGTTATACCGGGTATAAATATGATGGGGGTTGAGTTTTAAGGCGGTGCTTCCTTCTTCATAGGCTTTCTCCATGTTCCGACCTTGAAAGTGGGCAAAGGCCAGCATGGAGTAGCCGGCTGAATCGCTAGGATATCTTTTGACCAGGGCGGCGTACTGTTCGATGGCGTTGGGATAATCAAGCTTGAAGAGTGCATATCCACCGCGGGTCCGGTATTTTTCGCGATCGGTCATTTTGTCTATATATTTTAAGGCTTTTTGATAATACTCGTCTGCCAGCTGATGATCCCCTCTATTGTGGTAGATGACGGCCAGCCCCGAGTAGGCACGGCCAAAGTTGGGATCAGAGTCAAGGGTGTTTTGATATTCTTTGATGGCTTCTTCCTGCTTTCCTTGGGCATCCAGGTCCTGGGCGTTTGAATAAGCTTTGACCGCTTGGAGCGAGGTTGTCGTGAACGTTTCGGCGTAGAGCGCCTCTTTGGATTCCGGAGGAATTTTCACGAGCTTGTCCCGCAGCTTAGCGGCAAGATATTCGGCAATCTTTAGGAAATCGCTCTTTGCCTTAATCGACTGTTCAACTTCGGCAAGCTTCTTGAAGCTGGTCGGATCCAGGGCCCACATCTTGACGACAAATCCTCCGCCGCTGGGCTCGATCGAAGCGCTGGCGACGGCATTGATTCCTGCGCTCCGGCAAAGCAATTGGGCCATTTCCATGTCTATTCGGCCGTCCGAGCCGGGCTTAAGGTACTTGGCCTGTTGGCGGGCCTGCTTGGTGTCGTAAAGCGAAATATACGAGGCTCCATCTAAGCTCAGGCCGATGACTTTTTCTAGGACGCCGTCCAGGATAGGATCGCCCGTTTTATTCTGGACGTCGGCCAAAATGACGGAAACCGGCTCGGGCCCTTTTTCCGGCTTGCCCGCTTTGTGTGGCAGAACGAAGCGCACGATGCCGAAAACCAGGATGGCGATGAGGAGGACGGCTGCGGCCGCAGCCGGCCAACTGCGGAACAAAAAAAAGGCGTGCCCCATCATCTCGTCCCGGACTTTCCTGATTTCGGCCGAGAATTCCGAGATCTTTGCGTAGCGGTCGTCAGGATTTTTGGCTAGGCATTTTTTAAGGATATGATGAATCTCGGGATAAACGGCTTTGGGCTTGATCGTAACAGCCGGCATGGGGTCCCTGATAACGGCGGTCAGCGTTTCGATGGGTGTGGGCCGGGAAAAAGGATGTTTCCCCGATATCATCTCATAGAAAATCACGCCCAAGGAAAAAATGTCGCTCCGGCCGTCAATTTGAGCTCCCTTGGCTTGCTCGGGAGACATGTAGTCGATCGTGCCCATGATCGCGCCCGGTTGAGTGACGTCGGTCTGCGTCAGAGTGACGGAGACGGATTCCGGACCCGGCAAGATGCGCTTGGCGATCCCGAAATCCATGACTTTGGTATGGCCTTGCGGAGTGCACATGATATTGGCGGGTTTGAGGTCGCGATGGACGATGCCTTTGGCGTGAGCGACTTCCAGAGCCTCGGCGACTTCCTGGGCGATTTGAAGCGCTTCCCGCGGCGCAATCGCCGTTTCTTTCATTTTGTCCTGAAGATTATGGCCTTCCACATATTCCATGACGATGAACGTTCGGCCTTCGCTCTCGCCGGTTTCGTAGATTTTGCAGATGAACGGATGGTCGAGGGCGGCGGCCGCTTTGGCTTCCCGAAGAAATCGCTCCCTGGCGATAGGATCGGACTGGATGTTTTCGGGGAGAAATTTGATCGCGACCTGCCGGTCGAGGACGGAATCGTGGGCGAGATAGACTTCGCCCATTCCGCCCTTCCCGAGCTGGCGGAGGATTTCGTAATGAGTTATGCGGTTCCCTGACACAAGCATGTCTTTCGGAAGGCGATTATCCTCCTCGTAAGTCGTTCGACCTGCCTTTCAATAATGTAAACTCGGTGAATACTGTCATTTTGTCATGGCGAGCGACCGAAGGAAGCGTGGCCCTCCGACCCAAAAGGTCATCCTGAGCGAAGCGAAGGATCTCGTATGAGGTTGAATGAGATCCCTCGAAAGACTCGGGACGACTCTCCGAGTCGGATTGCCGCGTCGCTTGGCTCCCGGCGATGATACTTTATTTAATGCGTTCATTTGGGATCGAAGGAAGTCTTTTGTCTCGGATATACGCCTTGTTTTTCCCGATTTTCCTGTCTTTTTTATAACAGAGAAAAGAAAACGTGTCAAATACCTCATTTTTTGCCGAATTGTCGAGACTCCCGTCTTTTTTCCGCTTGACAGGGAAGGCCGGGCGAAACTAAAATGAGCACACCTTTTAAAACCTGGAGGGAAAAATGGTGACCACTCTCCCCGAGCTTTTGCTCAACACCTTAAAATCTTATCCCAAGGACGAGTTTATGCTCGTCAAAAAAGAGGGGCGCTATATGCCCATCTCCATGGCTGAATTCGGCGACAAGGTCAAGCATCTGAGCCTGGGACTTATGGACCTGGGCCTGGTCAAGGGCGATAAGCTCATCATTCTCGCGGAAAACAGCCCGGAATGGGTCATGACCGATTTTGCCTGCCTTTGTCTGGGCGGTATCACGGTCCCCATTTACACGACACTCGTTCCCGAGCAGGTCAAATACATCATCAACGATTCTGACGCCAAATTCGTCGTCTTTTCCAACAAGGAACAATGGGCGAAAATCGAGGCTGTGAAAGCGGACCTGCCGCAGGTCCGGCACTTCATCTCGCCTGCGCCCGAAGCTCCCCAGGGCTGTCTGACATTCGACCGGGTCATCGAGCGCGGCGCGAAAATCGCCCAGGCCCAGCCGGAGCTTTTCGTCGAAACCGCCCGCGCGATCAAGCCCAACGATGAGGCCTCGATCATCTACACCTCGGGAACGACCGGCCTGCCCAAGGGCGTCCTTCTGACCCACGGCAATTTCGTCAGCAACCTGACCACGGTCTCGACAATCATCGAGTTCACTGAAAAAGATACGGTCCTTTCGTTCCTGCCCCTGTCCCACGTTCTCGAGCGCATGGTCACGTTCACTTATGCCTACAAAGGCTGCACGATCGCCTATGCGGAGAGCCTCGACACGGTCGCCCAGAACCTCCTCGAGGTCAGGCCCCAGATCATGGTCAGCGTCCCGCGCGTTTTCGAGAAGATCTACGTCAAGGTCATGGACAACGTCCTAACGAGCTCGGGCTTGAAGCGCAAGATTTTCTTCTGGGCGGTGAAAGTGGGGAAGGCCTACGGCCGGAAGAAACTGGCCAAACAGCCCATCGGCCGTGGGCTCCAGTTCAAGCGAAACCTGGCCCACAAATTGGTATTCTCGAAGGTCATCGAGAAGACGGGCGGCCGGGTCCGGTTCTTCGTTTCGGGAGGAGCCCCGCTGTCGGGGGATATCGCCGAATTCTTCTATGCCCTGGGGCTTGTCATCCTCGAAGGCTACGGGCTGACCGAGACGTCTCCGGTCATCTCCGTCAACACCTTCGAGAAGCTGAAATTCGGGACGGTCGGCTGGCCCATTCCGGGGGTCGAGGTCAAGATTGCGGCGGATGGGGAGATCCTGACACGCGGTCCCCACATCATGAAAGGCTATTATAAAAAGCCGGCCGAAACGAGGGACGTATTCGACGGCGACTGGTTCAAGACCGGCGATATCGGCCGCTTCGATGAGGAGGGGTACCTGGCGATCACGGACCGCAAAAAAGACCTCATTGTCACGGCGGGCGGAAAGAACGTCGCTCCTCAGCCGATTGAGAACATTCTGAAGACCAATGCCTATATTTCAAATGCCATGGTCATGGGCGACCGGAGGCGGTTCGTCTCGGCCCTCATTGTCCCCAATTTTGAGAAGATGGAAGAATACGCGAAATCGAACAATGTTTCCTTCGCCAGCCGCGCCGAACTCGTCAAGAACGGACAGATTGTGAATTTCTTAAAATCGGAGATCGACCGGGCGACGCCGAACCTGGCGCCCTACGAGAGAATCAAAAAGATCGCCGTCCTTGACCGGGAATTCGAGATCGAAAAAGGGGAGATAACGCCCACGCTGAAGGTCAAGCGGAACATCGTCGAAAAGAAATATAAGGACCTGATCGACTCCCTTTATAAGGAGGAGAACGTCTGATCCCTGTTTTTTTGATCGACAATCCCTTCCCTCGTGATGGCGATGAAATAATATTTAAGGCGTTCGTATTAAGATGAACGAATTATTTTGTGGGTTATTGCGAGCAGCTCTTGCGACGCGGCAATCCGAAACTATGAATGAATAAACACGTTCACTTAAAATATTAAGCCCCCCACCCCCCGACAACGATTCAGGGGGATTAAAAGGTCGGCCGTTCCGAGTCTTTCGAGGGATCTCATTCAACCTCAGGCAGGATAGACGAGATCCTTCGCTTCGCTCAGGATGACCCTTCGGGTCAGATCGCCGCGCTTAGCCCGCGATGACAATGTCATAATATTTATTGCGTTCGTAATAGTTGACGGAATCCTGATTCTAAGATATTTTGTTGTGAGCAATGAAATTAAAGGTCCCCGTCGTTCTCGCGATTTTGATATGCTCGGCTGCCCTGGCGGCGGACCCGGCCTCCCAAGTCAAAAAAGCGGCCGTTTTTGGGACCGTCAAGGACAAAGTTACGCTGGCGGCCTTGGCCGGCGTCCGGGTGTCTCTTCTGCCGACGGGTTTTTCGGCGGAGACCGACTCTCGCGGCAACTTTCGGTTTGCCGACATCATCCCCGGATCCTATCAATTGTTGTTCGAAAAAGACGGGTTCCTGCCTTTCGTCGCTAATATCAACGTCCCCGCCGAGAAGAACGAAGTCCGAGCCGAGGCCGTCTTGGAAGCCATCCATAAAGAGATCACGGTAACCGCCGACAAGTTTTCCCGGCCGGAGACCGTGGCCTCGAGCCGCCAAAGCCTGTCCGGGACTCAAGTCCGGTCGCTTCCCGGCATCTTCGAAGACGTCAGCCGGGCGCTGCAGGTCATCCCCGGCGTGGCCTCCTCGGGCGATTTCACCAACGGCCTGATCGTCCGCGGCGGAAGCCCTATCGAAAACCTTTATATGCTCGACTGGATCCAGGTCCCCGGCCTCAGCCATTTCGGTTCCCAGAATTCAAGCGGCGGAGCGATCGGCCTGCTCAACACCGATCTCGTCAAAGACATCGAATTTTACAGCGGCGGTTTTCCCGCTTATTTCGGCGACAAGCTCTCGTCCGTGACGCGCATCGGGCTGAGGGAGGGGAACCGCTCCCGTTTTTCCGGCAATGTGAACCTCAGCCTGTTCGGGGTGAGCGGTGTGGCCGAGGGGCCGCTTTTTTCGAGCCGGGGATCTTGGATTTTCTCCCTGCGCAAGGACTATTTTTCCACAATCCCCCCCGATATGACTCTCGGTTTGACCGTCATCCCCGACTTTACCGATGCACAGGTGAAAATCGTTTATAACCTTTCGAGCCGGCTGCAGTTGTCCGTCCTCGGCCTTGGCGCCAACGACAGCTTGAATATCGAAGAATCCGATGAACCCCCCGAGAGGCGGATGAAGATCAACATCGGGGACCATCAATATGTCGCCGGCGCCACGCTGAAGTCCTTGTTGGGCAAGGGGGGCGTGGCCTATTTCACTCTCTCCCGGACGGACAGCCGCTATTCCTACTCGTTCAGCAGCAGCGGGCTGGAGAGGTACACGATCAGGTCGGAGGACAAGGAAACCTCGGTCCGGTTGGACCTGGAATATTTTCTGCTGCCCAAATTGCAATTCATGAGCGGCTTTTCCATAAAAAAAATCCAGGCCAACCACCACGTCTACTATCGAGGCGGCTATATCGTCATCGACCGGATGGGTTTCCGCTTCACCCGCAAGAACATGGACGCCAGCCTGTACGGAGACAAGCTGGCCTTTTATCTCCAGGCGAGCTACCCCCTCACGGAAAAGCTGAAGGCGACGGCCGGGATCCGCGGAGATTATTTTGGGTTGATCGATGACTTCACTCTCAGCCCGCGTCTCGGCCTCAGTTACGCATTCCTTGCGGAGAGCGCGATCCATCTCTCCTACGGCGTTTATTTCCAGTCGCCGGAGACATTCTGGATCGGTTCCCATCCGGACAACATCCACCTTCCCTCTCTCCGGTCCGCGCATGTCGTTTTCGGCGTCGAACACAAAATCGCCCGGAATCTCAAGATTCGGGTGGAAATTTACGACAAAACATATGACCATTATCCCGTCGACAGCGCCAATCCTTATCTCACCTTGGCCAATCTGGGCGGAAGCATGGTCCCGACTTTTTTCGGGTCGAAGTTGGTCGGTGTGGGATCGGGGTATGCGCGGGGATTTGAAATTTCCGTGGAGAAATCCTTGGCGGGCAAGTTTTCCTGGTTTATCGATTATTCGTATGCCGTGGTCAAGTATAAAGCTCTCGATGGGATCTTGCGGAACGGCGATTTCGATTTCCGGCACATCCTCAACGCCGTTGCCTCCTACCGCCTGTCAGCGACGTTCGAAGTCTCTGTGAAATGGCGGTATACGGGAGGCCAGCCCTATACTCCCTTCGACCTCACGCTTTCGGAATTGAAGAACGATAGCTATTTCGATATGACCGCGATCAACACTCTCCGCTATCCCCCCTACCACCGGCTGGACCTGCGCCTTGAAAAAAAGTTCGTTTTTAAAAAGTGGAGCCTCGAGGCGTATCTCGACGTCCAGAACCTCTACAACAGGAAGAACGTCTATTTCACGTTTTGGGAAGACAAAACGCAGAAGACGGTCTACTATCTTCCCCTCATCCCTTTGGTCGGCCTCCAGGCCGGATTTTAAGGGATTAGGAAGGGACCGAATCGTCGACTTTATCGGGATTGTCGGCTTTTTCTTCTTCCTCGCCCTCTTCGTCCTTCGGCTTGGGCCAGTATAAAATCCTTCCGCAGGCCTCACAGGTGATGATCTTTTTCATCTCCATGATTTCGTTCAAGAGCTGGGGGCGGATGCGCATCTGGCACAGCGAGCAAAAGTCGTCCGTGACGGACGACATGGCCAGGCCGTTCATCTTCTTGTTGATGCGGAGATAAAGCTTGAGCTGATCCGGGGGAATCAGGGGCAGCAGGCTCTCGCGTTCTCGGGAGAGGACCTCTTTCCGGCCTTCGAGCTCTTTTTGATTCTGGAAGACGGCCGCTCGTTCCTTTTGGAGCCGGCTCTCTTCTTCGGCCTTTTTGATGTTTGCCGTCTTGATTTCTTTTTCGATGTCGTCGGCGGCGATCATTTCATTAATGATCTCCTCCTCGATGGTATCGGCCTTGCGGTCGGTTGCTTCGATCTCTTTGAGGAAGGCCGTGTATTCCTTGTTCGTCTTGACGTCGTTGAGTTGGCGTTTGAATTTGCCGGCCTGGACCTTGAGGTCTTTGACCTGGCCTTCCAGCTCCCGGCGTTTTTTCTGGTTGGCGGAGAGCTTCTCCTTGGCCTGGGTGACGATATCGATCGAAGCCTTGATCTCGTGGTCGATGGCTTCGATTTTAACGGGAATGGCTTCGAGAAGAGTGGAAATCGTGTTTATTTCGGCATCAACATGCTGCAACCTGATTAGTTTGTCGAATGCGATTTCCACATCATTTCCTCATGGTCAAGTGGGCCTACCAGGATTCGAACCTGGGACCGACCGGTTATGAGCCGGGAGCTCTACCGCTGAGCTATAGGCCCTTGCGCCCTTTTATATCAGATATCTCCGGGAGAGTCAATTAAGCCCAATAGCCGTTCGTGAAAGATTTGAGTTTCTTCGACCGGCTCGGGTGTTTGAGCTTGCGCAAGGCCTTGGCTTCGATCTGGCGGATGCGTTCACGTGTGACCTTGAATTGCTGCCCGACTTCTTCAAGGGTGTGTTCGTTGCCGTCGCCCAGTCCGAAGCGCATCTTGAGGACCTTGGCTTCTCTCTCGGTCAGGGATTTCAGCGCCTCTTCGATCTGCTCCCGGAGGTTGATATGGATGACCGTATCGGGCGGGGAGGGCATGACCTTGTCTTCGATGAAGTCGCCCAGATGGCTGTCCTCTTCCTCGCCGATCGGCGTTTCGAGCGAGATCGGTTCCTGGGCGATCTTGATGATCTTGCGGACCTTGCTCACCGGCATGTCCATCTTTTTGGCAATTTCTTCGCTCGACGGCTCGCGGCCGATCTCCTGGACGAGGCTCCGGCTGACCCGGATGAGCTTGTTGATGGTTTCGATCATATGGACCGGAATGCGGATCGTCCGGGCCTGGTCGGCGATGGCCCGGGTGATGGCCTGACGGATCCACCACGTGGCGTAGGTCGAGAATTTATAGCCTCTTCGGTATTCGAATTTATCGACCGCCTTCATCAGCCCCATATTGCCTTCTTGGATGAGGTCCAGGAACTGCAAGCCGCGGTTGCTGTACTTTTTGGCGATCGAAACGACGAGCCTGAGGTTGGCCGCGACGAGCTCTTTTTTCGCCTGGTCGCTGATTCTTTTGCCGGTCGTGATCGAGCGGATCGTCTTCCGCAGATTCTGGGCATCCAGCCCGATTTCCTTCTGATAGGCCCGCAGGCGTCGGATGGCTTCTTTGAGCTTGAGTTGAAGCTCTTCGTTTTCCTTCTTTTTGCGGGTCTTGGATAGCGTGAATTCCAGGTCTTCCTTGTTCTCTTCCAGCTCGTTGATGACGCGCAATCGATCCCGTAGAGTGTCGATGATTTTTTCCCGTTGAGCCGAGCGCAGATTGAGGTCACGGATTAGGCTGCTCATCTGAACAATGATGCGGCTCCGCGAGAAGAGGTATTTTCGGAGGAGCGGAATCTTGTCCAGCTTGTTGCTTAAATCCTTTATTTTCTTTATCTTGCTGAGGATCTGCTTCTTTTTTTCTTCGAGCTTGCCTTCGGCAATATCGTCTTCACTGACGTCGAACATCTCCTGGATGACCAGCGGGTCGACCTTGATCTTCTCCTCGAGACCGAGGACTTCATTCAAAACGAGCCGCGTTTTAGAGAGGGCCTTGATGATCGATTTCTCGCCCCTCTCGATCTCCCGGGCGATGGCGATTTCGCCCTCCCGGGTCAAGAGAGAAATGTTTCCCATCTCGCGCAAATACAGCTTGACCGGGTCGGTTGTCCGCTCCAAGCCCTGGAGCGTCACGAGATCGCTTTTCCGTCGTTTGGGGATGATTTCCTTCTGCTTGGTATCCAGGATCTTGATCCCGTAGTCGTCGATCGAGCTGAGGAAATCGTCGAAGCTTTCCTCGGCGTCCAGGTCGTCCTGGAAAGTCTTATCGATCTCCTCGAAGAGAAGGTAGCCCTGTTTTCTTCCTTTGGAGATCAGCTGCGAAATGTCGCCCTTTTGATATTTCGTCTCAGCGGACACAATACGCTCCTAAAAGACAAGCTTTCCCTTTTCCAAATACTTTTTGTTCAGACATTTCGTTCCATCATATCCCTATTTCAAGGCCATGATCTGCTTGATAAGGTCCTGCTTTTGATTCAGAAGGGCCTGGACTTTTTCGTTATCGCCTTTCTTCTCTTCACGCGCTAATTCGGCCTGGATCGTTCGAAGCGTGCCTTCCTTCGATGTCCTTTGCAGGGCGCACAAACAGTCGAGAGCTTCCTCGATGGTCGGCGGCGATCCTATCTCGAGCAGGGCTTCAGAGAGATGTTCGGAAAGAGAGGGTCCGATCTCCTTTTGTAAATCGCGGAAAATGAGTTCTTTATCCTTCCTAAACCAGTCCAGTATTATCCTAAAAACCGGCTCGCTTTTCAAGCCCGTAAAATCTTCGTCCCGGATCTCGGCGAAAATGTAGGGTCGTAACTCTTTGTTCTCGAGCAGAATCTGAAGCAGCCGTTTTTCGGCCGGGAGGAAGGGATCCTTGGCCTCACCCGGCTTCTCGCCGGGTTTCTGCCCGGAGAGGCCGCGGAGCACGGATTCTTCTACGGCGAGATATTCGGCTGCCTGCTTCAAGTATTCGCTTCGGACGATGGAGTCCGAGATATTGTCGATCGTAGCCAGGATGCTGCGCAGGATCTTGGTTTTAACCTCGGGGACGTTCATCCTTTTGCCTTCGATCGAGACGTCAATGATGAACTTGAGGCCGGGGATTGCGGTTTTCATGAGCTTGATGTATTCGTCCTGGCCGTGTTTTTTGATAAATCCATCCGGGTCGAGGTTTTCCGGGAGGACGAGAACAAGAGTTTCCAGGCCTTTCTCAAAACAGAGGGGAACGGCGCGGAAGGCCGCGTTCCGGCCGGCCGTGTCGCCGTCGTAATTGATGATGATTTTAGGGGCGAAGCGGAGGGCCAGGGAAACTTGGTGAGGCGTGAGAGCGGTCCCCAAAGAAGCAAGGACATTGGTGAGTCCGGACTGGTAGAGGGAGAGATAGTCCGTATAGCCTTCGACCAGGATGGCTTCGCCGGCATTCCGGACGGATTCTTTGCTGAAGTTCAGACCGTAGAGGATCTGTCCCTTGGAGTAGAGCGGCGTGTCGGGCGAATTCAGGTATTTGGGCTCTTGGTCAAAGAGGGTCCGTCCGCCGAAGCCGACGACCTTTCCGGTAATGCTGAAAATCGGAAAAATGACCCGGCCGCGGAAGCGGTCATAGTATTCGCCCGGTTTCCGGCCTGGGAGGACAAGACCGGCTTTCTCGAGAAGGCCGGCTGCGGTGCCCTTGTTTTTGAAATATGAGGCAAGGGAGTCCCAGGTGTTGAGGGCATAGCCGATTTTGAAATCCTGGATGATCTTTTCCGGGATGTTGCGTTTTTTGAGGTATTCGAGGGCGTTCTTGCCTTCCTGGGTATTGAGAAGGTTTTTCTTGAAGAAGGCGAGGGCCGACTCATTGATCTTCAGGATCTGTTCTTCGAGCTTCAGCGCCTGGGGGGAGAGCTTTCTCTGCTCGGGAATGGGGATGTTGTATTTTTCGGCCAGGTATTTGAGCGCCTCGGGGAAACTGAGGTTTTCCTTCTCCATAACCAGGGAGAAGACGTCGCCGCCGATGCCGCAGCCGAAGCAGTGAAAAAGCCCTTTTTCCGAGTCAACTGTAAAAGAAGGTGTCTTCTCGGCATGAAAAGGGCAGAGTCCGACGTGTTTTCTTCCCCGCAGCCTGAGCGTCGTGTATTGGGAAGCGATTTCTATGATATTGGCAACTTGCCTAATTTGGTCAATAATCTCCATAATTTATGGGTAACCGGGAATTTTGCGAATTTTATTTAAATATAGGTTCCGGCGGTCTGTTTGTCAAGGAAATTAAGGAAAAAATCAAAGAAAACAAGGGGGACACAATATTGTGTCCCCCATTCCAATTGAGGGACACAGTATTGTGTCCCCCATTTCGGTGTCCCCCATTTCGTTATAAATGGTTGATCAGGCTGGCCAGATAGGCGGCGCCGAAGCCATTATCAATGTTGACGACGGACACTCCGCCCGGGCAGGAGTTGAGCATGGCCAGGAGGGCCGCTAATCCCTTGAAGCTGGCGCCGTAGCCGATGCTCGTCGGTACGGCGATGACGGGGACTGATACGAGCCCGGCCACGACGCTCGGCAGGGCGCCTTCCATGCCGGCCACGGCGATGATGACCTTGGCCTGGCTGATCTTGTCATATTCGCCGAGAAGCCTGTGAAGACCGGCCACGCCGACGTCATAGATCCGTTCCACCTTGTTGCTGAGCATGTCGCAAGTGACATAGGCTTCTTCGGCGACGGGAATATCGGATGTCCCCGCCGTCAGGATAACGATCTTGCCTTTTCCCGGCGCAGGCCGACGCTGCTTGAGATAGACGGCCTTCGCCTGCGGATTGAAACAGGCCTTTGGCATGTCTTTTTTGATCTTTTTATATGTCGACGCTTCGACCCGAGTGATGAGCAGACTGCTGCCTTTTTTGACGATTTCTCGGGCGATCCTCAGAATTTGCGCGTCCGTCTTGCCGAGGCCGTAAACGATTTCCGGAAAGCCTTTCCTCAGTTCGCGATGGTGATCGATTTTGGCGAAATTTAGATCCTGGTAAGGATAATCTTTCAAGGCTTTGAGGGCTTCTTCGGGCGAGAGCCGCTTGTCATAAACCTTTTTCAAGATATCTTCGATTTGGGACTTCATGCCGGGATTTTAACATAAAATAAATCAGGGACACATCACTTTTTTCTTTTAAGATTTTCTTCCATTTTGTGTGGGTTAAGGATGATCGGAGAAAGTCCGGAAACAGCCTGGCTCCCATCCAGGTTTTTAACGCCGTTCTCTCACGGCCCTTTTCGGCACCGCGGAACTCGCACAGCAGATTTCGTCATAAAAAATATGATTTAAAAAATGGGGCCCCAAAACTCCCATTTTTTTCATCTCGCTGTCTCCCTTTTCTGGATCAAGCTCAAACATCCGCGGCGCCCGGCTTGGCCGGGTTCCCTCAAGGGCGGTTCGAGAAGGCTAAACCTTCCACGGTCGCTGCGGCCGTTCCCGGACCTTCTCCCTCATTTTTAAGCCACACGAAATGGAAGAAAGTCACAATTATTTTTATGAATCAATCAAGTTAACAAGAACATAAGAAAGAAACCCTAAAAAGTGATGTATCCCCGTCTTTTTTAGGTTAAAATAGTGAAAGACGGTTTCCATATGGTCAACAGCCTAACGATCCAAAAAGAAATTCGACTTTCCGGAGTCGGCGTCCATTCGGGCAAGGAGTCCAATCTTATCCTGAAACCCTCGGACTCCGGCAAAATCGTTTTCCGCCGGGCCGGCCTCGGAAGTCTCGAATTGCCGGTGAATCTCGACAAGATCCAATTCCTCAACAGTACGACTATCGTCGGAGAACGATTCAAGGTTCAGACCGTCGAGCATCTCCTAGCTTCGCTCTCCGCCTTCGGCATCAACAGCCTTACAATCGAGCTCGATGCCGATGAAATTCCTATCCTGGACGGGAGCGCGCTGCCTTTCGTCCAAGCGCTCGAGCGGGCCGGAACGCGCATTCTTAGCCAGACGATCCCGGCTCTCAAGATCTGCAGGCCGTTTGCCGTCGAAGAAAAAGGGGCTTCCATCGTCGTTGAGCCTGCAGGGGCCGGCGAATATCTTTGGCTGACCTACACCATAGAATATTCCCATCCGGCCATCGGCCGACAGAGTCTCGGCTGTTTTTTCAATTCCGCTCTTTTCGCCAGCGACATTGCGCCCGCCCGGACATTCGGTTTCGCCAAAGATGCGGAGTTCCTGCGCAGCCGGGGACTGGCTCTCGGAGCATCGCTCCGGAATACCGTCGTCCTGGATGATAAGACGGTCACAAATCCCCCCCTGCGCTTTCCGGACGAATTTGTCAGGCACAAGCTTCTGGACCTTGCCGGCGACCTCGCCCTCGTCGGTCGCCCTTTGATCGGCCTTTTCACCGCTTCCAAAGCCGGGCATCGCCTCCACCTCCGTCTTGTCCAATTTCTCCTGGCCAATCCCGATTTTTGGGTTGAAATATAGGTCGCGCGGATCCTGTCGGTGACAGGCACCGCGGTGCCTGTCACCGGATGAGCCCTCCTCCTCCTCCAGGACTTCCCCCAATAATTACACCAAAATCGGTCTAAGTTGTTTTATTCTTTGGAATTAGTCTCGACACATATCTGGAAATGAAAATTGGGGGTACTTTTCTGTTTTTTGAAATAAAAT
>Ga0315282_10008507_pt1 | contig 16586 bp, 12 predicted proteins | sample YL17G07_20_MG_FD_203693 | JGI IMG/M metagenome (GOLD analysis project Ga0315282, IMG submission 203693) | Sediment microbial communities from Yellowstone Lake, YNP, Wyoming, USA - YL17G07_20 | ecosystem: Environmental > Aquatic > Freshwater > Lake > Sediment | place: USA: Wyoming | collected...
TATTTAACTAGACCAACTGCCGGTCCCCAGACAGTACAACCGCTGACAGAGTCTCGGGGAGGACAAACAAACACGTCCTACAAAATGGCTGATAAATCGCTGGGCTATTGTCTCTCGCCCTTCGGGCGTGGGCGCCCACACGCGGACCTGCAAGAACAGTCATGCACCCCCGGATGGCTCCTCGGTAGAATCGCACGGCGTGACCCTCATCGCCGCCGGCCTGTCGTTAGACGCCGCTCGGCATTCCCCATCCCTGCGACGATGCACCCGTGGTTTCCCACTCGCGCCAGGTGGCATTACCACCCAGCATAGTTTTGCCGTTAGAACAAGTCCATCGTGAATGGCTGGGTCAGGTGCAATCGGATGGTCTTGTCGAGCGAGGCGGCGAGCCAGCATTTGATCGGCGTCGGGGCGCCCAGAGACGCGAGGATGCCTGGGTCGATGTCCCCGATTGGCGGCAGGCCCTTCGAGAAGACGGTCAGCGTGTCTGAAATCGTCGCGAGGCGGTCGTAGAGGGGGCTCAGGCGAATATTTCGCGCGCAGAGGGCCAGGGGTCTGGGCGGGTGGAGGTCGCCGCCGATGGCCTTGAGAATCGTCACAAGGCACCCGACGAAGTCCCAGCCGCAGGGCATCAGAAGGTCGATGGCATAGGCCAGGCTGACCCTGGACTGCTGGCCGTCGACCGTATCATGGATCATCGTCTCTTTCGTCTGCCGCAGGAAGGCTGCATCGCTTCTGTAGTGCTCCTGTGCCTCGCACGTCCCCGGCTCGCCATGCTCCCCGATGCCCAGCGCCAGATTATGATAAGGACAATCCGGCTCCAGCGCCGCGCGGACCCGGTCCACAACCCGCTCCACCTGCCACAGCTTCAGAGGGCTCGGCTCTCCAAGAAAGCCCAGCAGCTCATCCGCCCCAATGCCGCCGACCTGCAAGTCTATGCCCCTGACGGCCGGATTCGCACACCACGCCGCGAGGATATGCCGGGCGTTCTCCAAGTCTCTCTTGCGTTGTGCCGGCCGCTCGTTCGACCGCGTGGGGCAGTGTCCCGCTCCGATGGCCCCGATGATGAACTGGGCCTCGTTGTCCGCCTCATGATAGCACGCCTCGAACAGCGTGATCAGTCCCCGAATCCGCACCGTCTCCTCATCCAGCGCCCCGAGCGCGTCCTCCATCGCATCAATGGCCGTGACCTCATCGTCGAGCCCCGAACAATTCTGCCAACAAGCCCTCGGCGCTTCATCCGTCATGTGCATTCACCCACACTACATTGCCGAAATCGGTAGCCGCCCCTTCCCTTCCAGCTTCCCCCATCGGAAATAGCCCGCCGTCCCTGGGTTCAAACGCCCTTCTTGATAAGGACAGTGAAACCCTCTTGTTCAAAGTGATGGTCATTAGTCAGAACCTCAGCAATGGAGTCCGACTCCATCACGTTCATGGAGATGCAATCTGTGAGGCTGTACTCTTTATCCTCACGGCCTTCGTACAGGGTAACACCTTTCAAGAAGCCTTCTCTCGTCTGTTGTATGACACGGACATTTGCGTTGTCAAGGATCGCTCGCACCATCTTAGCAGCCGCTCGCCTCAGGGATGGACCACCACGGCTTAAAGAGGTAAGGAACTCCGTCAAGACCTCGTCTGTGGTAACCAGAATTACATCTCCGAGGCTCTTGCGTGCATGTTCGGCACTTTCCGACCACTGATCTTTGGGTTTTACGATTGCGATCCAGTAGCTACTGTCTGCAAAGACCTTCTTCATTTTGGCGGTGTCCCATAAAGATACCGATCAAGGTCATCCGTCAGGTCCGGTGGCAAGCTGTCCCATTCCTCTTGAGGGACTTCAGAAGCAATAGACGAGAGGACTTCCTCGATGGGACGGCTTCCAGCGTCGTATTCAGAGACCTCCGATTGAACGATACTGAGAGATTGGACTTCCACGATCTTCGCCAACTGTCCGTCTGGCAAGTATTCTCCTCTCCCTATCACCCGCAGGCGGAGCGACCGATGTTCCTTCAACGCGGTGGTCACCATGTCTTCCTGCTGTTCAGTGAACGATACTGTTACAACATTCTGGTTGCCCTTCCACAACTGAAATCTCTTCTGCCGAACGTCTGCCTCAAAAACTTCACCTTCTACATCCACTACATCCTGGTAGGGCATTTCCGCATAGGTTTCTAATCGCTCACGATGTTCTACTGATACTCGGGCTGGCTTAGTCTTCTTCGAGGGCGTGAACTCAACGGCCTCATCAGCGGCCAAGGACTGTCCCCATTTTGTGTATTCCGAAACCAGTCGTTTGGGAAAACGGTCAGGAAGTGCCTCATTTCTCTCGATCGCTTCAAACACCTCGTAGGCCATCTCTACAGCTTCGCTAACCTCCTCAGGTTCCTCGGGCTCTTCTTCCCAAAGCTCCATCTGGTCCCGGTCTGGCTCCTCCAAAAAGACCTCAAGGGGTGCAATAGCGCTTCCTTCTTCAATCTTTCTCAGGCACAGCCGAGTTCTCTGCTCAAAGTGAGGTGGCAACCGCTCCCTGTCGGGGTTGGCTGCGCGCCACAAGGATTTTGCAGTCTCTGCAATGAGCTTCTGAAATTGACTCAGTTCACCAAGTGCTGACAAATCCAAGGCGTGATCACGAAACCGTTCGCCCTTGAAATGAAGACGCACGACTTCTTTCCATTGGCCCGTCATAATTCAGGAACTCCATAATCACGATTCTTGGCTACCTTTCGCACGTACCATCTATTGTATCGGAATAGGCATCTGTCTGCCTGCATTCTTTTGTTTACCTGCACCCTATCTGCTCGGGAGGCTCGGCAGAGAGATCTTCCTCTACTGTTATTCGGGAAAAACACGAGGATGTTGGTACATTCTCAGGTTCTCTCTCGGCCTCCAAAACCACCACGCCCAGCCTTGTACTTGATAGTATAGCTCTACCCGGGCAATAAAGCAAATCCGAATGTCAACTGTGATACCTTCGGCGATGCTTGGTCCCACATCAAGCCACAGAGAATGCACCAGAGCAGGGGATCTGACCGCCCTACTTACGAGCAGCCGCTACCGTCTGTCTGGCCTGAGCCAGTCGGCGAGGAAGGTCAAGAGGTTGCTCACGGATGGATTGTGTGAGCTTGTGGGACGGCTCCGGCGTCATGAAAGGGCCTCCATATACGGCCGCATCACTTCGGTCACCCGGCATATCTTCGCATATTGCCAGAGCTGCGCCATGGTGCACTTGCGGTTTTGCAGGCAGTCTCTGATTGCTTCGATGGCGATGTCGAGGCCGATCTTGTTTCGATATTTGAAGCAGTCGGCTGCCGTCTTCGCCGGGTTATAGATTCTCACGTGGACAGACTCGATTCGGTGGCGTTCCGCGCCGGCACTGAAGGCGTTGCCGGAGAACCGCACGATGCGCAGCGGCGGATAATCGACCCGCGGGCGCCGTGCGTCTCGCGGCAAGGCGATCCAGACTTCAAACGGATTCACCGTGCCTATCTCGTGGAACCGCAGCGCCGACAGCAGGCAGACAACTCCCTGGGGGACCCGCTTGGCCGCCAGGGCCAGACCGACGTTCGCAGAATGCTCCGCGTCCGCTCGCACATAGAGCCCACGTCCGACCCGCACGAGCAGCCCTTTGTCACAGAGCCTGCGCAGGTACTCGGGGTGAATCCCCGCGTCACGCAGGTCCTTGACTCGCAGAACCCCCCGCTTGCCTGCCATGGCAATGATTTTGTCCTTTGCGTCCACGATCCCGACCCATTGTGTATAAACGTCCACATTTATCTATATCTGTATGCAATTATACACACTGGCCGCAGTTCTGTCAATCCCGCCTGCCAGCCCATTCTCGGGACGCAGACACGCGCCGGGCTATTAAGGCCTCTTCTTCTGTTGCTTGCCGGCTGTATGCCTGCCGCGCTTGCCGCTGCCACCCCGTTGTTGCCGTCCGTTGCAGCGCCAGGCCCTTTTTCCCTTTGGCCCCTCTGTGGTATCCCGCGAATTCACGGATCATGGACGACCGCGAGGACATTTCCTGTGCTCCTATCGATGAAGACCCAGAGCGGCCCTCCTAATACATCACTCTCTTTCCGGACATATACGATCGCTTGGTAATCATGGCCTTCAAGCTCGGGCACTGGCTTGCGAGAAGGAGAGGCAATAGCTCTTCTCCAAAAGGCGTTTCCTTCATCGTAGACAATCTTGGACTGTTCGGGATTCCATCTTTCCCGGCGAGCCGCGGCGCTTGCAGCCTCGATGATCTGCTCTTTCGATAGCTGGGCCTTTGTTGCTCTTACCTGCCCGGCTCCGAGGATGCGGTTGGAGAGGAAGGTGAAGAGGTCGTAGAGGATGGGCTCGGCCTGGGGGCCGTTGAGGAGCTCGAACCAGAGGTAGGCGATTCGGCCGCCGGACTGGGGGCGGGCGTACACGACGGCGTCGCCGAGGGAGCCGCCGGTGCGGCTTCGCAGTTGGAGCAGGGGGGTGTAGTCGGCATGGTCGGTCGGGAAGAACGGCCGCCAGCGGAGGTCGCCGGAAGTAGGGAAGCTGAAGCGGCCGGGGACGTGCGGCAGTTGGCTGTCGGGCTGAGTGAACCACAGGTCCACGCCCTCGGGCGGTCGCTCCCAGCCGCCGCGAAGGGTCAGGCCGAAGCGGTGACTCTGATTGACGCCCCGCCCGTTCTCGTCGCGATAGAACGGCCACGGCCCCGAAGGCAGAGCGGCGAGGCAGCCGCCGGCGCTCAGGTACCGCACCAGGGCCGCATCGACGTCGTTGGCCTCGTGCATGGTGCGGCGATAACCCTCGTTGGAGCAATAGAGCAGGATGGGATAGTTCGCGGGCGTCAGGTCGGTGCCGACGACCTGCTCCCAGGTCAGCAGTTGCGGCTCGACACCGACATCGAGCAGCCACCAGAACGCCATCGACTCGGCAGCAGGCAGCACCGCGATTCGCGCCTTGCGGAGGCTGTCACGCAAGCGGTCCTTTTCCTCCTGCGTGATTCCGCCCGGCGGCGTGACGGTGTGCGGCCCGCGCGGCGCGGCCTTGAATCGCCCAGCGAATTCCGTCGTCAGGTCGATATACTTTTGCCTGAACTCCGCGGACGGCTCGATCTCGCTGCCCTCGTGCCACTCGTTGAAGCTGGTGACCAGGACCCAGTGCGGGTCGGCCTCGATGGCCCGCTGCCACTGGATGCGGTAGAGGCTGCCGTCGAAGCGGTCGACGGCCAGGCCGGGCTTGCGAATCTTCGTGTCGTCGTAGCCGGGGATTACGGTGACTGTGCTGATCTTGCCCGCCGCGTCCGCCAGTTGGACCCACGTGCCGTATGTCCCCGTCGCCCACTTGTCGAGGGCGTCGAGTGACATGCCGGCGAGCGAGCCGGCGGTGTTGTACGTGTGCACGCCGTCGAAGACGCGGGCCGAGCCGTAGCTGAACTGGTCGCCGAGGATCGTCGCGCCATCTTTGTAGCCGGCCTTGATCAGCTTGACCGCTTCGAGCCAGCCGGTCAGGCCCAGCTCGCCGACCGCCCGGCCGTAGATGAACACCACCGGCTTGCCGTCTACCTTGAGGTGGGCCTCGTGGCTGCCGTACTTTTCGAGGACCTTGATGATGTCCTGGGCGGCGGTCCGGGCGGTCTGCGGCTGCGGGACGGTCTCGTAGTAGATGCACGCGGTCAGGCCGTGACGCTTGCAGCCGTCGAGGATCAGCGGCATCGCGCGGTCCGTGTAGTCGCCGTGGCCCCACCAGCTCACGATGAACGTGTCGATGTGTGCCGCCTTGGCCCACTGGCAGTGCTGATCGATGACAGCGGGGTCGTGCGAGTCGTACGCGCCGAGCGCGGGGTAATGCGTGCTCTGGGAAATGTTCTTATTCTGCGCGTCGATCCCACCCCAGTGCACCGTCCGCCCCGCCCCGCCCGGACCGGTCGGGATTCCATACCACGGATAATAAAACGCCAGCACCCGCCGCTCAACCTGCGGCCGCTCAGCGACGGCTTGCGCTTGGCCTCGTGATGATGCAGGAAGGAATGTCCCGGCCACAAACAATGCGAGCAACAGATTGCGCACCATATCCGCCTCCATCAGCAGTGAAGGTATCAGTATTCAAAGACCACCAGCGTGCGCGGCGAGATCGTCAGCTCGAATTGACCTGCCTCGTCCTCCTCGATCAATGAGAATCCTCTGACCGGCAGCGCCAGTACCTGTTTGGGTAGCGCTCGAAATCCCAGGGACGCGTGGATGTTCTCGTTGTTGAAATTCTCGATGGCGAGGTGATGATCGCCGATCAGGTACAGGGCCACTTTGTTCGGGGCGTCGAAGCGAATGCCGAATGGCGCCAGCAGCTTGTCGCGGATCGGCTTGAGCTGCTCGCGCGTCAGGTCGAGCAGGTTGCTAGGCTTGCCGGCGACCTTCAGGACCAGGATGCTCTTGTCCTCGGTGACCGATGCGGGGAGCTTCTTGGCCAGGCCGTCGGTGATGAGCGCTGGCGTGCCGGCGGCGAGCAGTGCCTTGAGCTTGTCGACGAGTTGCGGGTCCTTCAGCGCGTCCACGGGCAGGAACGCGGCTTTGACGTCCGTGCGAATCTCCGCCGTCGGGATCAGTGGCAGGCCGAGCATGCCAACGAAGTCGTAGACGTACTGCTCGTCGAAGGCGTCGCTGTTGGGCGGTTTGGGGGCGGCGATGCCTTTGAGCGGCTGGTTGCGCACCATTGCGGCCAGCTTGAACAGGCCGGGGACCTCGGTGCGGAGCCGCTCGACGTTCGCCGGACCGGTGTCGCGCAGCAGCGAGCCGTAGCAGAACAGCAGCATCTCCTTCGCCTCGGCCAGCACCGTCTGACGGGCCTGCTCGACGTATGTGTCCTCGTGCGTGCCGTACGGGTCGAACCACCCGCCGCCGCACTTGGCCGCGCCGATGCCGCCCAGCCACCGCATGATGAAATACGCCTCGTACTGCGCCTTCTTGCCCCAGCGGTTGTTGTCCGGGTCGCGGGTCTCCGTGCCGACCCAGATGCGGTCGAACTCCGCCGTCTCCCGCACGACCTCGTACCCGCGATCGTGGAACGATGCGTACCATTGAGGATATTTAAGTATGATTTTCACCTGTTTATTCACGGCGCGGGCGGGCTGGAGGATTCGTTCGCCGCTGACTTTGGTCATCAGGTCGCAGTGATACTGGGCCCAGCTCTTGTCGCCGCGGGCCTTCTGGCACGCCTCGCACTGACAATCGCAGAACCAGAAATCGTCGATCATGATCTCGTCGAACATCGACGCCGTATACTCGAAGATCTCCTGAATGTGTTTCTGCGTCGGCTCGTCCGTGTAGCAGGCGATGCCCTGCCAGCCGGTGGAATCCTTGCCGACCTTCGTGGTGGTGACGCAGCCGGAGACCTCGAAGCCCGCCGCACGGAACCGGTCCCTCGCATGCTCCAGGGCCGGCCGCTGGGCGGTGTACCCGTCGCGGAACGACTCGATGAACGCGTGCGTTACGCCGGTCTTCTTGCACCAGTCGATGGCCTCGTCGATGCCCTTGTCGCTGGAGAGCCGGTCGCGCACGTCCTGGGCGGGGAACAGCGTGGCGATCCGCAGCGTCTCTCTATTCTGTTTCGCCAGCTCCCACAGCGATTGGGCCCGAAGCCCGGACGCCGCAAAAAAGAGGAATACGACTGCTGCCACACACCTGGTACGTCTTGACTGTTTCATTGCTGCTGCTCCAATTCCTTGAGAGGGTCCGTCCAAAGTAGCACGGGCATCCTGCCCGTGGTCCCATGGGCGTCTCGCCCGTGAGAGGGCGACGACGTGCAGGGCCAGGCCTGCCCTCGCGAAGGCGGGGGATGGCCCTGCGATTCATGGGCAAGATGCCCATGCTACGATGGGCCAGTCTCACCTATCAATTTCGTGATCTTCTCTTTGAATCTTCGGCAGGCCCCAGCGGGGTCGGCGGCCCTTGTCACGGCCTCGCATACGGCCACTCTCTCGGCGCCGGCTTCGATGACCTGTTCGACGTTATCGAGCGTGATCCCGCCGATGGCGACGTGACTGATCCCGGTCGTCGCGAGCCGCTCCAGGCCCTGGCGGATGTACTCGATGCCGGGGACTTCGATGCCCGGCTTGGTGGTCGTCGCGAACGCCGGACCCAGGCTCACGTAGCTCGGCAGCGACGGACAGGCCGCGTCCAGCTCCTTGATCGAGTGCGTGCTCTTGCCGACGATCAGCGGCGACAACTGTAGCCGCCGCACCTGCTCGACCGGCAGGTCATTCTGGCCCAGGTGCACGCCGTCGGCGCCCGCCGCCGCCGCGACATCCGCCCGGTCGTTGACGATGCTCAGCACGCCCATCTCCCGGCAGATCTCCACGAACTCGACCGCCGTCGCGAAGAGCCGGTCGTCGGGGATGTCCTTGGCCCGCAACTGGATGCAGTCGGCCCCGCCGGTGGCACACTTGCTCGTCAGCGACAGCACGTCGGCCGGCAGGTTGCTCGTGACGATGACGTACAGCCGCACGCGATTGAACTTCTCCACCGGCTCGCTGAACAGCATGATGTCCTTCTCCAGCGTGTAGGCGTCGTATCGCAGCCGCTCGACGGCGTCGGCGACGGCCCGGTCCTGTGTCTGCACCACCTCCGCCAGCACGCGCAGCGCCTCGGTCAGCCGCCTGGCTCCGGCCGTCAAGCAGTCCTTCAGCGTCGCCCGCTGGAGCTGACCCTCGACCTTCTGCCCGACCCCGACATCGCCGGCAGTGTCCCGGCCCGCGATGAGCTTTCCCGCGTCGAGCCTGCCGATCGCGGCACAAAGCTCATGCCGCAGCCGCTTGGCCCGCTCGCTCAGCGCCCCCGAGTTCAACGCGAATCGGCAGTACTCCTCCACCACGCGAGCCGCCTCGCGCGCCCGATTGAAATTCGCATCAACGATCCTGTACCCGGCTCTCTCCATACCCCGCCATTATACCCCCGCTCCCCGCCCCCGACAGACATTAAAAAGGCGATTAACAGTTGAACGCAAACAGAAGGTGATAGCAGAGAAACGGCGATATCCCGCTACTGCGCACATGCTCCGACTCGTAAATCTGCTCGAATTCTGCCAGGGCATCAGACTTTCTCCGTACGGGGGAACCGTCCAATTGCTCCATCCCATGTGCGATATCTCTGGCTACTACGTTGCTGTCACCGCGGCGGACATAACCGACCATTGCCCCCGCCCCCGTGCACGCCGCATACTTGCCCTTGATGAACCTACCGATCCCCTCTTTATCGTCCAAGTAGGCGTTCAAGTGCTCCTTGCACCCTTCGTCGAGCAACTTGCATTCCGTGCCGACGTATGACTCAGGGAAGAACTCGTCGCGGAAGCAGAAATCAATCGTCGGCGGTCGCCCCCTCGGTCTGGCCTTACCAGCATCCGCCTTCTGAGGGACTGGAATGAGGCCGCACGCACTATCAGACTTCCACCTTTTCTGGATATGGATGAACCACTCCTCTGTAATGCGGTCCTCCGGTGAATCCGCCCTCACCCACTGCCTATCGTACAAATCCCGATAGGCATTCGTCAGGAGTGTCAGGAGTCTTCGGATGCCTTGGCTCCCCAATCGTTTTGCCAGATCTTTGGGGACTAACGGATGTGTCCGATTCCCTATTTCCACGCTCCCTCTCCCCACGTCCTCATGATATCCGCATAGACTTCATCGGCATCGCGCATCGCTGCCGACTGCGTCCATAGACGCTTTTGATTTCGCTTGGCGATAAGGACTCTGTCGTTACAGTAAACGTGCACATCCCTTCGGACATAAACCCCCGTTGATCGCTGGTCAAGCAAGACTCTGTCCATGGATTTGAGCGCCCTCAGCAGATCATCATCGCTCTCGTGAAACTGCGGTTTGCGCTGGACCTCGTCCTGACACAGGGATACTGCCAGTACAACTAGGGGGCTGTCCCCAACATAGAAGCATGGATGGAAACCGCATTGCCTGTCTTCTCCAAAGGAATCCTGGAGAACGCTGGAGAACATAAGGCCGTACTTGCGCAGGAGGTCGCGGTCTGGCGGTTTCATGGCGTCTGAGTTGGCTCCGAAACGAAAGTAGTCAAGTGTATATGTCACAGCGTCGCCAATGAGCGTTTCGTCCGCGTTGGAAAGGCCGTATGCTTTGGAGATCGACTCAATGAGTTCCTTGCGGATTCGTTCGTCTTTCGCGGCGTCTCTGAGTTGGGACAATGAGACTTCCAGAGAGGCACGCTCCAGCGAAACGGGCATGGGGAACTGCATGACCTCCTGCTTCGCTAGTTCGTCACGCTCCACCAGCCAACGAGAACTGGTCATCATTGCGAAGTAAGTGCAGACGTTTGTGGCAAAGGCCGCGCAAACGGTACCGAGCAGTCCCTCGTCATCTTTTGGAGCGGCGATGCCGAGCAGAGACTGAGGGAATACCGCTTCCCCGCGCAAGAGTGCAGCAACAAAACCCTCTCCTGCCCTTGGGCTCTGTCCCACGAGTACATGAGGCCCGTCAAAAACCTCTTTCTTCGTCTCAACTGCGCGATGAAAACGGGTCTCAGTGAGCAGGGGCAACGACGATTCGTCGATTGTGAATGCACGAAGTGCATCCGCCGCCACATAGGGCTTGTCAGTCAGCCAACGAGCAGCCTTATCTGCGCTTCCTATCTTGAAGCCCTCGGCATCTACCCACTTTCTGCTGTCAGCAATCTGGCGAAGGGGCGGAAGCTCCGCAAGCCTTCTGACGAGTTCCCAGTCTCTGGGGCCTCCCCACATAGCGGTCTTCCATATCTGCTCGTGTCTGACTGCTTCGCGCCAAGGTATTCGACATATGTCGTGGTTCTCAATCACGTAGTGCCAGCCGTCCTCTGGCGAGTTCATCGGCTTGGGACAACAATAGACTATCGCGTGATCTTCTGGAGGCTGAGTGGGCTCATAGATGATTGGCGCGGCAGGCCCCACGGCCTTGGCAAACAGATTCCTTCGGAGTGAGGCAAAATTCACGATTGTATTGACCTTGAATCGTTTCAAGAACTGCTTTCGAAACTCTCTGTTTGGGCCAGAGGCATTGAAGAGCAGACCCTTGCTCGGAGCTACAAGAGAGACCCTTCCGCCATCCCTGCATAGCTCCGGGGATGCCCACAGGAATGCTTGTGCAATTTGTTTGTCACCGATAGGGAGTTGGCGTTGTTTCAAGTATCTTTCTGCGTGCTCGGAGAGCTCGCTTTCCCACGGGGGGTTCCCAATTACAAGGTCGAAGGCATCCAGATTAGTTGGCGGCGACTCAACAAAGTCAAAGAAGTCACGATCCCACAGGTTTTCGCCCCGAAGAGAAGGGAATTTGACGCTCGCCCATACATATCGCGGCTCAAGATAGTCGCACATCGCAAGACAAAGACTGAATGAAGCCACGCGAATGGCCTGGGAGTTTTCGTCAACACCGTGCAGATTGTCAGTGGCGAGTCTCTTCAAAGTGTTGAAATCCAGACGTGCCTCCGGATTGGCCTGCTGCCAGTGGCTAATCAGGCGGCGGTATGCCTCCACAAGAAAGATCCCCGACCCACACGCGGGATCCAGGATGCGGACCCGTGTATTCGTCCCTTCCCACGGGAGGACTTCGTCCAGAACGAACTCAACGAGGCGCTGCGGTGTGTAGTAAGTCCCGGCTTTGCTTTTTTTCTTGCGGCCATCTTCAGTAGGCTTCTGCTCATCCCTCGTCTGTTCATCCTTCTCGTAGTGAAAGAACTCCTCATACATGTTGCTGATGAACTCGATGGGGATTGCATTGAAGGAGTAATAGGGCCAAAATGAAGACTGTCCGCTACGAATATCCATTTTCCCCTGGAGGAACCGGGCGAGCAGGGCGAGCTGTCTGTCTTGTACAGCATCTCTCTCCGCCCCAGTGACAGGGAATATATCGCCGTTGAACTTTTCCTCCAGAGTCTCGAATAATGAATATGTTGCCCTTCTGTTCGACAGCACGTCAGGCAAAGACTCTGCCCCTCGTAGGAACCGGTCGAAATAGTCCGGCGGAAAGGCACTGTATCCCTCTGAATCCTCACGATCCTGAAGGTACTGAATAAAGATAGCCCGGCCGAGGAGGCTGTGGACAATCTGCGGATCAAGCTTCTCCTTCGCTACGAGTAAAGACCGGATAGCGGAGAGGTTTTTGAGCAGGCTCCTCTCAACGCGTCTCCCTGGGTTGAAGCGCTTCTGTATGTCCTCCGACTCCCAGAGGCGCCCGGAGAGAAGCTCCTCACGCCTATACTTCTTCATCGTTCGCCGAGCAGTTTCAACACTGGTGATGAGATCGATTGTGTCGATGAGCCCGGCTTTGTCATCCAGGGAATCATCCTTTCGCGGGTGCGGCTGATCATAGGTGCTATAGACGAGAATCTTGCCTGATGTCACGAGAAACAGCAACGGGGCACGTCCCATATTCCACGCAACCCGGTGGGCTTCGGCAATATTGGCTGGACTATCATCTTCCAGGCGACGCAAGTAGGCCAACGGATAGCTGGAGTCATTTACCGGGATTCGCTGAAAGACGACGCCTTCTGCCCCAATCTTATCCCTACCCCATTCGAGGAAATGCTGATCCTGAGCGCGCACCCCTCGCGAATCTGTCGAGACATATTCAGGTGACTCACGGAAACCTGATTCACCCAGAAAACACTGCAATGTGTCCTTCGTATCCATCGGTCCGCTCGATACACAGGCGTAGATACGCGTTACTCTACGGCACGCTGGAGAGAAATCAAGACCCCACCAATTAAAAGCTCTCTTTTGATTCAGCCGGCGGTCCACGTCCTTCTTGTCGTCTGTTCTGATTGCGTAGTCTGTCGCCAGACAGACTGTGGCTAGCCTGGGCCCGTTTGCTCGACAGGCCTGGGCTAGTCTGCGGGCGGGGTGGGCGGGGTCTGCTGGCGCAGGTTTGGGAAATTCACGCGTGCGGACTCGCCGAGGAATTCTACGGCTTTGCGGTCGCGGGCCTTGGCCGCCTCGACCTTGTCGTCGAAGACCTCCTCATATAGAACTTCGCCCTTGCTCTGCACCAGGGCCCGCCACCTCTTGCCGTAGCGGTAGACGCCGATGAAGCCCGAAGCCGTGACGCCGAGCTGCCTGTATCGCCCATGCTCCTCGGGCGTGCAAATCTGGAGATTGCATCGGCGGTTGTCGAGGCCGTTGTGGTTGATGTGGTGGACGACCATGCCGGGCGGGGGCCGCATGATCTCGATGTGCATGGTGATGATGCGGTAGCCTTCTTTGCGTCCGGCGTAGAAGGCGCCTTTGCGGCCGTCCATGACGAACCATTTGTACCTGCAGAGCCGCTCGTAATCCGCCTTGTCGACGATGGCGAACTTGCGCTTGGTCAGGGGGATGTAGGCGATATCGGGGCTGGATGGCTGCGGCGGTGTCACCCGGCCTCTGCTCTCGGCCTTCCACCGGAAGTTGCGGCACGGGCCGTCGCACGGAATCTCTCGCATCACGCCTTGGGAATCGGGGTGATTGGCGCAGGTCGGCCGGATGCCCCAGCTTACGCCCAGGGCCCTCATCCACTGGTTGCGGTCCCACACGGCGTAGACGCAGTCGTAGCACGTGACTGTTGTGCTGTTGGGGTCGCCACGAGCCTTGTCGCGATTGCGCGGCGGGACTCGCCGCCGCTCGCACTTCCCGGCGGGATGGGGTTCGCACGTGTCTTGTCCCTCGCGCGGTGTCAGGTCGGCGGGGGTCTCTCTGGTCGCGAGTTTGCTCTGCGGTCTCATTTCTCGCCCTTTCCTTGATGTCTTTTCCATCGCCGGCTCACGGGCCGCGCCGCACACCGGTGGCCTTCCAGCTGTTGGATAGATTATGAACTATGCCAACATCTTTGTCCACGAAAAAATGGACGAAATTATCGTACCTTCTGTAAGTCGCTGTGCCGCAAGGGGTAAGGATGTCCGGGCCGCCAAATTTTTTTCGCGGCAGGGAGTCGCCTGCCTGCGTGTCCCACCAGAAGACCATAAAGGCCGACGATTTCCGCTCGTTCGTTTGCGCAAAGGAGGCGTATCTGGATTCGAGTGCTTGATGCGGGGTGGGGCGGGGGGTAGAATCTTTCGGTCAGGCGGCGGGGGAGGAGTGGGGTCTGTGAATGGTTCGGTAAGAAAGGAGAACCGCGATGTATGCACGTTCGGCAGCCCTGGTGGTCGGCCTTTGTCTGGTGACTTTTTCCAGCACGGCGTCGTGTGCGGAGCCGCTGGCGACGATTACCGTCGAGGCGGGGCAATTCGCGCGAACGGACACGCCGGCGTCGGTTCCGCTGGCGACGGTGCCGCAGGCGATGAAACCCTGGGTGCCGGTATTGCAGGAGGTCCGCGGCATGCAGCGCGTGTTCGTGCCGGCGCAGATCGAGTGGGGCGCGACGCCCCGGCTGCACTGGATCGTCGCGGGGACGTTGCCGGCCGGACAGTCGCGGACCTATGAGCTGCTCGATAAGCAGGTCCTCGGCGATGTCCCGATTACGCCGGTAGTGCGAGCCGCCAAAAACGACGAGGTCATGGAGATCAGCGTGGGCGACGCGAAGGTGATGCAGTACCACCACGCAATGGTTCCGCCGCCGCAGAACATCGGCAAAATCCCCGAGCAGAAGAGGGCCCTGTACATCCACAATGCGTTCATCCATCCCCTCTGGTCGCCCAAAGGCACGGTGCTGACGGCCATCCACCCGCCGGACCACATGCACCACCTGGGCATCTGGATGCCCTGGACCGAGACGAAATTCGAGGGCCAGAAGGTCGATTTCTGGAACGTCGGCGACGGCACGGGCACGGTCCGCTTCTCGAAGTACCTCTCGATGACGACCGGCCCGGTCTACGGCGGCTTCCAGTCCGAGCAGGACCATGTCGCCCTCAAGACCTCCAAAGGCGAGCAGACCATCCTCAAGGAGGTCTGGGACGTCCGCGTCTACAACGTCGGCGGGCCGGACAAGGGCTACTGGCTCGTGGACTTCCAATCGACGCAGCGATGCGTCGCCGACCAGCCGCTGATCCAGGACAAATACCGCTACGGCGGATTCGGCTTCCGCGCGACCCTCCAGTGGAAAGCCCCCAACGCCGACAACCTCACCAGCGAGGGCAAGACCCGCAACAACGGCCACGCCACACGCGCCCGCTGGTGCGACAACTTCGGCAAGGCCGGCGACGACTGGCAGGGCGTGACTTTCTTCAGCAATCCCCAAAATTTCCGGCACCCCGAGCCGATGCGCCTCTGGGCCGAGCCGAACGAGTACCTCTTCTTCAACTTCTGCCCCTCGCAGGCGGGCCCGTGGGAGATGAAGCCGGGCGAGGACCACGTGTTCCGCTATCGCTGGTACGTGCACGAGGGCAAGCCCGACGTAAATCGGATCGAGCAGGTCTGGAATGACTACGCGACCCCGCCGCAGGTGAAGGTCGTGTCCGCCCGCCCGCAAGGCGCGATCGTCCTGCTCGACGGCAAGGACAAAGACAACCCCTTCGCGCAGTGGCAGCGCGAGGGCGGCGGCAAGATCGCCTGGAGAAATTTGCCCGACGGGTCTGTGCAGGCCGTGCCGGGCAAGGGCGGCATCATGACGAAGCGCGACTTCCACGACTTCATGCTGCACGTGGAATTCAAGACGCCGCAACTGCCCGACAACGTCAAGGGCCAGGAGCGCGGCAACAGCGGCATCTACCTCCAGCGCCGCTACGAGCTGCAAATCCTCGACAGCTACGGCCTGGCGCCGAACGACGGCGAGTGCGGCGCCATCTACAAGTTCAAGGCCCCGGACACCAACGCCTGCAGGAAACCCGGCGAATGGCAGACCTATGATGTCCTCTTTCACGCCGCACGCTACACCGACAAGGACGGCAAGCCCGTCAAGACGCAGAACGTCCGGATCACCGCCTTCCTCAACGGCGTGCTCATCCACGACGATGTCGAGGTCCCGCGCAAGACCGGCGCCGGCCAGCCCGAAGGACCCGCCCCCGCCCCCATCCTCCTCCAGGAGCACGGCAGCGAAGTCGCCTTCCGAAACGTCTGGGTTGTGCCCTTGGATTGACGATTTACTATTTACGATTTGCGATTGTGGGGGGTAATGCGCGTCGCGCGTCCCTTCTGGTACCCTGCGTGTTCTCTGTGGGTGAAAAGCAGTTGGCAGTGGGCTTTCGATTGATTATTGATGAGGTGACCATACGGCCGAATCATCATTCGCCCGCAGGCAAAATCATCTCGCACAGAGACGCTGAGGCGCAGAGAAAACAGGACCGAAACGCATTATGGACCCTGCGCCCCTGCGTCTTGGCGCGCTAAAGAATCCTCTCCTGTCATTGTGAGCGAAGCGCGGCAATCTCTCCTTGTATGCCATTCCCGCGAAGGCGGGAATCCGGTTTTCTAACCGCCGAGGGCGCGAAGAGCCGCAAAGGGAACAGAACCGCAGATGAACGCGGATGAACACCGATCTCAACTATCAACCAACAACTGTTTTTCAACCGCGAAGCACACGAAGGACCCAGCGCGGCCTCGCTGCGCTCGGCCGCAACCAAAATAGGTGAAAGGCGTTGCGCTTTGGGGTACGGTATTGCTTTTGCCGAACAGTGCCGTTCCAAAGGAGCAACGCCATGGATGCTTTTATA
>Ga0315282_10008508_pt1 | contig 16586 bp, 16 predicted proteins | sample YL17G07_20_MG_FD_203693 | JGI IMG/M metagenome (GOLD analysis project Ga0315282, IMG submission 203693) | Sediment microbial communities from Yellowstone Lake, YNP, Wyoming, USA - YL17G07_20 | ecosystem: Environmental > Aquatic > Freshwater > Lake > Sediment | place: USA: Wyoming | collected...
GACCGCTGGAGTCTATGTGGTCATGGGCTGGCTTTGTCTCCTCGCCATCGGTGAAATGTTGCGTGTCCTTCCTGCCGGCGCTCTGATATGGCTCGGATTCGGCGGCGTCATCTACACCCTCGGGGCGGCCGTGTATGTCACCAAAACGCTCGATTTCTTCCCGGGTAAATTCGGTTTCCATGAGGTCTGGCATATCTTCGTCATTCTCGGCGCGCTTGCGCATTTCATTTCCATCGCGGTCTATATCGCACCCGCCGCGTAATGAAATTTCGAGCGCCGGCTCCCAGGGGCTGACATGAAAAGAAGGTCGGCAACAAATCGCTTTGCTCGATCAATCTCCGTGGTTTTCATTTGACTCTGGTTGGAGCTATCTCCTCTTGATCAATCGGTAAATGATCAGAATCAGGATGGCCTTCTCTATACCAGCCGAGGTGTTGTCCGATGTACATCGCCATAAAGGCACCGGCAATGCCGAGAAGAATGGTTAGGATAAATCCGCCCGGTCGAATCATTGTTCCTGACGATCGCGAAATTGCCGAAAGGTGATAGCCCGCCATTTCCCTTCCCCCGCTTTATCTGTTCCTCCTTTCCCCCTCCTCCTCCTTGCCCGACAATGTTCTGAAACTGCGTTTATTAATCGCCAATCAGCCGCCCGGCACCGCTCCCAGCTCATCTCGACGACTTACCCTTGATGGGGATCGCTCAGAAGCTCAAAAGGATGACGATTATATTTTATCTTGCGACCGAACAAAGATATAATAAGCGCTGTTTTTACGTTGGGAGTGATTCATAGGGTAAAGGTATCATGACGGACATTAAGCCGCATACAACCGATGAGGCGCTAAGAGCGGCGCAAAAGATATTGACAGATGAAGGAAAGGACCTTCGGACCTTGCTTTATCGGGATATTTTTCTTAATGCGCTGAACTGCCAGCGGGATGATCTTGATATTTTGGACCTGAAGATCCTCAACCGCGCCATGGCCGAGTTCCGGCATGCCGCCTTCGTATTCAAACCGTACAGACGGTTCCGCAAGGTTTCTATTTTCGGATCGGCTCGCGAACCCGAGGGCAGTCCCACCTACGAGCTCGCGGTGAAATTCGCTCATCATCTGGTTGAGAAGGGCTTTATGGTCATCACCGGAGCGGCGTCAGGAATAATGAAAGCCGGGATCGAAGGAGCCGGCATTCGGAACAGCTTTGGAGTGAATATCCTCCTGCCCTTTGAGAAAGGGCTGGCTAAAACCATCCGGAACGATCCGAAAGTCGTCAGGTTCAAATACTTTTTCACACGTAAAATATTTTTTGTGATGGAAGCCGATGCGGTCACGTTATTTCCCGGCGGCTTCGGCACGCACGATGAAGGATTTGAGGTGCTGACGCTACTTCAAACCGGGAAAGCGCCGCCCATGCCCGTTATCCTTATGGAACTTCCTGGAGAAAATTACTGGGAAACCTGGGATCGCTTTATAAAGCGGCAGTTGCTGGCCCGGGGCCTCATATCTGCGGAGGACTTGAGTTTCTATAAAATTACACGGTCTTCTGAAGAAGCCGTAAACCACATCACCTCATATTATTCAACGTATCACTCCCTGCGCCAGGTCAGAGACAAGCTTGTGATCAGGCTGGAAAAAGAGCTCAAAGATGCTCAAGTCAGAAAATTAAACGATATATTTCAGGATCTCATTGAATCGGGGAAAATTTTCAAAACGCGGGCGCTTCCCGAAGAAAAAGATGAACCGAATCTAAGAGCGAAACCCAGAATTGCTTTTGCCTATAACAGAAAAAGCGCAGGGCGTCTTAATGAGTTGATCTTGACGATCAATGAGCTAGGCCGCTCGGATCAACACAGCCGCGGTCACGTCTAAACGTTCCGCCGAAAAGCCGGGTGATTCTTTTCACGGATTCAGCTGAATACTGAGAGTTGGTGGCTCGGCGGGCGGCCGCGCAACTGACAACACAAGAACAAACAGACCGCTTTACCAAGGCCATCCGAAGCCTGGAGGAAACTTCGAGAAATCTCTCCAATTCCTCAGCTTCCCGAAGGTTGATCCCAAGACGTTCTGAAATTACATCTCGAAATCAATACTCAGCCGGCCGACGCAGCTTCCTTGTTTTCCCCGAGACGACTTGCTCTCACCTTTTCTTGCTGGAATATGGCCAATGCGATCGCTGCCTAAAGGAAGACCTGGCTCGTCCAAGAAGAGAAGAGCTCCAGGTTTCTGGCCGAATTGAGATTGTGCCTTATCAAGGGGTGAGAATAAAGAGGAATTCGTAAATCAATACGCCTATTCAACTCGGAATTTCATCCACGGCTCGTATGAAGAAGGAACCGCCAATACCTACCATCAGCAACGAGCGCTCAGCCTTTGGCGTGAAGCACTGCTCTATGACGCCAGTTTAACAGGAACAAGATTCCCATCAGCAGCAGAGGTCCGGATATGATCGCATATGTTGTCCAGCGAAATCTGCCCCAGGCCCACACCACATAGAGGATCCCCAGCGCGATGAAGAGAATGCCGCCAATCCATTCCCGCCGCCACGATACCACAAGCACGGCAACAATGATAATCGTTGGAACAAGATGAAGCAGAAGGGCAACGCTCGTTTCCCAGAATCCTTTCCCCTCCTCAAAAACATCGAAGGCGAATAGACTGATTAAGACCGCAAACAGTATGCAAAGAATTCTGGGGGTCCAGTAAACCACTCGTTTCATTGGCTCGTTCATATTTTGCTCCTTTTATCGACGTATTATCCTTTACCGAAGTCTTTTGAATTTCCGCTCAGGACTATGTTCTCCTTTTTATCCATGTCCCTTTCTATTCTTCTCAAGCTTGGCCATATCAGAGCCGTTGAGAGACAGCCTCTCGGGCTGAACCATGTGTCTTCCGTTACAGAACCTTTCCGATCCGGCCCCATCGGACTCCCCCCTCAGGAGCAATGGAAAAGTAGACCAGCCTGGCTCTGGAGACGATATCATTGAGAGGGACATATCCCCAATACCGCGAATCTGCGCTGTTATCACGATTGTCACCGAGGACAAAACAACAGCCCTCCGGCACAATAACACTTAAATCCTTTCTTGCCGTCCCCTGAAGATAAGAGACGGTATAAGTCCCAGAGTCGCTTTTTTCATAGAAAGCGATTGTTCCCGTCTTGCTGTTTTCATCCCGTCTCTCTTCGAGCTGAGGCACCCCTTGAGCTGTCCATTTTTTTCCGTTGACGTAAAGCTCCATCCCTCTCAATTCAATTTCATCTCCTGGAAGGCCGATGATCCTAAAAATAAAATGTAAGTTCTTGTTTCGGGGATACTTAAAAACCACCAATTCCCCTCTTTTCAGGCCAAGGTTTTTCGACGCGTGATCTATCCTCTTATCTGCCATGATCAAATCTCCGGGAAGGATAGTCGGCGCCATGCTTTCCGTTTGCATTCGGTAGGGGAGAGCGAAAAAACAAATTTTTTTCCAATTCACGATTAGTCCGGAAGTGAATAGATACAATACAATAACAAGAAGGGTATAGATATAGATCCTATTATAGACTTTCAATTTGTAGTTCTTCTCCATCCGTTTGGCTTGCTTCCAAGCATCTCGAGCAGCCCAAATAAATATGCCAAGGTCCGACGCTAAGGACAGGGCTAAAAAAACAATCATCATCTGACCGGGCCCCACAACACTCAACTGGATGAAGAGAAAGGGGAGGATGAACGAGGCCAAAAAGAAGAGAATCCCTCTCCGTAGTTTTCCGTTGTAGACTTGGCCCAGACCAGTCAGAAGGAATGACAGGGCCAGGGCAAAAAGGGGTTTTCTTTCCCGGAATTTATCTTTTTTATCTTCCATTCCTTTTCCTAAAGACATCCGCCTATTTTCCCCGGCCTTATCTTTCAGGCCGTGCTCCGCTTTCAGCTCTGAATCAGACAGGTTGCCTAAGCTACGGGGATGCATGAAGCAACACTCCGGCGAAGAATCTGAGAATTCTGATTAGCCCGAAAACCGACCCGATTCCCACGAGCGCCCATTGAGCTGCTCTCGAAAAGAATATCGTTTCCAAGAAAGGCCGCCGCCGTGCGAAAAAACCGTCTCCTCTGCGTTTTTCCGCTTCTATTTGCATAACCACCCTGTCCGCGAAGCCGTTTGGGACATCCGCTCCCATCACATTTCGGACAAGGGAATCCAACTCCTCGAACCGAGCCGCGGTTTCAGAACAGGCGCTGCAGGAAAGAACGTGTTTTTGGTCCTCCGGGCTCAGTCCTCTGGCCCAAGCAATATCCTCTTGAATCAGGTGGCAGGGACGCTGAGGATCACTCATAACACATTCTCCCTTTCAAGAATTTGTCTCAAGATCTGTTTTCCCCGGAAGACACGGGATTTGACAGTTCCCACCGGACAATTTTCGATCTCCGCGATTTCTTCGAGCGAAAGCTCATCAAAGTAGGAAAGGACCACCGCTGTATGAAATTTATTCGGCAGCCGACTTATCGCGTCGTGAATTCGGGATTTAAAATGGCGTTGTTCCAGGATTTCCTGAGGGCTTTTTTCATTCCTTCCATGATTTTCATCCCTGAATCCGCCAGAATGCGCCTTCCTTCGCCTCATCTTCGCCATTTCGTTGATTGCCAGGTTGCGGGCAATCGTGATGAGCCATGTCGAGAAGGAAGCCCCCTTTTCGGAATTAAAGTCAGTGATATTCCTGTAGGCCCTCATGAATGTTTCCTGGGCTAGATCCTCCTGGACCTGCATCGGAAGCAGAAAATTTCTCAGATAAGAAAAAATCATCCGCTGGTAGCGAAGAACAAGGAGTCTAAAGCCGTTTGTGTTACTTTGAGCGGACTGTTCGATGAGCAACCGGTCATCCATGAATTCTGTTATTTCTCGCCTCTATATTATTATACCTTTTGAGCCGGCAAAGGTTCCCGAATATGGAGCGCGGCGTCGAGGAGGCTGGCTGGGTTAGGGGAGAATTGTGGGACCTGATGATCTCGTTTGAATAACAAGCATTTCGTTTTTTGGCGCGCTTGGTGAATGGGCGTTCATGTGCCACCCGAGTTTGTGCGGCTAGTAGCCCTGCACCCTTCTCCCTTCTCTCCGATTTGCCCCGCGTGCCCTGGAATTATATCCATAAATCAAAAATCATCCCCCCGGCGCCGCTCTCTATGTCCCCCCGAGACGAGCTGCCCCCGATGTTCCTAAGCTACGTCTGTAAATTTTAATCACCCGCCCATCGCCGCTCACCCCTCTATCCGCCTTGCCCCGGGATGTTCCGAAACTACTCCTAGAAATAATTATCCAGCCGCCGGCGCCGCCCTGCTTTTGCCCGAGACGACTTGCCGGGGATGTTCTGAACCAAGGTTAAGACAATCAACCGCTGGCACCGCTTCTCCCTCTCTCCTCGACAAGTTGCTCTTGATTTTTCTTGCTAGAAAATGGCCATGGCGATTACTGGCCATAGGAGAGTCTGATTCGTCCTTAGAGAGCTCCAGGACTCAGGGATGATCGAGATTGTGCCATATCAGGGCGTGAGGATTAAGAAGGAATGCATCATAAATCCTAGCTGACCTCGCACATGAAGGCGTTAAAGTCATCCAGGGATTTAACGCCTTTCTCCTTAAGGAGCTTTTTCAGTTCTTCTCGATCAAATGCCAAATTAAACCTCCTTGAATCATTTTACTATTCCAAAGAGGTTTATACATTTTTTCTTACATTACCGGAGGGAAAACCGCGTAGCGCAAAAAAGCAAATCCTTATTCCCCAGACCAAGCGGTCGCTCCCCTGGAAAGGGAACCGTTTTCAGATTCTCCTTCTTGTCCATAGCCTGACTAGCGGACCTCTGTACTGACGATTTCGTTGGTGGACGATCGTCTGATTATGGCTCGAACCTTGGCCGTGAACCCTGAGACTGTCGTCGAGATGACCCCCAAATTCTCATCGGTCAGTAGATAACTCTCTCCTCGTCTCGCCACGAACTTGAGATTCCACGTCCCCGTGATGTATTTCCGACCCACCACGACCAAAACATGTTCGCCCGGCAACAGCATGTATCCATATGGCCAGTCGATTCTGTGAGGAGAGTATTTGAAGAATCTTTCCTTCAAAGTGGTATCCGCCAGTATTTTCTTCTGGCCGGCGGCCTGTGAGTATTCTGACGCGCCTTTCCCATCTATGGATATGACGGTGAGTGCATGGTTACATATTACCAGTGCAAGCTCTTCACGGGGACGGGCTGGGCCGTCGTAAGCCCGGAGGGACTGGCTTTCATCCCATATACTTGCGCAGGCTATCGAGAGAATCGTGGCAAGAACGATGCCGGAAAACATTGAAATCACCTTCAAGAAATGGCAAGTGACTTTCCCGGCTCGCATGGCTTGGTCCCTCCTTGGAAACGATGCTCGAACCCGGCTTTCATAAAGAGGAGATAAAAATTTGCTTTTTGGGTTTGTCATAATTTCCCTCCTTTTAAGCGCTTTCGGAGCGGGAATCTCTTTTTTAGTCAACTTTCAAACTCTCCCGGATAGCACTGACCCTCCCCGCTCATTGTACTACCTCTGAACTGAAAATTCGAGGCTCCAAGGCCTCTGGAGCTGGAGGCCGATATCCCAAAGAACTGTGCGGCCGATACCCTTATCTCCCTCTCCTCCTTCCCCATAATTCAATCATCCGCCGGCGCCGCTCTCTGCTATTGACCGATACGACTTGCCCAGAGATGTTCTGATAACTAGTCCGGAAACCGATAATCTGCCGCCATTCACTTGCCCTACCGCGTCCCCCGAATTCACAGGACACCCCGCGCTATTCTAATTTGACATTCAGAGCGCAGGATTTTTTCTCTCCTCTTTCGCCCAGCGTCGGTCGAGCCAGTAGGCCAGGAGGTCGAGGCTGCCCCGGTGGCAGAGGATGACACGGCATTCGCCCTGACCAAAGACACGGTCGAGGCCGTCTTCTAGAGCCATCTGCAGATGGAAAATTGCTCGCTGAAAGAGCCGCTCCCGGGGAGAGATACCCACCTGGCGCATAATGAATATATTCTCTGGCAGGCAGGCAATACGCACAGACCATGCAGGGTCACGCTGCAACTCTTCAATCAGCCTGGCGTTGCCCCCGCCGGGGCAGCCTGTCAGGACAGCGTGACGCACACTTAATGTTTAAATCAAGGGCGCTCTCCTGAGTCGCGAACGGCACGTACAAAGTAGCTATACGTCCTAAAATACGTCACAGCGCGCCCATAGTTTCCGCTGTGAGGGGCAAACTCCACCGTGTAAGCGATCCGTTCGGGCGCTTCGGCCCAGGAAAGCTCGTCTTTCGATGTATGCGCCCAATAGCGCTCTGCCTGTATGTCCGGGAACACTTGTTGCAACGTGTCGAATCCCTCAGTAGCTAGATCCACCAATTCTTCTTTAATCGGGAGCCGCCAATCGCGGTGCCCAGCCAATTCGAGAGAGCTGCAGTAAGCCAGTGCATCTTGGTAGTTGTATTCCGCGCGATCCTCAGCACGCTGCCATACCAATCGACGTTTCTTGTCGGTCACCGTACCATCGCCATTGTCTACAAATTCGGACGGGAGGCCTCGGCGTAGCTCCCACGGATCGTCAGATACGCTTGGCTTGGTGTGCTCGGCCGCTTCGATTTTCTTCCGTGTCTTCTCAAGCAATTTGTAAGTTTCTATATAATGCTTGTTTAAATCGGTTTTTCTGCTATTATCATACGCTTTAGATTCCGCACTTATGCCGTCTTTGCCCGTCAGATATATGTTAGCCCCAGCATCCAGTAGCACTTGCACAACATCGATTTTTCCCCTAGCTGCAGCGATAACCACTGGTGTATAGCCGCCCGAGGTCCTTACATTGACATCAGCACCAGCTTTGACAAGAAGTGTCGCCTCTTTCGCCGTCCCAGTTGCAGCTACATCTGTCAAATCCCCTTTTACCATGAGTTGGACTTCGGTCAAGACTCGTTCTTTCACATGAGGGTCACCGACCTTAGCCAGCGCCTCGGCGGCAGCCTCGCGCACATTCCAGTCCTTGTCCTTGAGGGCAGCGATGAGCGGGTCTACTGCCGCCGATCCAAGGGCGCTCGCTGCTTCCCAATTCTTTCTGGCAATCCAATACTGGGCGCCCGCGTCTCCTCGGTCCGGTTTCCACCCCAGTTGTTCCAGTGCCTCGGCTGCAGACTCGCGCACATTCCAGTCCTTGTCCTTGAGGGTGGCGATGAGCGGGTCTACGGCACGCGGGTCCCCGATCTTGCCCAGTGCCTCGGCCACCGCGCCCCGATTAATTAAGCTTTCGTCATTTTTGAGCGCATTTATCAAAGGTTCTACTGCGCGTACATCTTGAATGATTCCAAGAACCTCGACCGCGATATTGCTTTCGAAAGCTTTTCCCTCCTCGAGTGTTTTTATGAGCGGCTCGACGACGCTTGGGTGTTTGAGCTTTCCAAGGGCAGTGGCTGCTTTTTGGCTGGTTCGTGTTTTCCGGGAGTAGACTTTTTTCAAATATCGTCTTGCTCTAATTTTAGCAAACATTATTCGCCTCCATAACGCTTGCCTCGAATCTATAAAGTTTTAATTTCAGAATAGCCAAAGTAATCTTTGTCCAATGATCGCGACCGAGCAAGTTCCTGGCAGATATTTTAGCTTTTACGGATGGGAATTTCTTTTTCCCGGCGAAGCATTTTCTCCGCCTATAAGCTCGGATCGATGCCCATCCCTCACGAAAGAATGATATTCCGGGCTACAGGCTAATGTCAATAAATTCATAATCACCCGCCCCGCCGCCGTTTCGATTGTTCCTCTTTGCGATCGATTTTGATAACCCGCCCAGCCGTCGTTCGCTTGCCCTGAAATGAGTTGCCCCTAAAATTAACCAGCCGCCAAATCTCCCTTGCCTTACGAATACGCCCTATTCACAGGACACCTTGCGCTTATTTATTTTGACATTCAGAGCGCAAATTTTTTCCCTCCTCTTTCCTTTTCCGCCCTTGCCAACTTGCTTTTAATTCATTCAGCCGCCCGGCGCCGCTTGCTTGCCCCGAGACGACTTGCCCTGGCATAGTGATCGCCGCTTGAACGAGAGGATAAGTGTGGTAATAACGATGTCGATAAAGATTTCGTTCCAACGGTATTTTTTTCATACCTAGATCGATTTGAGCGGGGGCAGGTCACCAAACGGCATTGAGCGAACTCAACTGAGTTCGCTTACTGAGATTTCGCGCGCGGTATTCCAAATAAGTGAGCGTCATTGTTTCTCACTGTTAGCTGCAATCTTGCTGGTGCCAATTTCACACAAGTGATCGCTAGCGTGCAATCCATTTGAATCCACTTGCCGCTTCGATCTCAGCAATGAACGTATCGCCACCAATCCAATTATTGTTAATACCAAGTTCGGCTTTGGTGCTATCAAATGCCAAATGAAGCACTTCCTCTAGATTGTTCTTGCCCCAAGCTGTCTTAATTTGTGACTCTATTTGTTTTGTCAATATGGAGGAAGGATTGACATTTTCGCCACTGCCCGTTGAAATTGCTCCAATCTCTAGATCATTCCCTGCTTGGAACAAAACGCGATGTTGAGGTTTGAATCGGGGATTTGACATATTGTCGAGGTAGTACATATGTGGAGTCATAGAAGAATCGAAGCCACAGACAAAAACGAAAATCCGAACAGCCTCCACTTTGTCCCGATTATCTGGTCTTTCTGAGAAATCTCTCCAGATTGTTTCCAGTGCTAGTTTAGTGATGTCCACGACGCCATGTACATAGACTATTCCTTCGTGCGCACACACTTCAGCAATGTGCGATCCCAAGTATGGCATGTGACTGCCCGCAGCGAGCATGCCTACTTGTCGTGTCAATTCATGAACTTTGGAAGTCGAATCATTAACAACACCTGTTTGGGTATTTGTGAGTCGGCCATCTGAAAAAAGGAAAATCTTATTCTTCGAGATGAAGGCTACAATGAAACTTCCAGATAAATTTGGGTTATAAGAAATTGCTTTTTCGCTCTTCCCGACTTTCGCTTCTCTCATGCTCGGAATTAATACCGCGCATCACGTAAAAAGGATAATCCCGGACGCAGATCGAGTCAAGAACAAGAAATTTGCCACGAAGAGGCCGACGGGCCGGCTCAGTAAGCCGGACGACTGATCTCCTCCTTGCCCGGGATGTTCTGAAACTTCATCTATAAATTAAGATCCAGCCGCCAGCGCCGCTCCCCGTTTTCCCTGAGACGAGTTGCCTTGCTTTTCTTGCGTAAAGGGATGGCCTTTGGCCGTAGTTTTATATGGACCGACTCGGGATCGTCGTTCCTGGGGCAAATGGTTAAGGCGTTTTTTCAGTGTTCCCGCGAAAAATAGCTTTTTGGCGTAAGCGAGACTAAAATGGTCGCGGATGACGATATATATTTTCAGAAAGCCGCTTAACATTCTAAATGTCGGCTCCGCTGATGATAGCGGCAAAAAGGGAGAATATTAAAATGCCTAATAACTTTAGCTATTATTCAATCAGAGAAATATACGATCAATTTACGGAGTATAGGAAAATCGATAAATCAGACATTACTGATCAAGAATATAAAATATTGTGCGAATGGTTATGGTACGTACCAAAAAATACTGTAGATAGAATAAAATTAGATATTGAATTTATTTTGCTTAGTGCGAAAAAATCCCAAGTTGCTTGCTATACTCCGCTCAAAGATGTCTTAAACAAAAAAAGAGGAATTATTTTTATATCCTCAATTCTCATTGCGGGTATGCAATCAAATCTTCCTCGGGCAAAAGAAGAGGCAACTAAAAAGTTTCTACATGAAGTTGCTCATTTCGAACTAGACCACCCTTCGTATGAAAGCGAAGCCCATAAAAAGCAGATTGAGAAAGAAGCAGACGAATTAGCTTTAAAATGGTTTGAGCAAAGGTCTAAGATGGATCCGTCTAAATTGGTCTGAATACTACGTTCCTCGACAGAAACCCGATTAGATTCGCTATAAGAAATTCTTCGCTCTTCCTCCTGGTCCGCATTTCCCCCCCCTCCCCGCCTTGCCCTAAGTGTCCTGAAATTATATTAAGAAATCAATAATCAGCCGCCGGCGCCGCCCTTCTTTTTCCTCTTTTCCCCGAGACGACTTGCTCTGGACGTTCTGAAGCTACACTTAGAAATCGATGTTCTGCCGCCGGCCGCCGCTCTCACCCGAGACGAATTGCACTGGGTGCCTTGAAATTTTATCCAGAAATTATTAGTCACCCGCCCGGCGCCGCTCTTGCCCCGAGACGACTTGCCCTGGGGTTACCTAAACCAAGTGAGAGGATGGGTGTGGGCGATCACCGAATTACCAAAGATCTCGTTCTATTGGTTGAAGGTGCAGTTTTTAGCCTAGGTTTGATATGGACCAGCTCGAGATCGTCGTTCCTACGTCAAATGCTGAAGCCGTTTTTACCGGAAATTATCGAAAAATGGCTTTTGGGCTCACAAAGAAATAAAATGGTAATGATAGGCAGGCGCTTAATCACCTTTAAGAGGGCCGTAAATTGTCCAGACAATAAGGAACACCTCTCAATTACATTGCTACACAAGATTAGGAGGAGTGATGATTAATCAACTGGAGCGACTTGGAAAGATTTTTAAGGTACGGCTTCTTGAACCACTCAGGAAACAGTTCGCAAATCTCGAGACGGATGCCTGGGACGCTCTCGCGTTCTTTCTCAGAGGCTATGCTTTCGAAAGACAAGGGCGTTCACCGAGTTTTGCTCATGCAGCGGAGGATGCAATTCTTACACTCAAGCGCGACGGTCACACTTTGGCGAACACTGCTATCGAAAAAAAGGTTTGGCAAATATTCCGTGACAAACTTCGTGGAAAGTTACTGAACGAGCGCAACAACCCACTGAGCCCAAAAGGAACACCCTACGAATTAAAAACAAAGAAGGGCGTTATGAATCACAAGACGCGAGACATATCAGCGGTTGAATTCGTGCAAAAGTTGGAGAACCAGAATCTTGTTATGTGGGCAAAACAATTATTGGCAACTGATAAAGTGGACGAAGCGTGGAACGAAATAATAAAAATCACGGGTGTGAAAAATAAGATCGCTTCCCTATTTCTTCGCGATATCGCTGTGATTTTTCAGTTATCCCCACAAAGAAGCCGTGCGCTTTTGCAACCAGTAGATATTTGGGTTCGCCGTACAGTTCGGCAAATTAAGAAAGACATAAGTCTTGACGACAACGAGTGTGCAAAATGGATAGTTGACCAATCTCTGGATTACGGAAGATCGCCAGAAGCAGTGAACCAGGGGATTTGGTACTTGGCTACGCAGATAGTCCAGAGCGAATATAAGTTGGATTTATTGCTTAATGATTCGAAGGATGATCCTTCCGTTCTTGTGCGATCGGTTCGCGAACATCTTTTGACCTTACAAAACGTAGTATCACTCGCGAAAGATTGGTACTAAAAAATATTTATTCTCTATCCTTCCCGCTTTATCCGTTCCTCCCTTTCCCCTTGCCCGCTATGTTCTGAAACCACGTTTAGAAATCTATAATCAGCCGCTTCTCTCTTGCCTTGCGTATCCCCCAAATTCACAGGACACCTTGCGCTTATTTATTTTTACATTCAGAGCGCAGATTTTTTCCCTCTCCCTCCCTTTCCTCTTTTGTCCCGGGATATTAATCGCTAAGAAGCGCGAGGGGATGGCCGTGGGCGATAACCGGATCCCCCGAATATCTCGTTCTGCTGACTAAAGGTGTGGTTTGAGATCAGGATTCTTGCCGAATAAAATATATCACGACATAGACCTATTCTTTGCGCTAAAATATATTTAGCTCTCTTTTGCCGGCTGGAGAGAGTCCCACCTTTTTGGTTCCCATCAACCCCCCTTTTGCTGACAACAGCCGGCATTTTATAATCGCCAAATATTTGTGCAAATAGCCAGAAATTTAAGAAGATCAGCTCATTAAGAGAAGAAGCCGTTAATATTTCAACAGACTTTTTAACAAAGATTGTGGATATCTCAATCCATATTTTCTTTTTAGCTTCGCCAGCCTGCCCCTCTCCTCCTTGCCATCAATGTTTTGAAATTACGTCTATAAATAGATTATCATCCGCCAGCGCCGCTCACTTGCCTTACGCGTCCCCCGAATTCACAGGACACCTTGCGCTTATTTATTTTGACATTCAGAGCGCAGGATTTTTTCTCTCCTCTCTCCTTTTCCGCCCTTGCCAACTTGCTTTTAATTCACTCACCCGCCCAGCGCCGCTCTCTTTTCCTCCTCTCCTCCTTTCCCTGAGTGTCCTAAAACTTATTTTTGAAATCAATAATCAGCCGCCGGCACCATTCTCTTGCCCCGAGACGACTTGCCGAAGATGTTTTGAATCAGCATTGTGGAATCTATAATCACCCGCCAGCGCCGCTCCCTCGTTTTCACCGAGACGACTTGGCCTTGATGTTGATCGACATTAAAGCTAGAGGATGGCCGTAGCGATGATAGAATCGCCGAGACCGCACCAAACTTTTTCTGATTCCCCTTTTTTTAGGAAAGAAGTTTATAGGATTTACGGCGACGACGACGACTTGCACAACAAAACCTTAATCCACGTCTTAAAATCCATATTCAGCCGCCGGCTGCCGCTCTCTCACCCCCGACTTCGTTTTGCTCTTTATTGACCTAAAAAACCTAAAACAATTATTACTTGCCTTGACTTTTATCTGCCGTCGAGAATATCATTTTTTTCGCGAGAGAAGTTGCTATTCTCGCGCTCAACGGGACATGATTGCAGACAACATGGAAAAGGAAATTACTATAAATACCGGCAAGAAAATGAGGAGTGCTCATGAAAGCGATTGTCTACACACAGTACGGCCCACCAGAAGTCCTGCGTCTCGCTGAAGTGGAAAAACCGGTTCCCCGGGACAATGAAGTGTTGATACGAGTGCACGCGACCACCGTATCGGCGGCAGACTTCCGGTGCAGGAGCTTCACGGTGCCCCTCTCGTTCTGGATCCCCGCCCGTCTGGCCCTCGGCATACTGAAACCCAGACGGCCGATTCTCGGCGCCGAGCTCTCCGGGGAAATCGAAGAGACAGGCAAAGACGTAACCAGATTCAAAAAGGGCGACCAGATCTTCGCGGCGGCCATCATGAGATTCGGCGCCTACGCCGAGTACACGTGCCTCCCCGAAACCGGCGTGATTGCCATAAAGCCAACCAACATGACCTACGAAGAAGCCGCCGCCGTCCCGATCGGAGCCCGCGCGGCCTTCCATTTTCTCAAAAAGGCGAATATCAAAAGCGGCCAAAAAGTCCTCGTCTACGGGGCCTCGGGCAGCGTCGGTACCTTCGCCGTACAGCTCGCCAAATACTACGGAGCGGAAGTCACCGGCGTATGTGGCGGCTCGAATCTCGAACTGGTGAAATCCCTTGGTGCCGATACCGCTATCGACTACACAAAAGAAAACTTCGCCGCCAAGGGCGAGACCTACGACGTCATTTTCGTGGCGGTGGACAAGGGCTCCTTTCCCGACTGCATGAAGGCACTAAGAAGGAAAGGCATTTACCTGAACGCCACCACGCCGGTACGCACCCTTCGCATGCGGTGGGCAGCCCTGACCAGCGGCAAAACAATCGTCACCGGAGAACACCCGAGCGAAAAAGCCGACGACCTCGTCTTCCTCAAAGGCCTGATCGAAGAGGGAGAACTGCGTTCGGCTATAGACCGGCGCTACCCGCTTGAACAAATCGTCGAAGCTCACCGCTACGTCGACCAGGGACACAAAAAGGGAAACGTAGTCATAACGGTTGCGTGAAAGATTGGAGAAGCCTGAGGCAGAAGGTGCCACGCTATAGGAGGCCTTCGACCTTTCCTCGCATCTCAAGGAGGGCAAGGCTACACCGGTGATCGATAGGACATACCCGCTGAGCCAAAACGCGGAGGCAATTCGCTATCTGGAGGGGCAGCGCGCTCGCGGCAAGGTAATCGTGACCCTGCAAACGGCCTGAACGGCACGCACGGCATTGTAAAAAGCAAGATGAAGCTAAAAAAGAGAACAGCGACGATATTCACCAAAGCTCTTCCGGCAATTTTATGGCTTGCCGTCTTCCTTGCCGCGAGTTGCGCGTCTTCTGAGCCCGGCCTCACGGTCAGGGGAATCGTGAAGGATGCAGAAACCGGACAGCCCATCGCCGGGGCGACCGTATCTGATGACGGATATGGACCGAAGCCATACAAGAGCGCGACAACCGACGCAACGGGCACGTATCAGTTCGTCACCTGGTCGGAGGAACATAACGTGATCGCCCAAGCCCCTGGATACAAGACCGGGCATCAGCTTCTGAAGAGCAGCCTGTTCAAAAAGGAAAAAGAGAAAGTCCTGGACTTCGCCCTCGTTCGTCAATGAAAGTGTTCGGCCGAGAGACCCAGAAAATTGCACGGTATTGCGTCGTCGTATCCGGCGTGATGCTGCTGGTGTTCGCGGCTCTCGGGGACGGCCGGCCTTCGGCTTCGTCTCCATCGGACGAAACGCTGAGTCCCTCCTTTACCTGGGGCGAGGTCAAGCCTCCAACAGGCGGAGCGGGCCTCTCCGGGATCTACTACCGGCTGGCCGTGGTGACTGAATTCAACATTGCCAGGGCAAGGAACGTTATGCGCGTCAAGCACACCTATTGGTGCTTCTTCCCCGATGGCCGCTGTTACTACTCCATGCCAACCGAAGGGCTGGACAACTTCAACTACGACTACGTGAAGGGGATGAACGGCCTGTGGTGCTGCACGTACAAACTGAAGGGGGACGACGGGATCATCACTTGGGGCACAGGGGGCACGACCGTCGGCTTCCGGCGATCCGGCAAGTCGTTGCTCATTGGGCGTGATTCGGATGTGCACGAGCTGCTGGACCCCTGCAATGGCCTTAAGCTTGAGGGCACCTTCAGGCGGGAGAACTGGCAGGACGAGATCTCGGTCAAGCAGGGCATCACCTTCTCGCTCGACGGGACCTTCGTGGACGAGGGCTTTCTGAGCGGAGCCATCACGACGTGGTGGTGGGCCGACGGGGGCCTTGTGGACGCCAAGTTCCATCCCGGCAAGGGAACCTACCGCGTGGTCAGCAACTCGCTGGTGCTGCTCTATGCCGATGGACGGAAAGTGCGCGCCAACTTCCACCTCGGGGATCATTCGAGCAAGGACAACGTCACGGACTTCATTATCAGCACCCGCCGGTTCGTGAAGGTCGCGGGTTAGATTGGAGATTGGGGTCGGACCGAGCTATAATATAGATAAGAAATTATTTAGCTAACTTTTTTGCTAATTTTTAGACTCAAGATTGAAGGGGAAAAATTAGAGCGAATCATGATTGAAGGGGGAGAGCCATATTTAGGATCTATCGGACTTGTTGAGCTCATCCCTTTCTAAATTTTTTTGCCTTAAAAAGAAATCGCTATCCGATATTTTTTTAAAAGGAGGGAAAAGCAAGATGAGGCTAAAAAAGAGAACGGCGACGATATTCACTAAAGCTCTGCCGGCAATTTTATGGCTTGCCGTCTTCCTTGCCGCAAGTTGCGCGTCCTCTGAGCCCGGCCTCACGGTCAGGGGAATCGTGAAGGATGAGCCCAAC
>Ga0315282_10008509_pt1 | contig 16585 bp, 14 predicted proteins | sample YL17G07_20_MG_FD_203693 | JGI IMG/M metagenome (GOLD analysis project Ga0315282, IMG submission 203693) | Sediment microbial communities from Yellowstone Lake, YNP, Wyoming, USA - YL17G07_20 | ecosystem: Environmental > Aquatic > Freshwater > Lake > Sediment | place: USA: Wyoming | collected...
CCGATAAATATGAATACGATATGGCTTATGTCAAAGGTCAAGAGCAAGCCAAACGGGCCTTAGAAATTGCCGCCGCCGGTGGCCATAATGTCTTGATGATTGGTCCGCCAGGGGCGGGCAAAACATTGCTGGCGCGAACGATTCCCTCGATTCTTCCTAGTTTATCAGATGATGAAATCTTAGAGGTCACTAAAATTTATTCGGTCGCGGGTTTACTTTCCAATCATGAACCATTCGTTAATATCCGTCCGTTTCGCTCACCACATCATACCGCGTCAAACGTGGCCTTAGTTGGCGGCGGGACTTACCCGCGGCCTGGCGAGATTACTTTGGCCCATCGCGGCGTTTTGTTTATGGATGAATTTGCCGAATTCCCCCGGTCAGTTTTGGAGGCCTTGCGGCAGCCATTGGAAGATGGCATTATGACGGTCTCGCGCGCTCAAGGATCGCTTGAATTTCCAGCTAAATTTATTCTGGTTGCTGCCCAAAATCCTTGCCCTTGTGGATATTTGGGCGACCCCGTCAAAAATTGTATTTGTTCTCCGACACAAATTATTCGCTATCAAAAAAGAGTCTCTGGGCCGTTGCTTGATAGGATCGATCTCCACATTGAGGTGCCAAGAGTCAAATATGAAAAACTCGCCGACGAAAAAGTGGCTGAAGAATCTCAAAAGATAAGATTGCGAGTTGAGGAGGCACGTAAAGTTGGCCAAAAACGCTTAGGCAAAGCTAACTCAGAAATGAATTTAAAAGAAATAAAGAGCCATTGCCTACTTGACGAGAAATCCAAAGATTTATTGAAGATGGCAGTTAATCAACTTAACCTTTCCGCGCGCCAATATACAAGGATTATCAAACTGGGGAGAACAATTGCTGATTTAGCTAAATCGAAAAATATCGAAAGCGCTCATATTGCGGAGGCTTTACAATATCGGCCCAAAGAACGGACATATTAGGCGCCAATATGGAGAACCCTAAATAAGCTGTCGCTAATTTTTAGTAAAAATCCCGTTTTATTATCGACGAAGAAGACAATTATAATCACGGCAATAATTGAGCCAATAATGATTGCTGATTTTTTAAGATCATATTTAACAAAATCCAAAATATCAGTAGGTTTGTCTTGGGTTGGAACTATATTCTGAATTTCTGATTTTGTCTGGTCTGGTGGCATATTCACTACAGGGGTTGATGTCTTTTCTTTTACGACAGGCTCAACCCTGCTTGCTTCTTGTAATATTTGTTCCTTAATTCTTTTTTTGAATTTTATTTTGTCACGTTTGGACATTTTGCCTCACGCTTATTTTAACATACCTTATCTTATCTTTACAAGTTGATTTTTTGTTGATAACATATAATATAGCATAGGCGAGAGTAGTTCATCGGTAGAACGTCTCCTTGCCAAGGAGAAGGTAGCGGGTCCAATTCCCGTCTCTCGCTTTCTGGCCTGGTAGCCAAGTAGTAAGGCAGCGGTCTGCAAAACCGCTATGCGCGAGTGCAAATCTCGCCCAGGCCTCGAAAGGTAAAATGAGCAAAATATTAATGATAATTCAAATTGTATTGGCAGTGCTTTTAATGGTGGTAATATTATTACAACATCGTGGTACCTCACTTGGTGGCGCGTTTGGTGGCGAGGGAGCAGTTTATCGTTCGCGACGTGGCGCTGAGAAATTCTTATTTTTTGCTACGATTATTATCGCTGTTATTTTTGTCGTATTGGCGCTAATAAATATTTTAGTTTAATCGATCTCTCGTGATCTATGATTATTAATATTTTTAAAAAATTTTACTCTGCATTTATAAAATATCCTTGGAAAGATACTTTGAAATCTTTAAAATTTTTGCCACGAGTGCTAAGCCGTTTTGAAAAAGTTATGATCATAACTTTTTTGATGGCCGCTTTTTTGATTGGTGGTAATTTATGGTATCAGGGCTGGCTTGGATCAACGAAGCTTGTGGCTGAAAACGGTGGCGAATTTCGCGAGGGGATTCTTGGTGACAGCAAAGACTTAGCTGATCATATTGGACGTTTGACTAACGCTGGGCTGACAAAATATGATGCCCAAAAAAATATTATCGGAGATTTAGCTCAAAGCTGGGATGTTAATGAAGGAGGGAAAGTCTATATCTTTCATTTAAGAGACGGGTTTAATTCTGAAGATTTAGCTAATCAAATCGCCAGTAAGAATATTTGGAAAGACATTGAAATCACATCTCCAGACCCAGAGACACTTAAATTCACGTTTAAGCAGCCATTTAGCCCATTTTTAAATGTTTCAACTGAACCAATTTTTAACTATGGTCCATATAAGATAGCAAAAGAAAATAAAAACGAAGTGGAGTTACAATCAAGAGATGATTATTACGCTGGCCGACCTTATATTGATAAGATTGTAATTAAATTTTATAGTTCCGAAGAGGATTTGAGAAAAGCCGCCAAAAGAGGAGACATCCAGGCATATTCTCTAAGAGAAGAGTCAGAACCAATTAATAATTTTAAACAATATGAAATGACATTGCCTAGGGACTTAGATTTATTTTTTAATTTATCGAAAAAAGATTTGCAGGATATAAATATTAGGCGAGCCATAAAGGAAAATACGCCACCAGCCAAAGAATTAAACTTACGTTTAGTGACTTCAGATAATGAGAAGAATAAAGAACTCGCTCAAAAAATTGTGCAAATATCAGGCCAAAAGGGAATTAAAATAACCCTAGAGATTAAAGATAATGTTACATTGCAAAAAACAACAATTCCCAAACGCGATTACGACCTATTACTTTATGGGCTTGATTACGGCGAAGACCCAGACCCCTATCCATTTTGGCATTCATCGCAGATAAAAGAGGATGGAAAAAATTTATCGAATTTTAAAAATACTAAAGCCGATAAATTGCTTGAAGAAGCACGTCAAGAACTTGATAATAGTAAAAGAGAAGAAAAATACGCCGAGTTTCAAAAAATCTTAGACGCTGAAATACCAATGTTTGTGGTTGAACATCAAAATTTTTATTATTTTATTTCTAGCGATATTAAAGGAATTGAGCAAATTGCCGGCTCTTGCGAGGCAGATAGATTTTCAAATATTGCTTCTTGGTATATAAATACAAAAAGAGTAAAAAAATAGTAAATTTTCTAGGAAAACAAGCCCGAGTGCTGGAATGGTAGACAGGCATGGTTCAGGACCATGTGTCGGAAACGACGTGAGAGTTCGAGTCTCTCCTCGGGCACTTTTGATTAGGTCTGGAAATTTATTAATAAATAAGGTATAATCAAGCCATGCCGAGGTGGCGGAATTGGTATACGCGCAGCCTTGAGGTGGCTGTGGGAGCAATCCCGTGCAGGTTCAACTCCTGTCCTCGGCACCAATGTGGGCGACTAGCTCAATGGTTAGAGCACTTGGTTTACATCCAAGGGGTTATAGGTTCGAATCCTATGTCGCCCATTATTTTGTATTGATTAATATTTTTAGTTCTGTTATTATGATGTTAGTTTAAACATCAGCCTCCTAACCATTATCGTATCCTATCGTAAACTGTGGCATCCCGGTGATAAATGCCTGGGTAGCTCTCCGACGATTTGTAATGTCGGAGCTCCGACCGAAGCGTCGGAGCAGTGGCCCCGCTAAGCGGGGTAAATGCCGCACATGACTGCCAATTTTGCCGAGGTAGCTCAGTGGTAGAGCACGTGACTGAAAATCACGGTGTCGTGAGTCCGATTCTCACCCTCGGCATAAAAACAAAATTGCCTAATGCAAATCATGGTGTCGAGAGTTCGATTCTCTCCCCAGGCACCATCTAGATTCATTATATCTTGTTGAAAAATGACACTTAGCAACTTAAATCTTAAGCAATTTTTTTCCGCCGACTATTTATTCAGGAAAAATCCGCCGACCATGGAATTCTTACCGTATATTATAGGCTTTTTTTGTCTATTTGCTGTTTTAGGGTTTGTTCTCTGGTCAATCTATCAAAGAAAAGATAAAAAAACGCCGATTTATAGTAAGATAAAGCACAAGCTTTTTAACCTCTTTTTCTACGTTGGCATTGCTGGTTTGATTTTATGCTTTTTTTCTTGGCAACAAATAATTTACTTGGGTAGTCGGATAATGATGTTAGGGTTACTTGCCGGATTTTTGGTTGCGCTGATGATTTTTATATATTATCGTGTTTTTATTTTCCCCAAAGAAGTTCAAAAATATTATCAAAAAATAAATTTTCAAAAATATTTACCCCGAAAGCGATAGCTTCTCGGGGCCTGCCACGACAAAAATAAGAAGATTAAGAAAGGAAAAATAATACACATGAAAGAACCCGAATCAATGAAAGATATAATTGCCAAAGTTGGCAACCGTCTCATCCCAATTAAGGTTGGTGAGCTTATTGAAGTGAAGATATTACAGATTTTAAAAAACCGATTTTTAGTCGAGGTAGGTGATTTTTCTTTAGGAATAATTCCCGAACAAGAGTTTTCACCAGAAATATCAGATCTTAAAGTAGGCGATAAAGTTTTAGCTTATGTTCTATCTGTAGAAAATGATGAGGGCTATACAATCCTTTCTTTAAGAAGAGCCGATAAAGAAAAAATTGCCAAAATCCTACAGACAAAATATGATAATGCCGATGTTTTACAGGTTAAAGCCACTTCAGCTAACAAGGGAGGCTTACTTTGCCAGTTTGGTGATTATGAAGGATTTTTACCCGTATCTCAACTAGCAAGCTCACATTATCCAAAAGTTTCGACTGGTGATCGCGAGGAAATATATAATCGTTTAAAAAGATTAATTGGCCAAATTTTTAATGTAAAAATTTTAAATTTTGAACCAAGCTCCGGTAAATTAATATTTTCAGAAAAAGCGGCAGGCGATACACTCCAGCAAGAGAAAATTAAAAGAATAAAAATTGGCGATAAATTTAAAGCAGAAATTACCGGTATTGTTAACTTCGGATTATTTGTCAAAATTAAAATTCCAGAAACGACCGAAGAAATTGAAGGGTTGGTCCATATTTCAGAAGTCTCATGGGATCGTGTCGAAAATTTGGGCAATCTTTTTAAAGTTGGAGAAACTATCGATGTCCAAATCATAGCAATTGAAAATAATCGGATATCGCTTTCTATCAAGCGACTTTTACCGGACCCATGGCTAAAAGCAGCCGCGTCATACAAAATTGGTCAAATAGTAGAAGGAGAGATTGCTAAAATTACTCCCTTTGGCGCTTTTGTCAAAGTGGGTAGCTTAGATGGTCTAGTCCACATTTCTGAGTTGGGAGAGAAAATTATTGACCCCAAAGAAGTGGTCAAGGAAGGCGAGAAATATAAATTTAGAATTGTTTCAATCGAACCGGATCTTCACAAGTTAAGTTTGTCATTGAAAAACATTAAAGGTGAAGAACTAATTATTAAAAAGAAAACAGTCACTAAAAAGAAAAAACGAACAAAAAGTCGGCCAGGGACCGATGAGCCTTTAGCTGAAAAGGAGGATAAGTGATTATTTCATGGCAGGGAAAAGAGAATTTCCTGATTAGAACCAAAAACAATGCGGTCAAGCTCATAAAAATTGGTGAAGAAATTTCATTGGGGGATCTAAAAATAGTAACCCCAGGCGAATACGAGTCGGGCGGCGTCCAAGTCGAGGTTTTTGATAGTTTTGTAGAGGTATGCTCTGAAAAAATAACCATTGCTTGGGCAAAAAAGGCAAAAGTTTTGAGTGACCAGGACCTTGAGAGATTAGACGGCATAAACGTTTTATTAATTGGTGTCGGTGGGGGAGAATTTACGGAAACAAAAACTGCCTTAGAAGTGATTCGTCAAATTGATCCGCAGGTTGTCATTCCAATGTATAGTCAAAATTTAGATGAATTTTTGAAAGAGCAAGAAGCAGCCCCAGGGGCGATAGACCAATTTAAATTTAATTTGGCCGATTTACCGATCGAAGAAATTAAAATAGTCGTCTTGAATGCTACTTGATAAAGTCATTTCAAAAATTCGAAACTTTCAAAATTTTTTGCTCATGATTCATGAAGATCCTGATGGGGATACTCTGGCGGCAACAATTGCCATTTTTTTGGCATTAGAAGGTCTCGGGAAAAATACAGCAATGGTTTGCAAAGATCCTGTTCCGAAACCTTTTATCTTTTTACCGGGGACTTCAGAAATTAAACAGGATATTTTATTCGGGGATTACGAAGTGATTATTATAGTTGATTGTGGTGATTTAAAAAGAACAGGTTTCCCGGATCGTTTAAAAAAATTCGCCAAATATACAAAAAATTTAATTAATATTGACCATCATCCGAAAAATGATCTTTGGAAAATTGCTAATTTAAACTTTATTGATCAAAGTGCTTCCTCTGCCTCGGAAATGGTCTGGGAAATTTTCCAAAAATTAGAGATTGTTATTGACAAGGACATAGCGACGGCGCTACTGACCGGAGTCTATACTGATACTGGCGGATTTAAACATTCCAATACGACACCAAAAACATTGAAAATTGCGGCAGAGCTTTTGAATTCTGGAGCAAAATTAAAACAAATTACCCATAACGTAACATTAAATAAAAGTATTGCGGCGATGCGCCTTTGGGGGGTGGCGCTTTCGCGTATCAATAAAAATCAGGAATTGCAAATTGTCTCTTCGGTTATTACTAAAAAAGATTTAGAAGAATGTGGGGCGACTTTGGCTGATTTAGCGGGTGTGGTAAATTTGATGAATGCCACACCTGATTCAAAAGCAGCGATATTATTTTATGAGGTAGGAGAAGGTTTACTTCGTGCCTCACTCCGGACAGAAAAAGACAATATTGATGTTTCGAAAATTGCCAAATTATTTGGCGGAGGAGGCCACAAAAAAGCCGCCGGTTTTACGATTAAGGCCGATTTGCTTTTTAGCAAAACTGGATGGGAAATTGCTCTCAAGTAAATTTCAAGATATAATGCTTATGCATACATAACAATGCTTATGCATACATAACAATGCTTATGCATGCATAACAATATAGATTGAGCCCGGGTGGCGGAATGGTAGACGCGATGGACTTAAAATCCATTGAGGATAAAACCTCATGCGAGTTCGAGTCTCGCCCCGGGCACTTTTTATTGCAAAAAAAGAATTTTTATTATTTAATTAAAAAGTATTTAGAAAACTTAATTTAGGGAGATTATCTATGTGTGGAATTACGGGTTATGTGGGGGAGAAAAATACGGTTGAAGTTTTGCTCGATGGTTTAAAACGACTTGAGTATCGTGGCTACGACAGTTCTGGGGTGGCAGTCCAACAAAATGGGCGATTGAAAATCTTAAAGAAAAAAGGTAAAATTGCCGAGTTGGAAAAAGAGCCTGAACTAAAAAAGATGAATGGCACGATGGGTATTGCCCATACACGTTGGGCAACTCATGGCGTTCCCAGCGAAGTTAACGCTCATCCACACTTTGATTGTAAAAAAAATATTGCGTTAGTTCATAATGGCATTATTGAAAACTACCATCAATTGCGTGAAAAGTTGCAACGAGAGGGCCATAAGTTTCTTTCGGCTACCGATACCGAAGTTGTGGCGCACTTAATTGAAAAATACTACAATGCGAAGGATGCGAAGCAAAAAGATTTAGAAAAAGCGGTTCTGCGTGCCCTCAAGGATATTGAGGGCTCTTTTGCCTTGGCTATTATTCATAAAGATGAAAATAAAATGATAGTAGCGCGGCGCGGCTCGCCTTTGATTGTAGGCGTCGGTCAAAATGAAAACTTTGTCGGTTCCGATGTCCCGGCAATTTTGAAATACACTAAAAAAGTTATTTATTTAGATGACGATCAAATCGCCGTCATATCTAAAGACGATATAATCGTCAAAAATTTAGACGGCAAAATTGCGCATCCAAAAATAAATGAAATCAAATGGTCATTGGATCAAATTGAAAAAGGCGGTTTCAAGCATTTTATGATCAAAGAGATCTACGAGCAGCCGCAAGCAATCGCTAATGCTCTACGAGGAAGGATCGTTGGTGGAAAAACTAATTTGGGCTTAAAAATTAATCCCAAAAATATTAAAAGAATCTTTATTGTTGCTTGTGGTACCGCTTGGCATGCGGGTTTGGTCGGTAAATATTTAATCGAAAAATTGACTCGGAAGCCCGTCGAAGTTGATATTGCCTCGGAATTTCGCTATCGCAATCCGATTATCGGCAAAGATGATTTATTAATTGCTGTTTCGCAGTCTGGTGAGACGGCCGATACTTTAGAAAGTATTCGTTTGGCACGGAAAAATGGCGCCAAAACTTTAGGCGTAGTTAATGCTGTCGGCTCTTCAATTGCCCGCGAGGTAGATGAAGTAATTTACTTACAAGCCGGTCCGGAAATTGGTGTGGCCTCAACCAAAGCTTTTACTTGTCAAGTAATCTGCCTGTTGCTTTTTGCCATCTATATCCTCGAGAAGAATGGTGGTAGAATCGATCATCAAATTATAAATGATTTAGAAAATTTGCCCAAGTCAATTCAAAAAATTCTTGGAGGAGCCAAGTCAATTCAAAAAATTGCCAAAAAATATCAGAAAGCGCAAAGTTCGCTGTATCTAGGTCGCGGGATCAATTTTCCCATCGCCCTTGAAGGCGCGCTTAAGCTCAAAGAAATTTCCTATATTCATGCTGAAGGCTATCCCGCCGGGGAAATGAAACACGGACCAATTGCTCTCGTTGATGAGAGTCTGCCGGTGGTTTTTATTGCCAACAACGACCATACGTTAGAGAAAATTATTTCGAACATGGAAGAAATTAAAGCTCGACAGGGGAGAATTATCACCGTGACCAATATTCCAGCAGAAAAAATAAAAAAAATATCAGACGACCTTATATTCGTGCCCAAAGCTTCGGAACTCATCTCCGCTCTTTTGAATGTTGTTCCTTTGCAGCTATTTGCTTATTATGTGGCCGATTTTCGAAAGATTGATATGGATAAACCTCGTAATTTGGCAAAATCAGTTACTGTTGAATGATTTAATTCCTTAATAAATAGAGTTAAAATTCCCTGCAACAAGATTGCAAGGAATTTAATTGAATACTATTTATTTGGAAGCCTGCAGTTTACAAACCTTCCCTGCAATGTACCCTGTGGCAAGACCATAGGGAATTCAATTATAATGATTCACTATAAAAAAACGATCTCATATAGACTTTTATTATCAGAGATGATAAGATAAGAGCGAGGTCTTATGAGAAGATGGCTCAAAATAATTATTGCCAGTTCGGTAACCTTAATTTTCCTTTTGATCTTTTATTTCTTCTTTCCTCATATTTGGGGGGAGGCAATTTATCCTTTAGAATATCAGGACTCGATTAAAAAGTATTCTGAGCAATGGGGTGTAACGCCTAATCTGATCTGCGCGGTAATCTACACAGAAAGTCATTTCAATCCACAGGCAACTTCAGGTGTGGGTGCTCAAGGATTAATGCAGATTATGCCTCCAACTGGCCGTTCGATTGCGGAAGAACTGGGTGAACCATTTGGCAATCTCTATGATCCAGATACCAATATTCGATATGGCACTTGGTACTTAAAAGGATTGCTGGAAAAATACGGTGGCGATACTGATGCTGCCACGGCTGCCTATAATGCTGGCGTGCCAAGAGTTGACCGATTCCGCGAAGGCCAAGGTAGCTTGCCCTACGAAACAACATTTTTTATCCAAAAAGTCAGATCGGCTGAAAGTATGTATGATAAAGTTTATGATTCATGGTACTCTCAATCAGAATCAGAAAAACGTAATCCTATCGAGAGGGGGTTCTCGAATATCGCCGATTTCGTTAAAAGTCTTATCTTAGGTTTTTAAATGAAGGCTGAAGATTTAAGAACAAAATTTGTTGATTTTTTTGTCGGTAAGACCCATAAGCTTTTACCGCCGGCAAGTTTAATTCCCGAAAATGACCCTTCGGTTTTATTGACAACTGCCGGGATGCAGCAATTTAAAGGGTACTATATTAATCCAGAACAAGCACCGGCAAAAAATATTGTTACAGTTCAACCATGCTTTAGGACCTCCGACATTGACCTAGTCGGAGACAACACTCACCTGACTTTTTTTGAAATGCTCGGCAACTTTAGTTTTGGTGGCTATTTCAAAGAAAAGGCGATTAAAATGGCTTACGAATTTTTAACTGATGTCTTAAATATCGAGCCCAAAAGAATAAAATGCTCAATATTTAAAGGCGACAAATTAAATCCGCGCGACAAAGAATCAGCAGAAATTTTAGAAAAGATGGGTTTGGAGTATGAAGAATTTAGCCGGAAAGAAAATTTTTGGGGTCCGACTGGTGACGAAGGTCCTTGTGGACCAACAGTTGAATTTTATATTGATGATATCGAGGTTTGGAATTTAGTTTTTAATGAATATTACAAAGAAAAAGACGGTTCTTATCGCAAGCTCGAAACCCCCGGTGTCGACACGGGCATGGGTTTAGAGAGAATGTTGGTGGTTATAAATGGCCTCAAGGATGTTTATGAAACGGATGTGTTTGTCCCGATAATTAAAAAAATTGAAGAAATTTCAGGTAAAAAATATTCTGAAAATCAAAAATCTTTTCGAATTATTGCTGATAATATGAAGGCAGCTGCTTTTCTCATTAATGAAGGAATATTGCCCTTAGGTCGGGACGAACTGGGTTCGGTTACTCAGCGTTTAATAAGAAAGGCAATTTCTGCCGCAAGATCGATCGGTATCACTACAAATTGTAGTGAGAAAATTGCAAAGATAATTTTTTCAATTTATTCTGAAAAAAGCTTCGAAAAGGAAAAGACTATTGAAATATTAAAAGAAACAGAGACACAAATTATTAGCGCTAAAGAAGCCATTGAAAAAGAGAAAAGAGAAGAAGAGAAAATCCTCCGAGAAAATTATTCCTTGTCACATTGCACTATAGAAGAAATTAAAAAATCAAATGCTAGAAGGCAAATAAAGGAAATTATTTGGCATCCATGGTTTTTTCTTGCTACAAGCTTAGATATGTTAGAGCCTGGCTTGTTAGATTTAGAAAATAGAGGAGGCGGAAAAATTACTTTGATGAAAAATTTAGCGGGTCTTTTAGCTTATCGAGGAGACGCTATGTTTGGTAATTTTAAGCCTGACCTGAAAAATAATTTGATCGATATAGAAAATCTAGCCTTGAAAGAGAGACGAACATTAGAGGTCCAAAATTTTCCTTTACGTGTAAAGTTATCAGTTCCTTTTAAGGAAAAAATAGAACAAACTATTCCCATGGTTGCCTGTTTGGTCGGAGAATTTTTGTTTGATCTGAAACAAGAAAAAGGGGCTGATGAATACGATTTTTACGCAATGTTTGAAGAATTAGGGTTAAGTAGGAGAAATCCTAGAGTCGAAGAAAGCATTATGCGCTCTTTTAATGCATCTTTAAAAAAACATCAAGAACTATCCCGGACTGCCTCCGCGGGGATGTTTAGAGGGGGTCTTGCTGGCGAATCTGAAATTACCACCAGGATGCATACGGCGACACATTTGTTGTTAAAAGCATTGCAAGAGGTTTTGGGCGGTGAGGTGCATCAAAAAGGCAGTAATATCACGTCCGAGAGAATCCGATTTGATTTTTCATATCCTGATAAAATGACCGAAGACCAGATCAAAAAAGTCGAAAATATTGTTAATGGAAAAATCAAAGAGGATTTGCCGGTGCTCAAAAAAGAAACCACGGTTGAAGAGGCAAAAAAAATTGGCGCAGAGGCCCAATTTATTAGTAAGTATCAACAATATGGTGGTAAATTAACTTTATATAGTATTGGAGATTATTCTCACGAGCTTTGCGGCGGACCGCATGTTAACTCTACCGATGAAATCGGAAAATTTAAAATAATCAAAGAAGAATCTTCATCAGCCGGAGTAAGAAGAATCAGGGCGATTTTAGAATAATATAATATAATATATAATAGTAGCCGTACTCCTTTCCAAATATTGGTTTAGTTATGTTATACTTAGAAGGAAAGAACGATTTACCGTCCGATTTTTGTGTATTTGATTGATGAGCAAATAGGAGGGTTTTTTGGGGCTATTAAGCATGTTCGGATCAAAAAAAATAGAAAATCACTATGCTCTTGCTTTGGATATTGGGACAGAATTTGCCAAATGTTTGGTTTTTAAAGTCGAGGATGATAAAGGTATCGTTGTTGGGACCGGTCGCCAAAGACAAAAATTATCAGATATGCAAGGCGGTGCAGTTACTGATATTGCTGGTGTTGTAAAAAATTGCGCGAAAGCAATTGAAAGAGCAGCCGAACAAGCAAAGATCATGCCTAAACAGGTAATTATGGGGATTGCTGGCGAATTAGTCAAAGGCAATACGACCACAATTAAATACACTCGCCCTAATCAGCAAGCAGGAATTACTTTAGAAGAGTTAAAAGAGATCATCTCGATGATTCAACGGCGATCATTTGATCGAGCCCGCCAAATCCTTGCCTGGGAAACTGGCCACGCCGAAGTTGATGTCAAACTTGTGAATGCGGCAATTGTTGATGTTAAAATTGACGGCTATAAGGTGACTAATCCACTCGGCTTTCAGGGAAGAGAATTACAGGTTGGAGTTTTTAATGCTTTCGCGCCAATTGTTCATTTGGGAGCATTACAAACAATTGCCGCCGAATTAGGACTGGATTTATTATCGATAGTCGCTGACCCTTATGCTTTAGCTCGCTCGGTTGGCCCCAAGGAATCAACTGAATTCAGCGCCATTTTTATTGATATCGGCGGTGGCACTTCCGATATTGCCGTTGTTCGTCAGGGAGGGGTTGAAGGAACAAAAATGTTTGCCTTGGGCGGAAGATCTTTTACTAAGAGAATTGCCCAAGTTTTTGGCTCAACATTTCTTGAGGCCGAAGAAATGAAACTTAAATATTCGAATGGAGAGTTATCAGCAGAAGACGCCCAATTTGTGAAAAACGCCCTTAAATCCGATTGCCAGGTTTGGTTTTCAGGGGTAGAATTAACTTTGGAAGAATTTTCCTCGGTTGATCTGTTGCCTTCGCGGATATTACTTTGTGGCGGCGGTTCGAGACTTCCAGAGATAGAAGAGACCCTCAATACCGCAAAATGGTCATCGAATTTGCCTTTCGCTCGTCGACCAACGGTTAATTTTATCAGACCGCAGGATGTCGAAAATATTGTTGATCAAACCGGAGAATTAAAAAATCCCTGGGATATTACACCGATGAGCTTAGCCAATTTAGCAATCGACCTTGTTGGCGAAGAAGCGGTCATGGATAGTATTTTAAATCGAATCGTCGTGAGTTTAAGAGAATAAAATGGATGAAATAATTTATTTAGAGTCGGATGAAGAAATTACCTCGGTGATAGATAAACTCAAACAGTCGAAGGCAAATCGGCTAAGTCTTGTTGTGCCAAGAGAGGCAACTTTATTGCAGAGCGTTGTCAATTTGAAACTCTTGCTCAAAGAGGCCGAAAGTTTGGGCAAAGAGATTGCTATTATCACAGCCGATAAGATTGGCAGAAACCTTGCTGCCCAAGTTGGCATAACAGTTTTTGAATCAGTCAAAAACCAACAACCCATTTATCAACCACCAGCGCCAGAAATTACAAGCCAGGACATTATCGAAATAGATGCACAAGAAAGACAAAAACAGCCCCCCCACCCCCCAAAAGGTTTACATGTCCATCATTTCCAAGAAGAAGATGTTGCTCCCGACTTAGCGCAAGTGCGCGAGCGGTTCCCACCCCAAAAGAAAAAGTCAGAGCCAATTCGAAGGTCCTCAATTTTTAAAATCATCAATTGGAGAAAGGCTTCAAAAATTATTTTGTACATAATAATCGTCGTTGCTCTATTAGGTTTGGGTAGTTTAATATTTATCTGGCCCAGAGTCAATATTAAAATTAAAGTTAAAGCAGAAAACTATCAACAATCACTTGAAACACAAATCTCTGGCGAGGATAGCGCGAGTGAAGATATTTATAAGGGAACTCTAATAGAGCTAAGTGGAGCGAAAGAAGAAAATTTTCCGGCGACTGGCAAAAAAAACCTCGGCGGAAAAGCGACCGGCACCTTAACCATATATAATTATTGGGATTCAAACCCTCAGAGTTTTACCAAGGGAACAAAATTTTCTTCTTCTTCCAAGACATTTATCTCAAAAAGTTCTGTGACAGTACCGGGGACTTCAATCAAGGGAGGCAATATTGTTGCTGGAACTGTCTCGGTTGACATTGAAGCGGAAAATCCTGGCGAAGATTATAATATTAAGGCAGGAAGATTTACAATCGTTGGCTTGCCGGCTGCCCAGCAAGAAAAAATTTATGGTGAGGCAAGCAAAGATCTTAGTGGCGGTTTTACTAAAGAAGTAAGAGTTATCTCCCAAAGTGATTATGATCAAGCAAAAGACAAAGTATCCAAAGAATTAATTAAGGAACTTGAGGAAAAGTTAACGCAATCAGCCGCCAGTATGGAGGTCTTAGAAAAAGCGGCGCAGTATGAAGAATTGGAAGTAAAGACGTCAGCCAAAGTAAATGACGAGGCCAATGAATTCACCATGAAAATTTCCGAACGTCTTCGGGCAATGGTCTTCCAGAAAGATGATTTTGATAAATTTATTGTCGGGCAAATTGAAAAACAAATCCCCTATGATAAAATGATCACCTTCAGCGCAAATGATAAAATTGAGCCAATTGTTGATAGTACTAATTATGATCAAAAATTATTAAAATTAAAAATTAATATTACTGGAAAATTAACCAGTCGCTTAGATATAAATAAAATCAAGAAAGATTTAAAGAGTAAAAATAATACTGAGATAGAACAATATTTACAAAATATAAATGGAGTTGAAGGTTTCGAAATAAAATATTGGCCGTCATGGTGGCTAAAACGCATTCCTTCATATCAGCGAGCATTGGAGGTAGAACTTGAATATCTTAGCAGTAATGAGGCGACAGTTGCGCCAGAGGTATCTCCCAAAGCGGAAGGACAAAATTGAAAAAAATATTAGGACTTGATATTGGCGATGCAAGAATCGGGGTAGCAATCGCTGAAAAAAAATTAGTCGCTCCCTATGGCATTGTTGATGGCTCGAACCTCCAGGCAGCAATTGCTGAAATTGCCAAGATTTGCAGAGGAGAGCAGATTAAGAAGATTATCATTGGTGTGCCTCGAAACAGGCAAGAAAAAGACACTTTCCAGATCGATAAAATTTACTCTTTTGCCAGAGAGCTTTCTAAAAATATTCAAATTCCGATCATTTATATTGATGAGACATTAACATCAAAAGAAGCAGAAAGGCTTTTGGTGAAAAGTAAAGATAAAAAGACAAAGAAGTTTAAAGAAGAAGTCGACAAACTTTCGGCAGAACTAATCCTAGGGCAATATCTTGGAAAAAACAATAAAGTTTAAAAAAACAATATTAATTATCGTCATTATAATAGTGCTAGGAATAATAAGTTATTTTGTCTATGGTTTTTATCGAACGCCAGCCCAAGAAGTGGAAAAAGAATTTATCATTAAGACTGGACAAAGCACGCATGAGATTGCCGATAATCTAGAGGGTGATGGCTTGATTCAATCTTCATTATGGTTTATTTTGTATGCCCGCTTAAATCGCGATAGTATTCAGGTGGGAATCTACAAATTATCGTCTAAAATGGGGATAAAAGGAATTTATAAAGCTCTAACTTCGAAGGAAGCGTCGGAATATTTTATAACTATTCCCGAAGGTTGGCGGGTGATTCAGATAGACAAATTACTATCAGAGAAAAAAGTAATTAATACCGGGGAGCTTACTAAAATTTCTTCTGCTGACGAAGGTTATCTTTTTCCTGACACCTATCGATTTTTGCCTAATTCTCTAGGCTCTCAAATTCGTCAAGAAATGATTGATAATTTTAATAAAAAAACAGCCGATCTTAAGCCAAATCGAGATACAATTATATTGGCATCAATTGTTGAACGCGAAGCAAAGTTTGATGAGGATCGATCGAAAATTGCTGCAGTTTATTTAAATCGTCTGGCCAAGGGAATGAAATTGGAGGCTGATCCGACAGTACAATACGCGAAGGGTTCATGGGATCCAATTAAAGTTTCTGATTATCGGAGCGTTAAATCCCCTTATAATACTTATTTGTACACCGGTTTGCCACCTGGGCCAATTTGTAACCCGGGACTAAAATCAATTGAGGCGGTTTTATATCCGGACAAAAACGATTATCTTTATTTTTTTCACCTCAAAGATGGCCATGCAGTTTATTCGGCGACAATTGAAGAACATCAAGCAAATTTAAAGAAGTATCAATAATATTTTTGAACTCATAAGAAAGCGGGGCTGCCTAGTGGCGCCCCGCGGCCTCGTAACTTGATGGTGATTTGTTATCGGAACGGAAACGTTGCCGTCAGATTGACCTCAGAGTACTTGGCCTTGCCAAAGGACCCGAAGTTGAGACGGCTGATTGGGCCAACCTCGAGACTGATGGAGGTTGTGGGTGAGTCCCAGTTGACAAAGGCCAGCCAGCCGTAGCCCTTGCCATGGACAGAGCGTAGTGGTTGCCGGCTGCCAGAGCGATCAAATCCTTGTTCGACGGCGAGGCCGATCTTTGA
>Ga0315282_10008510_pt1 | contig 16584 bp, 13 predicted proteins | sample YL17G07_20_MG_FD_203693 | JGI IMG/M metagenome (GOLD analysis project Ga0315282, IMG submission 203693) | Sediment microbial communities from Yellowstone Lake, YNP, Wyoming, USA - YL17G07_20 | ecosystem: Environmental > Aquatic > Freshwater > Lake > Sediment | place: USA: Wyoming | collected...
GCGCTGCGGGAATTGACACTGGCAACCCGGCTTGCCCCAGCAGATGCGAATGCCCACTGGGCGCTCGGGAAGCTCGCTTGGACTTTGAGCGTCCGACCCGAGTTGGCTCAGGACGGCGCCTCAAGACTTGCCACGACAGACTATCAAGGCCTTGCGCTCACCGAGATGGGCAAGGCGCTGGCTCTCCGCCCGGAAGCTGTCGAGATCCGTTTGAGTCTCGCCAACCTGTATTTGGAGGTCGACCGCCCTCGGGATGCTTTGTCCGAGGCGACACACGCTATGGTGCAAGTGCCGTCGAACCCCGCAGTTCGCCTCAGCTTGGGCCGAGCCTATTTTGCCTTGGGCGAGGAAGACAAAGCGGAGGCAGAGTTCAGAACGGTCCTGTCGCTCGAGCCGACGAACGGCGAAGCATACCTCCGGCTGGGGCAACTGCGGTTGTATCAGCGCAAGCTGCCGCAAGCGCAGGCCGAGTTTCGCCGGGCGCTCGAGGTGGCGGCTGACCTGGCTCCGGCCTATGCCGCCCTGGGCGAAATCTTGATGCGGGTTGGGCAGCCGGCGGAAGCCCGGGAACTCCTGGAAAAGGCGGTGGCCCTGGACCAGGAAGACATCCACAGCCAGCACCGCTTGTCGCTGCTCTTGATGCAGGTCGGGGAAGTCCGCCGCGCTACGGACCTGCTGGAGAAAGTCGTAGCTCGCCATCCTGAGTTCATTCCCGCGCGCGAGCAATTGGGCCTGAGTAGCCTGCGGCGAGGCGACCTGGAGGGCGCCACCGAGCAGGCGAGTGCCATCCTCGCCCGGCAGCCTCAAGCTGCCGAAGGGCACGGGATTATGGCACTGGTGCTCTGGAGACAGCGTGACTATGAGGGCTCGCTGGCCGAGTGCGCGCAGGCCTTGGCCGCCGAGCCGGATTCTGCCCCGATGCTGGCCCTTCAGGCGCTGGGTTTGTGGCAGTTGAAGCGTAAGAAGGACGCGCGGGCAGCGTTCGTTCAGGCTGCAAAAGTCGAGCCGCAAGTCGTGAGTGGGGAGGTCTTCTGCCGGCTGATTCTGTGCGACGCGCAAGATGTGACGACGGTGCGGGAATTCGTGCGAAAGAACCGCTGGGTGCTCACGCCGGCGCCGTCCCCTTAACGGTAACCGCGTGTTGCCGTGGGGTTGCCGGTGCTCCCTCGCCTTGCTCCCGAACCTTTTGCGAGCCCTCTGCCATTTTGGTAGAATCCCGCCGCCAGAGTTGGTCTAATGCTGAGTTCCCGATGCACTTCGGTAGGGGGGCACTGCTGTCGCCACGGTGAGCGGTGCCTCTAAATGCCTTAAGGCGGATGTCTGAGACGCGGGAGGAAACGCCATGGGATATCTCGATAAGCTCGATCTGGACAGGAAACTGGAATCGAAGGAAGAGTACGAAGAGTTGCTGGAAGAGTACCAGTTCAAGTTGTTGAAGCTCCAGCGCAAGATTATTGAGAAAGGGATCGCCGTCTGCATAGCGTACGAGGGGGCGGATGCGTCGGGCAAGGGAGGAAACATCAAGCGGCTCACCGAGTCTCTGGACCCGCGCGGCTATGAGGTTCATCCCATTGGCGCTCCTGGTTCCGGCGAAAAAGCTCACCACTGGCTCCGCCGGTTCTGGCTGCGCTTGCCACCGCGCGGCCGCATCGGCATCTTTGACCGTACCTGGTACGGGCGTGTCCTGGTGGAGCGCGTGGAGAAGTTTGCCAAGAAAGAGGAATGGCAACGGGCCTACCGCGAGATCAATGAGTTTGAACGGACGCTGGCGGATGACGGTCTGATCCTGGTCAAGTTCTGGATCCACATCTCCAAGAAAGAGCAACTCGACCGTTTCAAGAAGCGCGAGAAAGACCCCTGGAAGAACTGGAAACTGACCCAGGAAGATTGGCGCAACCGGGAAAAGTGGGATGACTACATCGCGGCGCTGGAAGAGATGTTCGAGAAAACCGACACCGACTTTGCCCCGTGGACCATTATCGAAGGCAACTGGAAGTGGTGGGCGCGCGTCAAGGCCCTGAAAACGGTGGTCAACAGCATTGAGGCTCGGGTTTGATTCTCTCGGCAGAGGCGGCCTGTCACGGGTAGCCTCTGCTGCTTCCCCGGGCCGCATTCCGGTGCTAGTGAGTTGCGGGCCCCAGTCCTTTCGTCTAAGCCAGCGTCCACAACCTGTCTCTATACCTGAAAACCTGTTCTCGCAGCGAGCGTTGTGACGTTGGGGGCTGGCCACGAAAGGCGGCAACAGCGACGTGCTATAGCCGCCTGCGAGATTTCACACAATCTGCCTGCGGGTGTGCCCACGCATCCACTTTAAGACCTGCACGGCGAGTCGAAAGTCAGTGGACAACGTGTCGGCGCGGCGCCCCTTGGCATCGCGCTGGGCACGGAACCCATTCGGCAATGGCATTGCCGCTGCGGGGGTCAGACCCGCCATAGCCGATGCCCCTGAAATCGCCTTCAGCCCCACCGAAACTGAGGAGGGGCACGCACTCGTTCTACCGGGAGTACAGCTCGGGAGCTTTCGGCGCGCTCCGCGAGATGTGCGTGGGCTACGTGCCCTTGACAGGGAACTCCGGGTCTCATAGCATGACTGCCTGATTCGCGGTTTTGCCGCTGGCACGGCGAAACGAGCCCCAGGCGTTCCATCCGCGAACTCAAGGAACCTCGGTCCAGTTTTGGCGAGGGTGCTTCCCCGAGTGAGGTCGCCGCGTGAGAATTGAGGTGAAGTTTTCCGAAGAGGTAGCCATCGTCCGGTTGAGTGGGAGATTCCTGGCGGGTGGCGACGGTCCCTTCCTCCGGCAGAAAGTGAGAGACCTCCTCGAGGCCGGGACGAAGAAACTGGTCATTGATTTTGCGGAGGTGCCCTACATTGATTCGACCGGGCTGGGTTTCCTGGCCGCCACTCACGCGACCACGAAGACGGCTGGCGTGCGTATGGTCCTGTCGAACCTGAATCCGTACGTCAGGAAAGTTATGGATGGCGTCCAGCTTTCACAGTTCTTCGTGATTGCCCAGGACGAGGCCGCTGCTCTGGCCAGGCTGAAGGAGACCGGCCCGGTGGCGGAGAATTCCGGGTCGGCCAGAGGTTCGAAAGGCAAGAAGGCTTCCTCCGGCGCGAATTCCTAAGACCGGCGGGGAGGGCTTGGCTGGAGGTCTCGGGAAACCAGGATACGGCGGCCCGCGTGAAGTCACGCCCAGGCGGGGCTAGCCGGGCAGGGCCAGACGAGATAAAATAGAAGGTTCCCGCTCTTTCGGCGGGGAATCACACGTATGGCGGATGACACACCCACGATGGAAGTCGCGCGGCGGCGCACCGATCGCATTCTGGCCCCGGTACGCATTCGTGTCATTGGCAACGATGTTTCGGGGGTCTCCTTCGCCGAAGAGACCGTGACCGTCAGCTTCAATCAGCAGGGCGCCCGAATCAGTCTGACCCATTCTCTGTTGCCTGATGACATTGTGCTCATGATGAACCTGGAAAACGGCATTGAAGAAGAGTTCCGGGTCGTGGGTGGTTTCCAACAGGTGTTCGGCAGCCGGCGAGAATGGGGTGTGGAGGCGGTTAACCCCAGTAGCGCCATCTGGGGGGTAACGTTTTCGCAGCCCGCGGAAGGGCTTCAGCCCAAGGTGTTGATTGAGTGTGCCGCCTGCAAGAAGGCGGCCCAGAGCGCCCTTTCCTCCATCGAGTATGACGTCTTGCTTTCGACCGGCCTGATTTCCCGCCATTGCGACCGTTGCGGCGAAACCACGCGCTGGAAGCCGAGCGAGCAGCCGATAACGGCCGAGATCATCGCCTCCAGCGCCCAAGGCCCGCCGCGGAGCGGAGAGCAGCGCAAAGCCCGGCGCCTGAAATTGGCCATGCGTATCCGAGTGCGGAACGCATGGGGCCAGGCGGACGTCGCCCAGACGCGGGATGTATCCAAAGCCGGCCTGTGCTTTGTGAGTTCGCAACGCCATTCGGTCGGCGACATGGTTTACATCACGCTTCCTTTCGCTGACAATCAGGCTCCCATTGAAACGCCCTGCCGGATCGTGTGGTCGGCCGAAAGCTCGGTGGGCCGATTCTACGGTGTCTGCTATATGAAATGAGACCTGCCGCCGGCGCAGGGGTGAGTCCCCGCGACGAGCCGCACGCGAAAGGGGTGCTTCCGCTCGCCGTGGTCCAGGCAGACCGCCGCTCCGGGCTGGTGCCGTTCCAACTTAATGAGCCTCTGCATTACACCGATGTTACTCCGACAAAGGCTTACGGCGAGTCGCTCCGAGTAGTTGGAACGGCACGGGATTAGCCAGGCAGCACGTCGGCGAAAATGAACCCCTCGCGCTCCACAACCTCGCCCACTTTGGCCGACAGAGGAGCATGGAACATGGGCCCGGCGAAGGCGAAGCTGTGAAACTCCCCATGCTCTCCGCAAGGATCGACGCCAGCGGGAAGATCTGCCAGCAGGCCGGCATCGAAGACCCGCCCCGCGAATGAGGCGTCAAGTTTCTTCGGGTCCACGCAGGTCAGGTAGGCCCGCAGGCCTGAATCCACCATCGCCCGCGCCAGGGCGGCGGTGTCGATTCCCCAGAGGGGAAACACCGGTGTCATACCGCCGGGGGTGAGTTTTTCTTCACGGTATTGCCGAATATCCTGAAGGAACAGGTCTCCGAAGACGACGCGCGTGATGCCTTCCGCGCGCGCCCGGACCATAGCGTCGGCCATCGCCTTTTCGTAGGTCTCATTGGGGCAAGGATTGGGAAGCAGGACTTTCACTAGGGGCAGGCCTACGGCATGCGCCTGGGCGTCGAGGAGGCTCTCGCGCACCGCGTGCATGGCCACGCGCGCGAAGGGCGCGCTGATGGTGGTGAGCAGGGCCACGACGTCAAGCTCCTGGCGCAGGCGGATAGCGTGGAGGGCCCAGGCGCTGTCTTTCCCGCTGCTCCAGGACAACCAAGCCTTGGGCCTCCTCCTGACTCTCTCCTCCACTCTCCGCTCCATACCCTCCTGTTCCTACTGCGTCACGATCAGACCTTTCTTGACGGCGAAGAGAACCAGCTCGGCGGTTTTATGCAACCCCAGCGTTTCCATCACGTGGGCGCGATGCACCGCCACCGTATTGACGCTGATGTTCAGCAGGACGGCGATCTCCTTGTTGGACTTACCTTGCGCAATCAGTTGCAGGATTTCTTTCTCCCGCAGCGTCAGGCGCTCGTAGGGGTCCTGGCTTCGGTCCGCGAACGATCCTGCTTTCAGGCTTTCGATCACCAGGTTGGAGATGCCCGGACTCATGTAGGCTCCGCCCTCAGCCAGCGCGATGACGGCTCGGGTGAGATCCACCTCGATGGCGTTTTTCAGGATGTACCCCTTGGCGCCTATCTCGAAGGCCTTCCGGACATAGGCTTCGTTCGAGTACATGCTGAGGATGAGGATCTTGGTCTGGGGAAGGTCTCGCAGGATTTCCGCGCTTGCTTCCAATCCGCCCAACTCGGGCATGGAAAGGTCCATCACCACCACGTCGGGCTGGAGTTCCTTGGTAAGCTGGATGGCGGAAAGGCCCGTGCTGGCTTCCCCCACCACCGTAATGTGCGGATCGTCTTCCAGAATGCGGCGAAATCCCTGACGAACCAGAGTGTGGTCTTCGGCAAGGAGGACGCGAATCTTCTTCTCGGGATTGGCTGAAGGCATCGGTTAACTCACCCTTTCGGCCGCAGGTTGCACGGCAGGTCTTTTGCGGGGAATGCGGACCCGCACCACGGTTCCCTGGTGCGGTGCGGAGCTAATGGTGACGGAGCCCGCGAGGTGTGCGGCACGTTCCCGCATTCCCATCATGCCGAGTCCTTCGCCCCTGATCCGGTTCATTTCACTGGTCATGTCAAAGCCGGTGCCGTTGTCTTTGATTTCCAGACTTAACTCGCCGGGTGCTTCTTTCAACATAACCCAGGCTTCCTGCGCCTTGGAATGGCGGGCCACGTTGTTCAGGGCTTCCTGCACGATGCGGTAAAGATGGATGGCATCTTCGCCGGGGAAGAAGCCGTCGATCATCTCCCGCTGGAAATGCACCTGGATCCCGGTCTGCCGCGAAAACTGCTCGACGAACCATGCCAGGGTCTGCTCCAGGCCGAAATCATCCAGGATCGCGGGGCGAAAGATCTGGGACTTGTCGCGCACGGTCTGCAAGGTGTCCTCAACGATTTTCTTAACCTGCTGCACGTCCTGGACAAAGACGGAGTCCTTTTCCAGACCCTTCTGGCCCGCCCGTCCCAGCATAACGCCGATGGCCGTAAGGATCTGGCCGAATTCGTCGTGCAGGTCGCGGGCGATATGACGGAGCGTTTCCTCTTGGACTTCGATCAATTTCCAGGAGAGCTTGCGCAACTGCTCAGACTGCACTTTGAGCTGTTCCAGGAGTTGCGCGTTCCTCAACGGGCCCAGCGTGGCCTCCACAATCTTCGAGGCCAGCCGCAGGTCCTCTTCGCCCAAGGCTACCGGACCCTCCTCGCGGCCCAGGGCAAAAACTCCGAATAGCGCTCCTCCGAGACGGAGCGGCAAGGCCAGGAACTCGAGGTCCCCTGCCGCCGCACGCCGCGCCTCGTCGCTGCCCGCCCGCACCTTGACGACGAAAGGCTCGTCCGGGTCTCGCAAGGCAAGAGTGGTCGTCAGCGCGTTTTCCAGCAGCGCGCCGCAGGCCGCCTCGTCGACCGTTCCCGACGCCGCTTCCCGGGCGAAGCGCGCGCCTTCCCCCTGCCACTTCAAGAGCAACACGCGTGGCACGCCGAGAGCCCTGCCAAGCTGTTCGCAGGCGTCCTGGAGGACTTTCACGGGTTCCTGTTCCTGGCTGACAGTGTGAATCGCATCGTAGAGCGCGGCGAGCTGCTGGTTCTGCACCTGGAGCTTCTCCGCCAGGTGGTGCAGCCTCTCGAATGTCTTGCGGTTGGCTTGGAGCGTGTAAAGTCCCGTGCCCAGCGCCACCAGGAACAGGACGCCGATCAGGAGCAGGATGTCTTTCTTGACGGTGCCATAGACCAGGTTGATTCTCTGGCCTGCTTGCGTCTGCGCTTGATCGTTCAGAGTCAGCAAGCGCGCGACGATCTGGGATATCACCTCGCGTTTGCTCTCCAGTTGAGATCGGAGCAGGTAGCGCGCGGTTGCCTCGTGGCCCTCGTCCGCCAGGGTAAAGGCCAGGTCCGCCGTTTCCCAGAAGTCGTCCAGCACGTGGCGCAACTGGGCGCGCTTCTCATCGCCGGCGGGATGGGATACGGCGTACTGAGCCTCCAGTCCCAGGGCGTTGTTCATGTCATCGCGCACCTGGGTAAACTCTCCGCGCCAGTAGAAGATGGGGTAGCGGCTTTCAGGCAAGGTCATGTCGCGCAGGGCGATGGCCAAGAAATACGCGTCGTTTTGCAGCCGCAGAAGTTGCAGCGACGCCTTGCGGTTCCTTTGCACGACATTGGTTTGGAAGTTCTCCAACCAGCGGACCTCGTGGATGGTGTACACCGCGAAAACCCCGAAGATCGAGAGGGTGATGCACAGGCCCACCCACAGCCGCCTCGAAGGGGAGGGGATCTCGCTCAGCAGGTCTGGTTGAGGTTGCGGCTTTGGCATTGCCCTATGCGAACCTCTGATGAGGCATGGCCGGCCTCGTCCTCACGTCCCACTAACAATAGCGCACCAGAACGAGCGCAGCAATACGGAAAGTCTGCGCTCGTCGCAGCCGGGCTGCGGACCGGGATCCAAAAGCCCAGCGTGGGCTCGGCATTGGGCAAGGGAAGCACTTGCCAGCGGAACTCCAGAATAGCCGTCTCCGGATTGCACGAGGCTTGCTCCACTTCCTGATGCAGTAGAGGTCTGATGACCGCCGCGCCATTACTGCGCTGTGCAGTATGGGCTAGACCACGGAAGCGCCGGGAAAACAGGCGGAGAGGTCCGTGATGCAGGGAGTCTTACTCCCCCCATCGGCTACGAGTGGCCCATGCCGAGTGACGGCGATTTTGCACGGAGAAGCAAGGTGGTTTCGGCCTAAGCGTTGTGCCTGCCGTTTTGCGCGTTTGGGACTCAAGCCTTCCTCAGAACTGCCGATATAAACCTGCCGCGGAGGGAGGCGTGTTTTCGGTACGAGGGAGGCTATATGCGTCGTGCCAGAGTCCGGAAACCGCTTCGGTCCTATTCCCCTGTTCTTACCCTTACTGCCCTGGCAGGTATGTTGCTACTTGAGGGGTGCTCGTCTCCGAGTACGCTGCTGACCGGCACGGGTGGTGCCGACGACCCAGCGACGGCAGAAACCTTGAGCGTAAAGCCGGAGCAGGTCGCGATAGTTGGACGAGACACGTGGCTACCTGCCGGCACCTCGCGGCTTCTCCGGGTCGTCGGTGGCAGCAGTCTTGGATCATCGGGAACAGTCCCAACGGTTGCTTTCTCGCCTGGTCCAGTCGTGGTCAACTATGTTGTTGCTTCCTTAAATGAGCTGACGATCTCAATCAGCGTGCCGTACGAAACCAAGCCGGGGCTCCAGACGATGGATATAACCGAGGGCGTATCATATTACCAGCTGCCCGATGCGATCAGAGTAGTTGATGCGAGCCTCCGGCCTCTTTCCCCTGCCGTCGTTTCGCCGGGGACAACAACCCAGGTCACTATTGAGCCGCACTCTCTGTTCGCCGGCCAAACATTCTTTACTCTAGGCCTTGGGCCCCAGGTTCGGGTGGGGCCTGTGGGGCTCCAGCCTGACGGGTCCCTCCGGGCTTCAATCACCGTTCAAGCGTCAGCCGTTCCCGGCACCCGGTCGGTTCATCTGACGGCCGGCCAGTATTCGTTTGTCGCGGAACGCGGATTCGCCATAGATTTCGGACCATTGGTGACGAGGGTTCATCTCGAGGGCACCGGCGTGGGGGCGGGCCCCATCGATCTGCAGCTGCCGCGGGGCTACACGGCAAGAATGCTTGCGTCGAGCACGCCGGACAACGGACTCTTTCGTCCGGACGACATGCATGTTGATGAAACAAACACCCTTTATGTCCTGAACCAGGGCGGACCGTTCAGGTCACCTCCCTTCTCGATCTCCGTTTTCGACGTCACTCCGAATCGGTTCGGCGTCTTCAAAGGAGTCCTGCAAAACATTGATGTTTCGGGCCGGGGAGGGCTACTCGAGGGTGTGACTATGATTCCGAGCCGACCCGGCAAGCTATTTGTCACGACTGAAGATCTCAATCCCCCAGATGACTACCGGGGAGGCCGCACGATTTACGAGGTCGACACTGCCACGGGTGAATCGAGGCTCTTCTGGTATGACCCTCTCTGGGTCCTGGATCCAATTAGAACCAACGTCGAAGGGAACTTGGTGCTCGGGCATACCATCAACTATGCTGGTCCCCAGGGTGCAGTCTCGGTGTTGGACGCGAACGCCAATCTCCTCAAGAAGTGTGACCTCGACGTCTGGACCGACATCCTAGTCTTAGACCCTTTGAGCGGCAAGTTCGTCATCCAGAGGCCTCTTGGATTCGGAGGGGCGCAGACCATCAACCTCAACGATTGCACAACCACGCTGCGAAGTGACGGCCCCCGATTCGACGAGAGTTCATTTGGACCTGCGGGTGGGAGCTTTGGAAACCAGTTGTTCATTCCTGCGGAGGGCGGCACAGACTTGCTGACTCTGGTGCCCGTGCCCTATACGGACCCAGACCAAACCTTCCCTGAGCGGCCAGTCGTCTTCGCAACCGGTTTTATTTGTCCGGATGGCTTGGTCTTTGACCGCGACGGCCGGAACATGTTGGTGACGGATAACTGCAGGAGCGCCGTTATTGCCATCAGCCGCCTTCAGTAGCGCCGCAAGATAGCGACAACAAAGCGTCCTACCACCAGAAATGTCGCGTCGGGCAAGCGCCAAAAGTAACCGCGGGACGTCTGTGAGGTTTTGCTCGGTTACAGTCTTCTCGCCGTGTTGGAGTTGCGGCGGCGCGTGCCGCGTTCGTTGCTGGTTCTGAATCCCACGGACGCCTAGGTGCGCAAGATGAGCTGGGAGAATGCTCGGGTAGTTTTGGGACCGGTTCGGAAGGCTTCTGAAAGAGCAGCGTCTCAGGATTTCGGAGCTAAAGTCGTGCCGACAGAACTCGACGTCGGTGGTATGCTCGAAGGCTGGATCGGGAAACGCTGAAGGCTGCGCGCTGGCTGGCAGTGCGGTACCTAATGTCATGAAGTCTGGAGAGTCTATGCGGAAGCGAACGCATCTGGTAGTGATTGCCGCGGCGGTGGCGCTAGGAGGGCTGCCGCTTTGGGCCCTGGTTGCGTACCAGCATCATCCACTGGAGCCGGCCAGCCAATGCATCAAGTTACTGGAGGATCCGGGCCGCGACACGTGGCAGCAGCCGGAGGCGGTCATCGACAGTCTGGGAATCAAACTCGGAGATGACGTCGCGGACTTGGGCGCGGGCTCCGGCTATTTCACCACGCGCCTGGCACAGGTTGTGGGACCCACCGGCAACGTGTATGCCGTTGATGTCGATCCGCAGATGCTCGCGTACATCGAGCGCCGTGCCAAGGAAGAGCACCTGGAGAACCTCCAGACCATCCTGGCGGAGCCACACGATCCGAAACTGGGTTCGTCGTCGGTGGATCTGATCTTCATCTGCAACACCCTCCACCACATTTCGGCCCGCGAGAAGTACTACCCCTTGCTGGCGCAGGCCTTGAAGCCCGGTGGGCGCTTGGTGGACATCGATTTCCAGAAGCGCGATTCGCCTGTCGGGCCGTCCCTGGAGGTGAGGCTCGCGCGAAAAGACGTCATCAAAGAACTCGAAGCTGCCGGGTTCCGTCTGATAAAGGAATTCGATTTTCTGAAGTATCAGTATTTCCTGGTATTCGAACATTGACAGCGCCTGGGAAGGCGGGGAGCCCCTTCGTCTGACTTCTGACTCCTGTCTTCCGGCTTCTCACTCCGCAGACGAACCGCTTGACGATCCCCGAAGCTCGGTGCTAGCTTCGCTGACAATTTCCGATGAGGAGCGTTACATGAGGCGGCCTTGGAGGGGCCCTGCCAGCGTTCGTGAGGCGGCAGCGCTGGGGCTTGTAGCCATCGGGCTCGTGCTAGGCGCGGGCGGCACAGCCCAGGCACAATCGAACACACGCTTATTGCTGGCGAGCGGTTGGGGAGTGCCGGGCCACCCGGGTTTTGCGTTTGGACCGTTCTCCAACTTGGCGATGAACGAGAGGCGGGAGATTGCTTTCCTTTCTTCCTTGCGCGGGGCCAAGAGCGAGTTGCGCGCCGTGATGCGCTCCTCGGGCGTGACGTTCACCGTGGTGGCCTTTGAAGGGCTGCGCGCCCCAGTGCCCAAAACGACCTATGAATCCTTTAGTGCCCCGAGCCTGAACGACTCCGGCCTGATTGCCTTCACCGCGACCCTCAAGGACGATGCGCCGTCTTCCGCCGTCATTCGGGTGGAGGGCGATAACGCCCTGGCCATTGCGACCAGCGGCAGCCCGGTGCCGGGTAATGTGGACGCTACCTTCCAGGAGTTTTCGCCGCCGGTCATCAACTCATCAGGAAACGTGCTGTTCGGTGCGAGGCTGGGGGGCAAGCAGCCAAACACCGGGCTTTTTCTCTGGACTCCGCGCGGACTTCAAATACTGCCGCTTCCTCCGGAACTGCGCCTGACACCCAACGATTTACTCACGCCTGTCTTTTCCAGTCACGACGAGGCGGTCTTCGTTCTGGGGGGAACGCCTCTGGAGGCCGTGACCGAACAATTCTTCCGGGCTGTTGCTATCAAGAACTTTCAGGACTTGCGGCCTGCACCTGAAGCCTCGGAAGTTGCCGAGGTTCTTCCGGCGCGTCCGGGCGAGGCGTCTGTCGTGATGTTGCTGGTTCTCATGGAAGGGGAGAAGGTGCAGACCGGCGGGCTACGCGGCGACCCTGCGCAGCCTGTGATGGCGAAGCGGCCACCCAGCGGGACACTTTTGCCTCTTGGACACATCCACGGGCAAACCACCGGCCCGCGCGGGAACATCATTCTGGCCGCTGCGCCTGCGGCGCAGGAGAACGACCTAGCGTTGTATTGCTACTGTGAAGGCCAGGTGATCCGGCTGACTTCCCCCGAGGAATTCCTGCCTATCACCCAGTTCTCTCAGGGAAGACGGATCTCGTCTCTGGCGAGCGACGGGCAAAACACCACGGCGTTCATCGCCCCCAACGACGCCAGCGCCGACTCCGTCGCCATCTACGTTACCCCGGGTCCGTAGCCACGAAAACCAGGGCAACTGTCGCTACCGAGACACAGAGGTACGCAGTGGCAGAGAGTTCTGGTGCTCCGGGTCTCTGTGGCAATTCAGATGGTGAGCCTCCACGGTGGCCGATACTCGCGGCTGAGTAGCTTCTGCGCCGCCGGACTTCCCCCGATCATCCGCTGGTTGGCGACATCCCACGCGATTCGTTCCTTGCTTCGCAGAGCCACCGTTCCCAACAAGGAGGCGCTACTCGTGCGGTGGCCGATCTCGATGTCGGCGGCTGGATTCTTGCGGGTCTTCATGCATTCCAGCATGTTCGCCATGTGATCGAAGAGCCCGTCGTTCACCTGGTCCATTTGCATCGCCGGTGTGCGGCCCAACTGCTTCTTTTCGAATTCCACTTTCTCCGGATAGACTTGGAATCCTTCCCGGTCAACAAACAGCGTGCCGTCAGTGCCGTGGAACTCAATTCCATAGCCGTGGCCGTACATCGAGTTCCCGTTGCACAGGCGGTTTTCGTAGGTGCAGATAAAGTTGGGATATTCGAAGGTCACCTGGAGCGTGTCGGGCGTATCGCTGTTGTCCTCGAGGAAGAACTTCGAGCCCGAGGCCGCCACCGCGGTGGGCCCGTCCACTTTCATCGCCCAGTGGACGATGTCCAGAAGGTGTACACACCAATCGCCCAGCCACCCGTTGGCGTAGTCGTAAAAATAGCGAAAGGTGGACCAGCGGTCGCCCACGCCGAACCGGTTCCAGTTGAACGGCACCTTCGGCGCCGGGCCCAGCCACATGTCCCAGTCGAGTCCCGCCGGCGGGTCGGAATCCGGCGGATTGCCGATTCCCTCGGGATAGATGTTCGAGTAATTCCAGGTGCGTACAAAGCTGACCTTACCGATTAGCCCGTCCTGCACCGCTTGAGCAGCTTTCTGAAAGTGGAGGTTGGACCGCTGCCACAGGCCTACCTGAACCACCCGTTTGTACTTCCGCGCCGCTTCCACCATCTTCTTGCCTTCCTCCACGGCGACGCAAGTGGGCTTCTCGACGTACACGTCTTTTCCGGCTTGACAAGCCATGACGGTAGGCAGAGCGTGCCAGTGGTCGGGCGTGGCGTTGATGACCACATCGATCCCTTTGTCGTCCAGCAGTTGGCGAAAGTCAGTGTAGGTTTTCGCCTTGCCGCCTGCGGCCTGCAAACCCTTGTCCAAGTTGGGCTGGTAGACGTCCGAGACCGCGGCTACCTCCACACCATGCCGCATGAAATTCTGCATGTCGTCAATGCCCTGGCGGCCGGTCCCGATCACGCCCAGCCGGATTCTGTCATTGGCGCCCAACACGCTGCGCGTGCTCAGGCCGGCCATCGACAGGCTCACGCCAGCCGTCGTCAGGGCAGCGCGCTTCATGAAGTCTCGCCGATTGATTTCGTCATTCATTGATTCGTCCTCTCCATCCTCGCAGGATATGAATTTCCGGTAAGCCGGTAACGCAGGGCTCGCTCTCCAGCCCTGCCGCTCTTCCCAACATGGGGCCCATGTTTAATACCACACTGAGGCGGAAATGCAAGATGGCAGAGGCAGTTGCCCGGCCCTCTGTGGGCCCGACGGGGCTCGCGCAGGTATTCGGTGCCGCTCGTCACCTCACGGCTGTGGCTGTGGGCCACACTATGCGGTGCCTCCGACGCCTTGGAGTGTGGTAGCTCTGCTCCCGCCTCGATTTGAGATGAAGGTTCCGCTTGCGGTTGACAGCCCCTACCTTCGCTTGTATCGTGCACCCGCGCGCTGGGTGATGCCGAAGGCAAGGTAGGGCGTCGATGAAAACGCGACTTCAGTTGCTGGTCCTGCTGTGGTTGCTCGCTATGGCCCCGGCGATGTGGGGGCAGGAGGCGGCTGACCGCCAGCAGTACGGCCAGGACATCGTCGTCCGGGCCGGCGAGAGGGCCGGAGATGTCCTCTGCTACTACTGTTCGATCCGCGTTGGCGGCACTGTGGATGGTGACGCGGTGGGCGGCCCGGTCGGGCGCAGATAGGGCCCACAGTGGAAGCGACTCGGCAGAATCGCCCGCCAGGCAATTGAGACGCCGCGGAGGCAAGCAAGATGGATTTCCCCTCCGTCGTAGATTTCAGGCGCGAGACCCCGAGCGACCTAGCTGAGGCCGAACAGCGCGAGTGGTTGGTGACCAACGGTCTTGGCGGGTTCGCCTCCGGGACGGTGGCAGGGCTTCTGACGCGTCGCTACCACGGCCTGCTCATCGCTGCGCTCAAGCCGCCGGGAGGTCGAACCCTTCTGGTTGCGAAGCTGGATGAAACCGCCGAGTACGAGGGAGAGATTCTTCCGCTTTCCACTAACCGCTGGGCGGGCGGCGTCGTAGATCCTCGGGGTTACCGGCACATTGACCGCTTTCGCCTCGAAGGCACGACCCCCGTTTGGAGCTTCGCTTTTGCCGACGCGCTGCTTGAGAAGCGCGTGTGCATGCAGCACGGCGCCAACAGGACCTATGTCCAATACGCCCTCGTGCGTGGCGCTTGGCCCCTGACGCTGACGCTCAAAGCCCTAGTCAATTACCGCGACTACCATTCCACAACTCGCGCGAACGACTGGCAATTTGATGTGCAACCCGTCGAGAACGGATTGCGTGTTGTGGCCTTCCGAGGAGCGACACCGTTCTATTTGCTAAGCGCGGCGGCCGACGTGGAGCCGGCGCACGATTGGTATCGCAACTTCGACCTCGCCGAAGAGCGAGCGCGCGGGCTCGAAGACCGCGAAGACCACCTCCACGCGGGCACCTTCTGCGCCCAGCTTGCGGCTGGGGATGCGATGACAATGGTTCTAAGCACCGACCCCGCCCCTGACCTCGATGGCCGCAAGGCGTTCGGAGCCCGCCGGGCGCGCGAGCGCCGACTGCTTGCCCGCGGGACGCGGGTATCCCCGCGAGTGGCGCGGCAAAGCCCGGCGTGGATCCGCCAACTGGTATTGGCCGCCGACCAGTTCATTGTTGCCCGTTCGGCTGAGGGGGAACGCGACGCTTGCTCGATCATTGCCGGCTATCCCTGGTTCGGCGAGTGGGGACGCGACACGATGGTCAGCCTGCCGGGGCTTGTGCTTTCCACCGGGCGGCCGGAAATTGCGCGGCGCATTTTGCGCACTTGGGCGCAGTACGCACATCGCGGAATGCTGCCGAATCGCCTTCCCGATGCAGGCGAGCCGCCCGAATACAACGCTGTGGATGCAACCCTTTGGTACTTCGAGGCCGTGCGCCAGTATTACGTGCGAACAAGCGACTGCCGTCTCTTGCGCCAGTTATTTCCGGTGCTCGCGGACATCATTGACTGGCACGTGCGGGGCACGCATCACGGCATTCACGTCGATCCCGCTGACGGCCTACTCTACGCGGGCGAGCCGGGCGTCCAGCTCACCTGGATGGACGCCAAGCTGGGCGACTGGGTCGTGACGCCGCGTGTGGGCAAGCCTGTCGAAGTCAATGCGCTGTGGCTGAACGCGCTCGTCAGCATGTCCCAGTTTGCACGCCTGCTGAGGAAACCCGCCAAAGGGTACGACGCCATCGCCCGGCGGGCCCGCGCGAGCTTTCAGCGCTTCTGGAACGAGGCGGCCGATTATTGCTTTGACGTGATTGATGGTCCGGAGGGCAATGACGCTTCACTCCGGCCCAACCAGATCTTCACTGTCTCCTTGCCGGTGAGCCCACTGACGCGCGGGCAGCAACGCGCTGTAGTGGATGCCTGTGCGCGCCATCTGCTCACCCCCTATGGCCTACGGACTCTCGAGCCCGCGCATCCTCAGTACCACGGGCATTGCAGCGGTTCGCCGTGCGACCGTGACGCTGCCTATCATCAGGGAACCGTGTGGGGCTGGCTGCTAGGACCCTTTGTGCTGGCGCACCTGCATGTGTACAACGACCCCGCGCGCGCCCGCGCGTTTCTGGAGTTCTTCGAGCCTCACCTGAAGGTTCACGGAGTGGGTACCGCCAGCGAGATCTTCGACGGGGACCGGCCGCACAGGCCGCAGGGCTGCATGGCCCAGGCCTGGACGGTCGCCGAAATCCTCCGCGCCTGGCATGCCGTCGCGACTCTCCGTAGACCGGCCAAACGTGTACGAACCCGGGGACGTTGACTGGGTGTGCCAGAGCTGGCTTCCTGGCTGGAGCACGCGACGCAGCGGACCCTCAGGCGCCGGCCGACCTTTCCATGTATCGCGCAGACGGTCCGCCCACCATGGTGGCAGCGGAAGCAAGCGCGCCGGTTACAATTGCCGCAGGATTCTTCCAGGGCAACACGGCGTAGTGGAAGAGCCCGCGGCAAGGAGAGCCCTTGCCCTGGTTGCCGACTTCATGCGCAAGGGAGCGATAGAATTCATGTAGCCACAAGGTATCTCGGTTT
>Ga0315282_10008511_pt1 | contig 16584 bp, 21 predicted proteins | sample YL17G07_20_MG_FD_203693 | JGI IMG/M metagenome (GOLD analysis project Ga0315282, IMG submission 203693) | Sediment microbial communities from Yellowstone Lake, YNP, Wyoming, USA - YL17G07_20 | ecosystem: Environmental > Aquatic > Freshwater > Lake > Sediment | place: USA: Wyoming | collected...
GTGTTTGTAGTTATATATCCGCTTACATTAGTGCTCGACGAAGCTGATATGACTGTTAATTGGGGTGTAGCCGATCCTGACTTGAAAGCTACGCCGAGGAGAACTGAAAGAACAACTAGCAAGATTGAACCTGCTAAGACATCTTTCTTTTTCAATTTGTTCGTCTTCTCTCTTCTATGCTATACTTAATGGCCTAAAGAGAAGGGGCTGGCAGTTAAACATACACTAGCAATCAATATTTATGTCTTCTGACACACAATTAATAGAGAAGCGAACACTGGTTACTATGTTTCACGCAAAAGACAAAAATAGCCCATAACTCACACTCTAGTAAGCAGGTACCTGACTGAAACTCTCAGGAAATATAAAGTAGGGATACCTTTGCGGGGTTGCCCTAGCCTGGTAGGATTGCGAAATCAACGAGTGCAACTTATCACGGCAACGTTTGTGGAAGAAATCCTGTGCAGAAGAGAATGCGCGGCTAACTCCAAATGAGGCTTAAATCGAGTTGTAAGTGGCGCTTTAATATCTTAGACAACGCGCGTGGTAACCATATTAAGAAAAAAAGGGATGCGCGGGTGATATGACCATCTGTCGAGGGTTCAAACCCGATCCATGACGCGGCATAACCGAATTGATGAGTGCAAGGCGTCTATTACCGATCCACTTGACAGTTTTAAACGACAGTATAAATCTATTCCCCCGCACCATCTTCGAGTAGCCTCACCATTTGACCGCGCTTGGTAATTTTCCGTTCCGCGAAAGCAAGTTCCTTTGTGTCTTAATCTTCTAGTTCCAAACCCTTCAAGTCTTGTCTGAACTTTTCAATATTGTGTTCTACCTTCCCTCGGTACGAGTTGGCTTTGGAATTCCAAAATCTGCGAAAATCGTCATCAAGATTTGTCAGTTGGAAGAACGTAGAGACATCTCTCGCTTTTTCACCTTTTCCTCTCTTGCTTCTGTAAAATTTCAATGCGGCTTTGAATATGTCGCCGAGAGCAATCTGTAAGTGGGACAATTCAGTTTTAGTCTCACAGGCATATCTGAATCGTTTCTCAAAGTCTGAGGTGTCCAAATCCTTGCCAATAAGTCCCCATGCGAAATTGAGAACTACCCATTTAGCGTATGCGCGTTCGGGATACCCCCATGCGGCACTTTGCACTTGTTTCATCAACCAATACTTTCCAAGGTAAAAGGAAGGTGAATGAGAGCTAAAAACGGATTTGTAATATGGATCTTCGAATAGCCCTTCCTTGCCTCTTCTCACTACAGCTGGGTCGAAAAGGCACGCCCCGACGGCTTGGGCCAATTCTCTTTTATCTATTTGGTAGTATCCTTGACTTCCAACCTGTGTCTTAGCTTCAGCCTTGGTCATCCGTTTTCGTATGTATTGATATCCTCTCTTTCGAAGCTCTTTCTCAAGGAACACCTGAATGTAGTCATTCGATACCAAGTCAGACGGTGATATGTAGTTCTGCCAGTTTGTGGCTCTAACTATCGCATTGACGAGTTTGTCGTATTCTTCATCGTCTCCAGGAGTTCTCAGGATTTTTATGACTTTTACCAGGACGTTTGTCCCTCTTGAATCAGAATTGTTAAGTGTCCTAGTCGTTTGTTGTCCGTTAATTACCTGCCCACGTTCTACAATCAAAACGTCTTCTCCGCCTTCTTTCACCTGCTTCGCGTCGTTACAAACCATCGTAACTCCGTTGTTGTAATACCAGAAATTATGAGGTTCTTTCTGTATTGTCTCAGCCATCGATTCATTGATTTCCGTGTTGCCCAGATATCCGCGTATGTTTCTTGCGAAAAGGCGTACTCCTTCTTGAGCAAACATCTTACCCACGTCTTCTCCAGACATCGTAAAGACCCATGATTCTGTCTTTCTTTCAGGGTCAAATCTATGGATTGTACCCTCATGCTGAATAGTGCCTTCTGAAAAGATTCTCAGTGTAAGAGTGTGAACTGCTGGTGCTGATATTAGATAATCCCGGAACAATATTATTGTGTCTTTGTAATCGAAGACGAAACCTTCCACCTTCCCTCCTGCTTCCTGAATTCGTGTCGTAGCTTCTTCCACAATTGATTTACTGATCTTCCCAGTTGTAACGTAAAAGAGTTTCAACTCGTACTTCTCTTTGGTTACACATCTAACGAGCTCTTCTAATTTTTGTCTCACAAGCGGGTCAAGTTTAGAATAGAATGCCTTGAGTACTTCTTCGCTTTCCCAAGGCAGCAAACCCAAATCGAAAAAAGAGAGTACGTCATTTCTCTTTTCGTTGTGGTCTGGCGATGACCTGAATTTTCCTTGGACTATGTTGGCTTGTCTCGCCTTGTCATCAATGAATATAGCATCGATGTTTTTGTCACTGGTATCTCCTGTCAAAGCCTTCTTCGCAATATCCTCTGAGTCAACGAGATACGCCTGGAGGAACCAAAGAACGAAAGCAGAGTCATCTTTCAATTTGTGATTTCGTTTTATGATTTCTTTGATCTCACCTGTCAGCTCTTTGATTGTTGCTTTCAAGGTAACTCACGCTTCTCTCAAGAAAATTCATAGTTTGAAGCTCTTCACATTAAAGCTTTGTCATGGAAAGGATTTAGCGCGCGCTCATATAACGAAAAATCGGCAACCACAGTAGGAAGAAGATATAAAAGCAGATTGGCTCATGAAGCTAGTTCAAGGAATGGCTACTGAATGGTTGGAATATGGGACATTGTTCGATTTGAAAAACGCGAAGATAGGATAACGGCCCAGCTTATCGCAACATTAGAACACTCACCCAAGGACAAAGTCCTGAGCAAATTTCTCGAGTTGTTTGATTTTGAAAATGAACTTGAAGATCTCGATTTCCTCTTACAAGTCCAACAGCTCGAAAGCAGGCCTGACGCAATGATACAAGGCAAGTCTTTTCTAATCTATGTTGAAACGAAGTTGGGTGACAGTATTGACCCTGGGCAGATAGAGAACCACTTTGAAGGAGGAAAAGGCAAAAAACCGATTTTCCTTGTGCTTTGCATCACTGCTGGTTTGGAAGAGCCAAAAAGCATTCAGATAGCCTCGACAAGACTCCGCGCAAAGGGGGAATCGCCTGACATCAGGTGGGTGAGTTGGAGAAAGATTTACAGGCTGTTTAAGGAACTGCCTAGTAGCCTAAATGATGACAGAGCCACTTTCCTTTTGAGCAGTTTTGTCGAAACTCTGGAGAGGGAGAACTTGAGTGGGTTTACACCTTTCAAAAAAGAGCAATTCTTGGCCGTTGAAGAGGCAACGCCTGCTTTCAACGAAACAATACAGAAGTGGAATCTGTTAATGGATGAAACTTCCTCAATATTAGAAAAACACTCGATAAAGAAGGTATACTTGAGTGTGCGATGCAATTCTACAGAAATTAGCGCGCGTTTCTCAAATAAAGAGAATTTGAGTGTGGATTAAATGGTCAAGCTCACCTTCTATGGCGGGGTCAATGAGATCGGCGGCAACAAGATCCTTTTGCAGGACAAGAAGACGAAGGTGCTGTTTGATTTTGGCCAGTCCTTCAATTTCGGCGTGGAATACTTCACAGGGTGGCTTTCGCCGCGTGCAATAAACGGTTTGGGAGACCCCTTCGAATTTGGTTTGCTGCCAAAGATTCGAGGACTCTATGCCAAGGAGAAACTTGCTTCCACTGATCTTCCATACTCCGAACCAGAGATTGGCGCCATTTTTCTGACGCATGCTCACTTCGACCATGTGACTCACATCTGCTTCACCGACCCTCAGATTCCAGTGCACCTTGGTGTTGGCGCCAAGCTGTTTCTTGAGTCGATGGAAGAGACGAGCAGCTTCTGCGATTATGGAAACCACGATTACAGGACTTTTCGGACAGGAAAGAAGATCAAAGTGGGCGACATTGAAGTGGAACCGGTTCACGTGGACCACTCGATTCCGGCAGCTTACGGCTTCTTGATACACACTTCTGAAGGGACTATAGCTTACACTGGCGACCTGAGGATGCATGGTGCTAGGAAGGATTTGACTGACGATTTTGTGCAGAAAGCAAAGGAATCCGAGCCCGTGGCTCTTGTCTGCGAAGGCACGAGAATGGCCTTGAAAGAAAAAAGGAAGAACTATTCAGAGGCGCAGGTAGAGCATCTGAGCAATGGGATTGTTTCCTCAACAAACAAGATCGTGTTTGTGACGCATTACAGTCGAGACACGGATAGGTTCAGAAGTTTCTACAACGTCGCCAAAAGGAACGGGAGGAAAATGGTCATTTCTCCGAAAACGGCGTGTTTGTTGAGCAAGCTTGTCGATGACGAACGTCTTGACCTGCCCGATCCTTTGAAGGATGAAGACATACTCGTGTACTACAAGCGCAAAAGGTCTGGAACTTTCGACGACGCCGACTACTTTGTGTGGGAGAGGGAATTCATGGACAAGATGGTGACGTACGAGTTCGTTCACAAGAACCAGAACAGGTTGATCATGGACTTGGATTTCTACCAGTTTGCAGAGTTGATAGACATAAGGCCAGAGCAGGGCAGTTGCTTCATACATAGCATGAGCGAACCTTTCAGCGAAGAGGACATTGAAGATGAGGTCCTCCACAACTGGCTTGACCATTTTGGAATACAGTTTCACCAGCTGCACGCTTCCGGACATCTGAACAAAGAGCAGATAGCAAATCTCATTAGCGAGATAGAACCGAAGAAGGTCTATCCTGTGCACACAGAAAATGCACGGTTGTTCAAAAGGATAAGCGACAGGGTACAGCTCATAGATCGCGGAAAAGAATACAAAATCACGCCCGCTTAGGTTTGCTCAACATAGCAGCAGCCCCTTCTCTTGGTCTGGACCCCCCTGCCTTTTTCCTCTCTGAGGCCACTTGTGAGCCACAGTCAATGGTGAGTGTACACGAGAATGAGAATGATGTGGTTTTCCCCAAGAGATTCGCTGAAAGGTCACCAGCGCGTGCCTATTTCGCTAAGCGATAAGAACATGGAATTTTGCTTCTTCTACGCGCATGCTGAGAACTGGTTATGGATAAAGGTTTGCTTGAATATAACAGAAGCTTTTCAGCTTTTCAAGTTTTTTTATTTTACCTTTTGTTTTCGGATACTTTTTCGCTAGCCTCTTAATCTTCTTGTCGATCTCGCTAACAGCATCGGATAAGATGCCTCGCCCATATTGATTCATCAAACTCTCCAGATAGTTTCTCATCTCCTCGGATAAGCGGGAAGGATTGTCTCTGTAGGGTTTAAATACGTACTTAATGAAACCTAACGATGTCCAATTTATTATTCTTCGATAATCGCATTTGGTACAATGCAAGGTAAAAGTACCTCTTGGCAACACAGAAAGAATTGGTGGCGAACTAGGCATTACCAACCAATCATGTTTTCCATCAGGACAAGGAGTTATGATTTTTTTAATATAACGTTTGAGAGCCCTAGTTATCATTGGCAATTCTTCTTTTGGTATGTTGTAGCCTACAATGGCGTCAATATGCAGAATTAACTGTGGCTTCTTTGACTGAGATCCAAGGTGTTTGTCTGTTGCTGCCTGAAGTTTAACGTCAAATACGTCCTTGTATGTTCTCTCAACGAGCTTCTCGTTGATCTTAGCTATCTCCTTTATCGCTCTGAACGTATTCTCGGCGTCAAGACGTTCCATCACTGCTTCAAAGTTGGCGGTTTTCAATTTTGTCTCTTTCCTTTTACCATGAATCTTTTTGACGCTTTTTGTTAAGGGGGTTTCATTGAATCAATGTCCCAACTACTTTAAAGTAACTTGCATAAGCACTCAACGAGTTTTTCTTTTCTTTTGTAAGTTTCTTCGTTCGTTAAGTCAATCAACCTATTGGCAATACGTTGGTAAGGTTCTGCGACTTTACTGATGACATAATCCAAGAACTCGTGTTTCAACGTTTCCAATGCTTTCTTTTCATCAACCTCATAAACAAAAATACATTCTCCTTTGACCTCTCCTGAAAGTTTCCCAGTCACAGCAGGAACCCATTTCACACTGAGTTCATGCCCCATGTCTAGTTTCTGCTTCAGACTCAGCAGTTCTTTGCGTAACTTATCCTGTTCTAGCTCAACTGTTACCTGATGCGTTTCAACACTCTTCATTATGCTCACGTTTAAGAAAAGCGTCGGGCTAAGGATCACTCCTGTTTGTCTCGTTGGTGCAAGTATTTAAAAAATATGAAATTAGAATGCTTATTTGAAAGAATACATTCAGATCCTAGCGCGCGCGCTAAGCAAAGAAGACCGTTCAAACTGCAGGAAACATAGTCAAACTTGTCTCAGAGTTTACCGGAGAGAGGCGCAGCTTGTCACACTTGCAGCACGAACGGGAGTAAAAATCGAAGACCTTCTTGACTACTTGCTTCCAAAAGAGATGGCGGATAAGCTCAGAGCCTAACAAAAAAACATAGTCGACGGACTCAAAAGATTTATCTGAGTCCTGAAAAGACTGATCCAGCAGGAATATATATGAAAAGAGAAAAAAGAGGACAAAAGAAAACCATTCTGGAATTCATTAAACGGAAGAGTGAGGCTTCTTTAGAAGACATACGCGAATCCACTAAAATAAACTATAACTCAATCAGAAGTGCTGTAATAGGTCTCACTAAAGAGGGTCTTATCGAAAGAATAGGTCGAGGTAAATACCAGATAAGAAAATGATTCCGAGAACACTTATTGCTGTGTCAAGTTACTCACGCGCTATCATATCCAACCCAGATTTGAACATTCCTCTTCCTGAATAATTCCAGTCTCTAATGTCTTGCTCTATGAAAAACCACTTTAATGTTTTCAGAATTAGCTCAACAGAAAAACCACTCTTGAAGGACAAGTCGCCAAAATCCTTGAGAACTTCTTCAGGTTCTCTACAATTGTAGACTTCGGTCATTGCTTTATGCAACTGTCTATATGATACTGGATCTCCTTTTTTCTTTGCCTTCAAATCCTCAAAAATGTCATCATGCTTTGGAAAATCCTTTCCAGTCAAGAAAGTCTTGCCTTCGATATGGATAAGGAAATCGAAGCCTTTTTTCAAGTATGCTGGACGGGTGAGATAGATTCGATTTCCATCCTGAAGCTTTTCTACATAATAAGTATATCTTGAAGTTTTGTCCCCTCTTCCAGTTCCCGCTTCTTCTTGAAAAAACTGGTCTATCACTTTTCTCCTAAGCTCGTTTCTTGAATTACCAGTAATATTGATTTCCAATATATGAACTGACATATGTTTCGAATTCTTGTTTTGTTTCAATAAACTTATTTACAACTTTCTTACATAATCTTGTATGCAGAGAATAAGTAAAGAGGACACAATTCATTGGAATGGGAAACTGTAAGTTACGTGTTTTCAAGTGAATTGAGGCTTAGGACTCTGGTAGAGTTAAGCAAGTCAAAATACACTCCTAAACAGTTATCGCTATCTTTGAAGCAACCTATTAGTCATGCAAGTAAGGCTTTGAAAGAGTTAAGAGATAAGGGTCTTGTAGAATGCTTGACTCCAGATAGAAAGAAAGCAAGACTTTACTCAATAACAAGAAGCGGTAATCAAGTATTGGAAGAAATAAACAAACTTACGCATAGAGAGAGGAAATAGATGCAGATTCGAAATGAATTGAAACAAGAAGAAAAACCCTATCGAAAAATGGAATTGGTCACCTTTGAGGACTTTAAAAAGTTTGTATCGGAAAAGAAAGTTGTGACAATTGAAGAGGATGATGTAAAGATAGGTAATGAATGGAAAATATCCGAATTTGCTCCACCTAAAGATTATGTTCTTGAAAATTCAACAGTATGGAGTTTTCCGAATAGAGGAAATTGGGCTACACATGTAGGCAATTATAGAGGCAATTGGTCACCTTACATTCCAAGAAACCTGATTCTAAAATATACAAATCCGAAAGAATTAGTCTTAGACCAGATGGTAGGTTCTGGAACAACTCTAGTAGAGTGCAAATTGTTAGGTAGAAATGCCATTGGAGTTGATATAAACCAAGATGCGATTATGGTCACTTTGGACAGACTAAATTTCTCATATAATCCACTTGATTCAAACTATCCTAAAGACCTTAAAATCAGAACCTATGTAGGTGATGCAAGAAACCTTAACCTCATTGAGGATAATTCGGTTAACCTCATTGCTACTCATCCCCCTTATGCTGGAATAATCACTTACACAAATAAAAGAGTTGAAGGTGACCTTTCTAGTCTAAAACTTATGGATTATCTTAAAGAAATGAGAGTTATAGCTGAAGAATCCCTTAGAGTATTGAAACATGATAAATGCTGTGCGATATTGATAGGTGACACTCGAAAACATCTTCACTACATTCCCATTTCTGCTAGAGTCTTAGAAGTATTCTTAGATGTCGGTTTTGTTTTGAAAGAGGATATTGTTAAACTTCAATGGAAGACCAAGACAACTAGAGAAAGATGGAGAGGTAAGAAATACAAGTTCTACAAGATAGCTCATGAACACCTCTACATCTTTAGAAAACCTAACGAAGGAGAGAAACTAACACCATTCAAATATAGTAAGAAATGGCATGAAAAGTTATTCGATAACTAAATTGTAAGCAAAATATAACTAATTTAATCTTGCTTCGCTTCACCATTCAGACACGTGAGCAGTAACCCAATTCAGAAAAGGCTATCTCAATTCTATGCCACTTTAGACATGAAATGCGAAATTCCAGAGGTGACAGTAGCAGAAGAGATTACTTCTTTTCTCCAAGACATCTTTGAAAATGAACAGAATTTTTGGAAAATGGTTGATACACTTCAAAACCTCAAAGGAAAATATTCTTCTGAAGCGGATTTAATTGAAAAAATAGCTCAGTTATTAAATCAAGATTCTAGGTATTTTCTGGTTCTTGCACATCTTCATAGACAATTAAGGTTCACAAATCTGGAATTGATTCATTTCTTCTTTGATAGGGAAAAACTCGATGACCTTCAATACTATCCAGATTTGTTGAAGAAAGATGAAGTATTCAGAAAGCGATTTGAAAAGACAATTAGCTCTAAGAAATGGAATAGTTATGTCGGAACACTTGACCCTAAGAGTCTAGATAAAAACATGCTTCTAGCTTCTTTCAAAAAAGCCATGACAAATTATTTGAAAAGCGAAAAAGAATGCTGGTCATTGTGGAGTGCAAGAATTCAAACTGACCCTAGTGTAGTTCAGAGAATAAGCGAATTTGTGGTTAAGAAAGAAGATTTGAAGAAGTTAATAGAAACAGATTCGGTTAAAAATTCATTATTGCGAAGCCTTAGAACAGTCAATGTTGAGATTCTAAAAAGAGAAAGAGGAGAATATGCTTCGGGAAAGGTAAAAGAGATTCTTGAAAATGCTGGTTTTGTTTTTGAACCTTATCCTAAAGCAAAAGATGTTAAGGATTTGGAATCTGCAATTAAAGACACTTCGCTTATGGGAAAAAAGAGTGACCTTATTTACACTTCAGAAAAACTATGGAAAGAACAAGACAAGCGATTTGATTTTGTTCTAATCTCAAAGAACCGCATCCAATTTGTTATAGAAACAAACTATTTCACCACTTCAATGTCCAAGATTAGGGAAGTTGTCAGACATTTTATGGAGTTAAAGAAAACATGCAGAAAGAGATACCGACTCATTTATATTACTGATGGAATGGGATGGTTCGGATTAGCCAAAGACGTGAAAAGAATGCTTGAATTTGAAATTGAAGAATTGAAACATGAACCTTCTAAAATTCCTTTCCTACTGAATCTTGAAACATTCAAACAAAACATTGATTTGATAAAATTTGAAATGAGATAAATGAGTCTTTGTCTCAGAAATTTCTCATATGAAAACCAAGACGGAAAATGTCATATATACGCTTCTTGTAGTAACCTTAGAATGAGGAATGTAAATGGTGAAATGTCCTAGATGCGGAAAAGAAGTTCCAGATGCTTCAAAGGAGTGGAACTACTCAATATATCACGTCAAACTATTCAACTGCGAAAAATGTGACAAGACCTTTAAAGTATATTATCGTGAAGGCAAACTCAGCCACACTATTCCAAAGTCGAAACGATAGGTTACCCCGCATTTTTCGACTTAACATCCTCTAGCTTATATTCTCTTAATGAAGAGAATACCTAGTGAATCTTTTTTTCTTCTTAATCCTACCGCTCTAGTTATGCATGCATGCAAGCAGAAAAGCTAGTTGAAAGAAGAGTTATTGGAAAGAAAACTGAACGCAAGAGACGTATAGTGAATAAAGAGATTATTTTGAAAGGATAAACTTCCATAATATGTAAGGGAAAAATTTTACAAGAAAACTTCAAAACGTTAGGCATTATTAGAGTGAGAGGTAAAAACTAAGGAAGCCTTTTGAAAAATGGCAATTAACTGGGTGTCGGGGAGTCAGTCTAAAATGTTGATTATGCTTCAGAACCATATTTCTTATAATAGCCTTCAAACACTTCAATTTGCTTCATAAGTAGCTTACGTAATTCTTGAATCTTCTCTAAGACTTCCTCTTTCAATTTACTGTATTCTGAAGAGATTTTTTCAAATTCTTCCACTCTTTTTCTCAACCTATCAACAGAAACCATAGATTTACTGTCTTGCTTATCTTTGAAAACTTCCTCATACCGTAATAGTGCTTGAAGCTCTTCTATCATTAACTCAATTTCTGTTTTCCTCATCAATTGTTCACACCTTTAGGCTTTTGTCTTTTTGAATCTATTTTCATACCATGTTTTTATATACCCATTTATGTTCTTCACACGCATTGATTTTTGTTTCAACATTAGTTTTGTGTTCTGGGTTACAAAATGGACAGTTTCTATTTTCAGTAATTTTCAACTCACCTTTAAGCAATGCCTCTTTTACCCATCCCATACAGTCATACCTTCACGATTCTAATAAACTCCTTAGGTTCCGCTATAACTTTTTTGCATTTCTTACACGTTTCGACTTTCAGCGGTTCATACATGGGAATCATGACCCTAACCTTAGGCTCTGGACTATTTTGCTCAATGAAAACCTTGTTTACTGGAACACGATTCCAATAGCCACAAACCTTACACTTCATTCTAAGCCTAGCTTTAATATCTCGTAGTAGAAGCCATAAAGTAAAAAAGCCTTTAGAAAAACGGCAATTTCCAGAGGGTAGGGGAGTTATCCGATTTACTTTTTGATTAGTTATGGGAAGTTATCTCTCGTTACTCTCTCTATTTTCTTCAATGGAAGCCAAAGGAATCATTTCTGCCATGCCATCAAGTCTTTCTCTCGCTTTGATAAGGTTAGACATTACTATAAGAATAGGAGTCAACTTTTCATTAAGCATACTGATAATCTGACTGACAGATTCATATTTCTGTTGTTTTATGTATTCTACTAAATCGTCTAGTTGCTTTGAAGCCTTTGATAATTGGTTGTTGCGAATCTCAAGCAACTCTTTTCTGAACCCATCAAGTCTTTTAGTTGCACTATCAGTCGGAGCAAAGTTGTCAACATAAGAAATCTCGTCCTCTAAGTCTTTAAATTCGCCATCAACCCATGAGTCTACTGTTTGACGCAAATTATTTACTGTCGGAATTATAAGGTTTTCAAACATTATCCTATCCCTTGTTCCTCGTCTTTCCCTAATAGCATCTAATATCGCTTCTCGTTCACTCATTGTGAACACTATTCCAAAATCTAATGTTCTTTGGTTCTGCTATAAGTTTTCCGCAAAATCGAAAATGGCTAAGAGACTAATTTAAGAATTTCCTGTCTTATCTAAAGCGTCTCAGGTGTGACCACACCTCTTCGATGTTGTTTCATTGTTCTTATCAATTCCCCTATCGTATTGTCAAGATATCCAATTCTGTCAACGAGTGACCTCAATCCTCGGTCTCCTTCGTGAAGTTGTTTTAGTGTAAATTGTAGATTGTCTATGCTGCTTTTCAAAGTGCTCATTTCATCTTTGAGGTCTTCTATCGCTTCTTTCAACTCTTTATCAACCATTAAATTCACCCCTTTTTGAGTCTTTGAGCCACTTCTCTCTTATAGGTTGTGTTAGAATCAATGACATTCATTCTATTACCATGTTAAGATTTCTGTCTTTGAGGCTTTTCAAGGATGGTCTTTTAATGGGTAGTCAGTTAATTAAGTGAACTAGCAGTCCCTTCTTATTGCCTCTATTCGTTCTTCATAAGTGACTATTGGAATGCATGCATTCTCATTGGATAATCAAATCTCCTTTAGGATGTCTAAACCACGCATTGTTTCTTCAGTTCTTTGCGTTTTTCTTCAAGAAGTGCAAGCAACTCTTTATTCTTCGCTTTTTCCTTAGATAATTCCTTTTCGAGAAATTCTATTTCTCTTAGAAGACTCCTTACAAGCATATCGTTTCGATGTGGAATATCGGTTAATTCTGTCGTGAGTGGAGCGGTTGGAAACTTCAGCGGTTGAACCATCTTGTTTATTCTTGCGAGGTTATCCGCAAGTTGTTTCATATGTAACTGATATTCAAACATTGCTTCTAGACCAATAGAAGACTGTTGAAGCGTTTGCATGACTGTTTGATTTTGCTTTATCATATTGTTGAATGATGCCATTGATTGAAGAGTTCCAGCCATACGTTTGAAGGATTCAAAAACTTTTGCGGATTGAAGTGCTTGTAGTGCTACAGAGGACTGTAATATCTGTGCTTGTGCCTTCATAGCCTCTGAAAGAGCAAATGAAATAGTTGAAAGTTCATTGAAGACTGATAGCACATTTCGCAGAGATAAGCTTCTTCAGTCTCACTTCGTTTACTCCTTAACAATCTCTTAGGCGTCTGATAAATTTCTCAAGTCTGTTAATTTTCTCTTCGCAGTCCTTCCTGAACCTTGGATATTCTTCGGCATCAGATTTGAACCTCTTAATGTCCTTTTCAGCAATCTGTATTAGTGCTTCCAAAAGAACCTTCTTATTTCTTTCACATCCTCTCTTAAGCCTGTTACGTAGACTACCCACCAAATGTTCACCTGTCCTGAGGTGATATAGTTTGTCTAATTCCTCTACGAAGAGTTCTTTACGAGGCGACTCAGGTAGTCTATATATCAAAATGCATAGTTCAGTTTCAGAAATGCTTTCTCTCATTGCTCTTCTGCCTCCTTCTCCATCTTCTCTTTCTTGATTTCTAAAACTTGTTGTATTTTATCCTTTGATTGTAGAGAACAACGGCAAGACTACCGCATATGGGATTGTAATGCTTACGACTCAGTATTAACAATCAAACACAAGAAATCCACCGGTTAGGTTCTTGACTCCAATAAGCCTTTGATATCCTTTCGCTTCTGATTCCTTAATTTGCAATAATACAAATACACATCTTTAGGTCTTGCAGCGGAAAGAAGGTCATAAGGATTGATAAAAGAATAAGAAGTTGGCTTGACAACAAGAATCATAGGAGTCTTGCGCCTTTTCTTTGCTGCGTTTATTAGGTCAACCAAAGAATGATCGTGAATTGGAAGTTTTCGCTTGTCTGAAGTCGAACTTTTAACATCAATCAGGTATCGTGCCAAACCCTTTCGTGCTGCAATATCGTAAGGTTCCTGCCCTACTTTCAATTCACTATGCAACCATGATTCAACAATATAGCCTTCTTTTCTCAGAATCTCAACCGCTTTCTTCTCCCCTTGATATCCTATATTTTCCCTTCTTGTTAGGCGTCTTTTCATCAGTTGGAATTCTCCGTGACATCGATTCGAAAGTGAGAAAGCAAATCTTCATGTGGATTACCTGGACGAACTGCAGGAAGCTTCTTTTTCCTTCTCAGCAAATACGTTATTCTTTCCAGCTCCTTTTCACCCTTGAAGGTCAAGAAATTGAATACACTCCAGCCAGGGGGTGGCTCGATTATAGATCCTGGGACCTCCTCTTCTCCCTTTAACTTCCCCCATGTCCAAGAGAGATATCTCATAGTATTTAGGTGCTTGTAGATAGTGTGGACGGAAACTTTCCCTCGAAAAGTACGATTTATCATTCTGTGTATTTCTTTCGCAGTTATTCCAGGCCAACTGGCGAATCTCCCGACTTCTTTCTCATATTTCAGCCTATCTAGCGCCATTACTTGAAGGATCATAAATCTTGTAATCAAACTTCTTGTAGATGACATCTTCAAGTAGCGATCTAATTCTCGACGCTTTTTTTCTCCAAGAGAAGAGAAGTGTGGTAGATCTTCTTTCTTCATCGAAATCAAACTTAATTTACGATTGCGTAAAATTTATTTCTTTGCTTGAGGAGTCCGCACAACTTTCAGCACGGATGTACTAGGACAAAGCAGAAATGGCGTGCATGCACGAGTTCCCCTGCCTCTAAGGCCAAAAAGAAAAGATGATAGAATGCAGAGTCGACGTATTTTGCCTCCTTTATTATGTCTCTGGCTATTTCACCTTTCTTCTTCAATTGTTGCCCAGTGAACAGAAATGTTTTTGCGGTTTTCCTATGCAGGTGACGCTAAGAGTAAAGAGGTTTATTCAAGCTCTTCGGCCTTAGTGCTAATTATAGTTCACAGTGAACATAGTGGAGAAAGTAGATCATATTTTCTGCTATTAATTCAGCCTTCATAAAACTAATGAGAAAATTGAATGAAAAGCTACAATGAAGTAGAATGTCAGCAACTAGGAATAAGAAAAGATGTGATGTCTGTGGAAGCACCAGACACGTTCGCGCTTGGTGGAAAGGTAATCCTCCTTTTTTGTGTGAACGATGCTTTCTAGTGAATTGCTACCTCAACAAATGTGATGTTGACTTCGCAACTCCCAGAGAACAAAGAGAAATCGTTGAGGAAGTAAAACGCGTTTTTAAGAAGAGAGGATACACTGAAGAAGAGTTGAACAAAATCTTACGTAGACTATTACCTTATAAGTGGCTGTACAAAATGTTCCGTTAGCGGCTCTAGGATGCGGAACATCGACCCAGTATGCGCGCGCAGTATCCTTCATCCACCATGCCATGCGCACGGATTTCAGATTCATAATTGTTAAAAGGCGAATCCGAACAGTTTTGAACAGACTCTTGCCTGTTACGCTTAGCTAAGCGGGTAAGAAGTGAAATAGGAGGACGCATCCATGTCTACCCCGCGTGGTGGAGAATCGGAAGAGGATACCGCAGAAAAAAGGCAACATAGCTTTTGGTTAGACCAACAGCTTTACGATTCATTCAAGAAGATAGCTCAGTTATTAGGAAAAATCTCAGTGAGCAAAGCTCTAGAAGAGGCAATGAGAGAGTGGGTTAAAACGCACATCGATGAACTGCCAACCCAAACCACTATAACAATGGTTGAATCAAAACAAGCCAACATAGACTTGGCAGATCAGCTTGAACTAAAAATCGTTAAAGAGGAAACCGAGGGGAAAGTCAAGGTTCTTGAACGGCTTTTATCAGAGAAACCTGTCAACGATAATCTGGTTAGGAAGTGGCGCCAGGACCTGAGTAAGAGCCTTCCCAAAGCAATACGCATTTACAAGAAGACCAAAGATCCCGAGCTGGAGCAAATACTAGCTAGAGTTAAAAAACTGATTTGATTTTTCAAGGTCAGTAGACAAACGTGAAAGTTGTCTGGAATCGAGCTGAAAGGCTGTTAGCATATAGGCACAATTTACAGATGGGAGAGAGGTAATGTCATATCTAAAAGAGATGCCAGCACCTTTGCAGTAGACTCCAACGTGCTTATAGTAGATATAGTAGATATAGTAGATATTCTTTTGCTCCTTTTTATAGCGAATAATAATAAAGTTACATATGGCACTAGTACTCTGTCATACCTACCAATGGAAATCGGATGAAACTCAACTATTTCCAAACAATAGCTCATATGTCCACAACAGCTCGTTTCTGTTTTTGAGATGGAGCACGTGGCCGGGTTGGACTATGAGGAAAAGGAGCTTTTGGCAGTGGGGACAGCTAGTCTGCACACTGACTGCTTTGCTGCAACTTTGTTCTACCGCTTCAGAATAGTCACAGTCAAAAGAGCGGCGGCAATGAGGACAGCATATTTCAGTCATTTTGTTTCCTCCTTAAAAATAATCGAACGACTAGGTAGGCAAGCACATACAGAACTGCGTCAAGAACGACGACGAAGAGGAAAATGAGGAAAGGATCATTCATAGGGCCCATGTCTAGAGCCGCCTTAAAAACTTGATCGCGAATGAAACAGATTATTCCGCAGCTGCTTAAAGTAGGTAGCCAGGGAGCACACGCTTCAATACGAGGAGCTTTTTAGAAGACAGCCCTAGCCAAAAATAGACATCACGTCAGGAGTCTATTATACCTAAAATCACATTACCCCAAACGAGGCGACTATGGTTTCTTTTCAAAGAACGAATAAGGATCTAATTTAAATCAGAGTTTGCTTCATGGTCCTTTTTGACCGCTTTGCATCAAATTCCAGATACACAATGTGAGACGCCGAAGCCCTATCATCTTTTTCAGTCAGTGTCGCCCGAAATAGCTCTCAGAAAATCAGCAGATGCGGGTTTAATCATTCTTTTCCATGACTTCGACGACCATGACGTACATAGGCGCCAATGGGTGTTCATAGCCTTGCCATCATCGTTCGTAATCAAGCTTCTTTG
>Ga0315282_10008512_pt1 | contig 16584 bp, 24 predicted proteins | sample YL17G07_20_MG_FD_203693 | JGI IMG/M metagenome (GOLD analysis project Ga0315282, IMG submission 203693) | Sediment microbial communities from Yellowstone Lake, YNP, Wyoming, USA - YL17G07_20 | ecosystem: Environmental > Aquatic > Freshwater > Lake > Sediment | place: USA: Wyoming | collected...
CAATAGTCCTCATAAGATACACCAACGAACCACTCTACGACAACTTCAAAAAAGCATATATCCACAATGAAATCATTCAATAGAACGCGAACAGCACAACTCTAACCTGCAACTGCACAGCACCAAAAAATAGATACATTCTCAGGATTGGTTTTTAAATTTGAATAGTATTTATATCCCCAAGTTCTCCAATGCCCTAGCTCTGGCTCATAATAGTTTCCACCCCTTTGGTAAGGTAGATAGTACGATCTCTCAATTGGCAAAATTCCTGACTTTGTCCATTCTTTTGTAATGAGTTCACGTGCTTCCCACATTTCCTCTTTCGAACCAAAATACCAAACCACTACATATCTCCCTTCACTAGCACGATTTGACCACTTTCCATGCGTTGAAGGAAATCTCTTAACATACTCGGAAAGATACTCTTTTATTAAATTCAGTTTTTCAATACTCGATGGAAACGACAACAGCTTCCAACAATTCATAGCCAAGGAGCCCGGTCTACCATTTTCTTTAACCTCCTCCATACATCCCGAACAATTGATAATTGGGGCATTTTCACCAGAAAAATAAGTCCAGTACTACTTTGGGACGCCCTCTTCCCTTACTATTTCATTTTCACGAATCAATTTTTCTTCGATCTGGGTATATACAACACCAACCACTTCAATTTTACTCTTTAGGAATCTTCAGTGCGGTCCTCAAGAAATCTTTTATCTTCTTTGCATCACCTTTCAAGTGAAGCGGGTTTGATTTTCCATACGGTAAAGACAATCTTTCTGATTCGGACATGTCAGTAAGAAATTCCTTGAACTGCATCTGTTCGTTGGATTTCATGACGCGCAGAGCTGAGTAATTTATCGGTAAGTTGAGGGTGTTGATTAAGGATGATGTACTATCTTTGTATTTCCTTACTATATCAAGCGAAATTTCTTGGTCAAAGCAATGCCACAGGGATACGCATGTGAAGCCAAACCTCAACAGGGCCAGTGCTTCACCGATGCCCTCATAAAAAGGATAATTAACTTGTCCTTTCTTATCAAGCCTGATGTATTTCAATTCAACAGCTAAGAGTTGATACCCCCTATCAACGAGCAGTAGGTCTATCTGCGGTTGCGCTATAGGCGTGAACTCCCCAAACCACTTCTTCCAATACGGATAGAACTTGTGGCTGGCAGGGTTCACATTAACATGTACGTCATTGAAATCTTTTCGCAACCGTGCTGATAATTGATGTGCAAGCTCCGCCTCGTCTTTCGTTATAAGCAAATCCGTCGCCTGATTCTATTAAGGAGTTACTTCATATAGGCTTAATGTTAATCGAAGCAGTTAGTGACCGACCATGATGAAATCAGATGTTTTCAGCTGGTTCTTAGAGATCTCAGAGGTGCTTCAAGTAATCATAATCGCGCAACCTCAATTGCCGCAGAAATTCAGGCGAACGTAATACTCGCACCAAATTTGGCAGAAACCTTTGGATCCGCCATTTTATCATACATGAAAATAAATTGAGGTTTTCATAAACAGCATTGCATCTTCCTTTCTATTAGATAAAAGTTTACGATATTAATGTCTAGTTGGTTTAAAGGGCATATCCCCTAAAAGGGGATTAAAGTTGCTTTTTTCGAGGTATCGGAGCCCTACTACCAAGGCATTCCACCTCTTAAAAACCTCCATTGCCGGTATTTCCTCAACCGTTTTGTGGTTCAAGCTTCACACGGCCCACTCTTCATTGAACCATGTTGTTTTGAAACGTTGTCCCCTCAAATTATATATGATTTGAACGGTGTATCGTAGAATGATTGGTGGGATTGTGAGGAAGAGGCCTTCTTGTGTAAGGGCTGTTCGGGATGCTGCTGATTTTGTTTCTTCGTTGAAGAGGGACGAGGATCTCCGTCGGATAGTTGATAAAGCGTTGGATGTGTTGAGGGAGAACATGTTTGCCGGAGAGAGGGTTGAGAAAAAGAAGTTTCCTAAATATTATGTTCTGAAGTATGGGATAAACAACCTTTACAAATACAATCTGGACGGGGGCAACCGTCTTATTTACACGCTTGTCGCCGACGAATCGGGCGTAGCGGTTGTTGTTTTAGAGGTTCTGAGTCATAAAGAATATGAGAGGAGGTTTGGCTACGATTGACGCTCCCCACGGCTGAAGCCGGGAGCTTTTTCTCGCGGGGTTTTGTGTTTTATGGCTAAAGTCTGACACTGCTTTCCAAAAGCTCTTTCAGTTTAGGGTTGTCCGGAAAGACCCATATTATCCTGCGGCCGTCGAACACAATCTTGTTGGAGCTCTCGAGGTACTCGAGTATACGGTTGAAGGTCTGGTACTGGACTTGCTTTGGTAAGCTTTTCAGCAACTCTCTTTTGGTTGGGTATGATTTGGCCTCTCTGATGGCCTTCTCGACCATCAGCACTGTATCAAGTTGCGGTTCGTGAAGGACGGTCTGGGTCATTTCTTCTTCCTTCTTAAGGACTTTACATAAGTGTGTACGCTTATAAGTATATATACTTATACAATTTTTTCACTGTAGTGGACATGGGGAGGGATTTGAACCCTCCATTATCGTCTTTTCTTGGTTTTCTAATTTTTCGTTTTCTATTTTCTTGATTTTCTCGTTTTCTAATTTTTCTTCCGCTAATAGCGCTTCTGTCAGTTCGTTATTGTCCTCTGGAGGTGGTGGTTCGGTTGCCGTGCCAGAGAGTGGGGGATCGGATGGGGACTCTGCCTTGTCCAGGCCTGGACTGCTTCTGGGCTTGATTATCTCGTCGGGACTTTTCTCCAGCGCATCCACCACAGCCCTCTCTGCACCCTCCAATTTACACCATCCCTCGTTTACGCCTATGTGGACCAGGCTCTTCTTTCCATTAATCCATGCTATTGCAACGTCCACCCTGTTCATCTCCCTCCTCTTAATCGACCTAACCTCGGTCGAGTCCGCAAAGATGATGTCAGATGAAGAGGGAGCGACCTCCCTGAGCAGCAGTGGCGCAACGCGCTGAACGAGAGCGTGTATGGGCCTCTTCGGAACCCTGATCCCTGTCACCATCAGGAACTGCTCGCCTGCGTCCTGATATGAGAGCCTCGAAGCCAAGTCGACGCACCTAGCCACAACGTCCATTGAGTACTTCATCCTGCTCATGCCCATCATGTGCAGTACAGGCACTATGACCCTGCCGTCTGCCCTTACCTTGGCTGCCCTGAACCTGACCACTCCCACGGATGTTATAATACTCTTCCAGTAGTAGCCGAGCCTCCTGCAGGATCCCTTCGGGCGGTACCTTGGCCCGCACATCCTGTCAAGGAGCTCCTCCTGTCTTCGCTCTATCTCCTCCCTTATACTCTCCCTGCTGACGCAGATGGCGCCACTCACAAAGGCAGCAAGGTCTATATTGCCCGCTGTCTCCAATTTCATGGGGACTTACTTCACCATCCTGTTTGTGTTGTTCGTTCACAACACTAGGAGGGAAGTAGGTCCCTAATTTAACCTGCAATTGAACGCCACCTAAGCTTTAAATAGCATGGATTAGAACTTTAAACATATGCCAATTGTCCATGTTTATGTTTGGAAGGGGTTTTCAAATGAGGCTAAGAAGAAGGTGATTGCAGGCATAACAAAACTCTTCACCGAAATGGACATACCTTCAGAAGCGGTTGAAGTTGTGATCCACGAGGTCCCGAAGGAAGACTGGGGGGTAGGCGGAGAGCAGGCCAGCGAGAAACTTAAACATATAGGGCCACCATAACCTGTAATGTTTGACTTCATAACTTCAGACGGCGAGCTGAGAAGGAAGAAAAGCCAGACCCAAAAATGAAGAACCCTACCCTTCCGGGTAGGGTATCCGTTCACTAGACGTGGCTCGATCTGGCGATGTAGTGCTGTATCGTCTCCGCCGTCAGCGGCAGGAGATAGAAAAAGAGACTGCGATTCATCCGCACCCTTCCGGGTGCGGTATTCTCGCAGTTTTTAATAAAAAATCGTAATGGTTAAAAAGTAGTTTGCATAATCCCATGCTCTAAATCATTGTTCACAGCTCAACAACCCAAAAACTATTCCTTATTATTTTCCAAAGGTAATAAGGTGAGTTAGAGCAAATTTTTACAACAGTGGCTCTCATGCTTGCTCAGCTCGTCTCTAAGCAAGACTTCGTCACCAACCGCCCATTCTTTGATCTGAAGGTAACTTCAAAACATCCGGTCTCGAACATACACACAGAGAAGTGGACTGATCGTGGTAAGGCTAGCTAGTCGTTGAAAAACTTAAATCGCATGGTGTTTGAGACCAAGTATAAGAAGAAATAGGTGTGGCTGAGCGGCTGATGGAGCCGGGAGACCCCGAAGTGAGCGTCCAAAAAGTGGACTACACCATGCTGGGTGGGCATTCCTAGTGCGTTATGTATAACGAGGCTCGTCCTCTTCAAGATCATATTAGATAAAAAATGCAGGGGTGAGATCGCCTCGATAAATATCAGAACCCTAGCTGGGTGGCGGAAGTCCTGAAGATCATTTAGGAGCCAAAACCTGTAACAACCAAGCCCTAAACCCCTCGTTGGGATCCGTCACGAAGCATTCTTGTTGACCGTGGAAACCATGACATTATATGGGGCCGTCCCCTAACCATGTCCCAAAGTCTCTAGCCGCAAAGGAACGCTCAAAGCAGAAATTATGGTCCCCTCTTAAAATCTATTGTGCTGGGATGCATATCGAAGATTGCGATTAAGCAGATCTGCTTTCAATGGATCTTTTAAGATATTATCGATATAGGTGAATCCTCGTTCGACCTTACTGCAACACTACTTGGTTTGCAAATTAGTCAACTTTATTTCAAGTCAGACAGACCATGTTACATGTGTAGTGTCGATGGACTCCGAAAAAGCACAGTTTCTTTACTCAAAGAACTTTTTGGATACATTAACCTGCCTGTTACGCTTTCAAATAGTGTAGATAGCTTCGAGTTTGCCCTTCAATCACTTTATCCATTTTTAGCTGTGAATGGCGACCATGTGATGTTCACTCATCCAATTATCATAGGCTTCTTATGATCCATTCCAAAAATAGCCCCTCAACCCCAATGGCATTGATTCCATAGAAGGCACTGTATCTGGCGTCGTTCTTGATGGCTTCCTTATAATTACTACTGCCACTTGTAACGTAAGGGGGATTCGTGAGTATCAGATCGTATTTATCTCGCTCAACCATTGAAAGGGTTCCTAGGATAGTATTACTCAATAACTTGAAGGTCGAATCAAGCAAATTTGAAAACTCTTTGGATAATGTTGGATTATTTTTTATCAATTCTGAAAGAAAAATCAACATATTAGGCATATCTTTTGTAAACATGCCCTAAGTGTACAATTGTGGTTAAATCTTACAAAGAAAGTCCAGCCAAAAGTTGTCAAGCCAGAGTACCCAGAGGTCTACGAGTGCAAGTTCTGTGGCTCTAACCAGATAACTCGATACGGAAAGAAGACCAAGCAGTTCAAGCAACGCTATTACTGCAAGGCATGCCAGAAAACCTTTGTGCCAGATACAATCACAAGGAAGATGTGGTTTAATCCCCAAGTCGTAACGATGACTCTCGACCTCTATTACAAAAGCATCAGTTTAAGAGGCACCCAAGATCACCTTAACCAGATTTTCAATGTGCAATTAAACAGCCACGCCACTATTCTAAACTGGATAAGGAAGTACGAGAAGCTGATAGGGGATTACGTAAAGACCTTGAAGCCAGAGTTAGGCAAGCAGTGGCATGTGGACGAGATGAAGGTCAAGTTCGGCGGAAGCTGGAAGTGGCTCTGGAATGTCATGGATAAGGAAACGAGGTTCATTCTGGCATCCTCACCCACCCTATTTGACCGACCCGATTTGACCACTCCGAGATTGACCACTCATGAAAGATGCCTAGCTGGGATCCTTTCCGTCGGACTGAGGCCAGCGGTATTTACTATTGCGGGAGCGAATTTATCTTTTTCTCATAGCGTGACTGGTTGGCGTTGCTGTAGGTCTCCCTGCGGGTGAGCATGAACCAGATGATCTTCAGCATCTTGCTGGCAGTTGCTATAATGGCCTTCTGATCGCCGCGTCGCTCCCTGACGCGGAGGTAGAACGTGCGCAGCCTGTCGTCGTGGTTGACCGCTACCCTTGCCGATTCGACGATAGCCCACCTCAGTATCTTGGATCCCTGCTTGGTTATCCTTCCGTGGTACTCCACAGCACCTGACTGGTGCGTTGAAGGGGCCAGACCCGCCCAGGAGACCAGCCTCTTGTGATCGGGGAACCTGGTTATGTCGCCCACCTCGGACCTGATCAGCAGCGCGGTGCAGACGTCTATCCCGGTCATGCTGAGCAGGAGGCGGACATCCCCGTCCTTGGAGGCCCTTTCTCTGATGGCCTCGTCAACGGCGCGTATCTGGTCGTTGATGCTCTCCATGTGCCTCATGTGGTTGCCCAGCATCAGTTTGTCCAAAGGCGCCAGCTCAAGCGACTCCAGCCACTCTCTACCTGACCTGCCGAACATATCCGAGCACTCGCACCGGTAACCGTACCTGTCCGTGATGGCGTGCACGCGATTCTTCAGCATGGTACGCATCTTCACCAAGGAGAGGCGGTGCCTCACGAGGGCACGGATCTCCCTCATCTCCTTCGGGGGAACGTAGCTCTCGGCTATGAGGTTCGACCTGAGCAGATGCGCCAGTATCCTGGCGTCGACCTTGTCAGACTTTATCCTTGCGGAGGCTATGGCCTTGGTCTTCATCGAATGGGGTTCGCAAACACCACCCTTATCCCCTTTGAGTCCAGGGTGTTGTAAATGTTTAGCCACAGGTTTCCCGTGGACTCCATCACGACGCTGTCCCGCTCGTACAGCCTGCCCATCAGCATGGCCATGAACATTCCACATCCCTGGGAGTATTGATCGGCTGCATCCTCACGTTCATATTGCTGACCATGCTCCAATGAATAAGTGGGTTTGCTAATCCAGGGAGTCTATTTCGGGGTTACGCCCCACGATCTCAGCCACTCACTAATTCCAGAGTATATCAGTTGGGCGGCGAAGGCGGCGATTATTATGGTCATAAAACGGCCCAAGGCCCTCGTCCCGTTGCGGCCCAAGACCCTAACCAAGATGTTGGAGTACCTCAGCAAGAGGAAGGTCAAGGCGGTGACTATGAAGATGCTAATTATTAGGGCCACGATTGAGGCCGTTGCCGAGAGCACTATTATGGTCGTCATGGTCCCGGGGCCCACCAGTAGCGGTGTGGCTATGGGCACGATGGCCACCTCGGCGTGGGACTCTAGGGACTTCGTTCTGGGCAGACCGCCGAGCATCTCCACGGCTATACTCATGAGCAGGATGCCGCCGCCCACCTGCAGGCCGGCTATGCCGACGTGGAAGAAGCTCAGAATGTAGTTGCCGCCCACGGCCAGCAGAAGCGCTATTATCAAAACGGCAACCGAAGAGTTGCGGACTATCCGATGCCTCTCGCCCGCCTCCAGATCGTCGGTGAGGGACAGGAAGGTCGGTAGGACGCTTATGGGGTTGAGGATCGCGAAGATCTGCCCGGCTATCACAAGTATCTGAGCCGACAACAAGGAGATGTCGCCGAAGGCTATGGAGGGCAGATCGAACATTATTGACACCGAGAGAAAGCAGATCTCCGTCAATTTAAACTTTTTTATAATGATGGAGAGCGAATTTTTTAAGATCTCTAAGGGGAAAATAATGATGTTGCTTATATGCGGTTAAACCGACAGATAGTTCGAGCCCTCATACCTTAAATATGCTCATTAAAATGTCAAGAAATTCCCGAAAGAAGGGAAAAATAAAAATAAAAAAAGTGGTCTATCGTTTTGCTAAAGTTCTCTTGCCAGTCTTCGGTTCCTCGTCGAACCAAGTCTTGGTATAGCTGTCGTAGACCCGCTTCGTCGCGGGGACTTCTGCCTTCTGGCCCCATAGACCTAGACCTATTACGCCTACTACAGCAATCACGACAGCCACTGCTATAATGAAAATAAGACCATCTGCCATGTACTTCCCTCCTAATGATGATGGATACCTTGGAGTTTTAAAGTTTGGTATTTTTGTTACATGAGCACTCAAAGGTTTTTAGGGCTTCCCTTATGGCGACTTCATCAGGGTTCTCCTTCTTCGGGTCCGTCTTCGAGTAGACGACCACAAACCTGTTTGAGTGAAGGCAGTACATGGATAAACCGACGATCTTCAGGCTGACGCCCCTGCTTAGGGGCTGCTTGTACGTGTAGGTGAACTCGTGCGGGAAGACCTCATGTTCATCCGCCGCGACGGGGGTCCCTTTTACGATTTCCAGCGACTTGATGTTTCGGTTATTCTTCATGCCCTCAAAGTAATTGTTGATGAATGCCTCCACCGTCGGGGCTTTCGCCTTGTAACTTTCAAGGTTCTCCCAAACAATATCGAGCGAAACGCCCTTTGGTGTAGCAATACTGATTATTCCCGAACCGTACTGCGACTTTTTATCAATGGCGACCTTCCAGTCATTCGGGACGACCACATTGAAATCGTAACACGAGAATTTCATGAGGCTCACCTGTTGCTCATCCTATTATATTGCTCATAACGGTTCACATTAGCGACTCGAATTTATATTCCTTCTGCAATAGATCAACGGGGAATGACCATGGATCTGAAGGTTGTAAAGATAAAGATGCCGAAGGACGCCAACGTGCTCATAGGGCAGACCCATTTCATAAAGAGCGTGGAGGACCTCTACGAGGCGATGGTCACCGCGGTGCCAAAGGCAAAGTTCGGGGTCGCCTTTGCTGAGGCGTCCGGAGCGTGCCTCGTGAGACACGACGGAAATGACCAGGAACTCCGGGACGCCGCCGTCGAGAGCTGCAGAGAGATAGGAGCCGGACACACGTTCGTGCTCTTCATGAGGGAGGCTTATCCAATAAACGTACTGAACAGACTGAAGGACTTGCAGGAGGTCTGCAGCATATTCTGCGCCACGGCCAACCCCCTGGAGGTCGTGGTGGCCGAGAGCGAACTGGGAAGGGGAATACTGGGAGTGATAGACGGGAGCTCGCCCAAGGGCGTCGAGGGCGAGAAGGACAGGGCGGACAGGGTCGAGTTCCTCAGAAAGATCGGGTACAAACGGTGATTTAACCAGGAGAAATGTCACGAACCAATGATAAGGTTTATCTATTCGTAAAGGTTCTATTTTACCCAGACCTTTTGAACTGTGATATAAATGCCTGAAATTGCCATAAAATGAGGTCTTGAAATTGAAGGGTAGACATCCATGTGAAGCAACATGTCCTCATTTCAGGTGTGGACAGAGAGCCTTATACATAAGATCGAGAAACCCGCAGAATCCGGGGGGCTACAGGAACAACCCGTGGGAACAGCGGACGGCGCAGGAGGAAAGCGCCTTCTGCAACTGGGTAGGGGACGTCTGCGTTGTATCGAAGTGCAACTATGCGTTCTGCGAGAGGAGGGCGCTACTCCCCGACGGCTCATGCGGACTTGAGGAGAGGGAGAGCCCCGTAAAGGCAAGGAGCATCGAGGAAGAGGCGAGGCGAGAAGAGGCAATACTCAGGGCCGCCCAAGAGAGGTTGCTCAAGAAGACGGGGAGAAACTTCATCGAATAGCAACGATAAGACCAAGCCAACCCCCCTTTATTTTTTGTTTTCGGATTATTCTGTTTAAAAGCAGGTCATCTTTTTCGTTTTCCGCATACTGGGCAGTGAGCATCCCTTTTTATGGCGACCTCCTGGAATGCCATACGCTCACCATCGTAGACTATGAGACGCCCGACGGCTGGCCTTCCGATGCCCGTCAGCAGTTTTAGGGCTTCTGTCGCCTCGAGGCAGCCCATCACGCCGGGGGTCGGTCCCACGACGGGAACCTTCTCTGGCTGCGGGCACTCTGCAGGGTAAACACACTTCAGGCATGGTCCGGCATGGGGAACGATGGTCGTCATATACCCCTCAAGACCATAGACCGCGGCGTAGATGTAGGGGATCCCCCGCCTCACGCACTCCTCGTTTATAATCATGCGCGTCTGCATGGTGTCCTGACCATCCACTACAAGGTCCATACCCTCGAAGAGCTTGGTTACGGAGTCCCTCGTGATCGTCTCGTTGATGGCGTCGACCTTTACCTCCGGGTTGAGTTGAGTGAGTTTCATGGCGGCGGACTCCACCTTCGGCCTCTCTAGGTCTGTGCTCCAGTGTATGACCTGCCGGTTGAGGTTGGAGAGCTCCACCACGTCGTAGTCTATTAGCCGCAGGTACCCCACGCCGGCGGCTGCCAAGTAGAGGGATGCGACGCTTCCTAAACCCCCGATCCCAGCAACTGCAACCCTCGCCTGCTTAAGCCTCTTCTGACCCTCCAGCCCAAAGCCCCTCAGCATCATCTGGCGGTCGTACCGAAGCAGTGCCTTGTCGGGGGAATGTTCCATTAGATACCCTCGCAAAGACATCTTTTGCTTGTAGTTTAAAAAGGATTGTGCACATAAGGAAAAGATAAATAGCAAGGAAGGGAGATTTTGATGGCGTGCCAGGGTGGCCGAGCCGTTAGGCGACGGGCTGCAGACCCGTTATACTGGGGTTCAAATCCCTACCCTGGCTTCATGGTGATTTTATGGCACTGACGACAGGCGTTAAGGAAACGATTAACGAGATGATAAAGGTTCAGCAGGTCTTGAGGAAGACCTCGCCACTCCACAAGATGAATGCCGATGAGAAGAGGCAGGTTCTTGCAGCGATCGATAAGGCAGAGGAGACCCTGAAGAAGATGAGGGGAGAGGTAAAAGGAACATGAAGATCCCGCAGGACAGGTTAAATCGATACGTAGGAATGAAACGCGACTTCGCAGAGGAGGAGTACATCAACCTGCAGCCGATACAAAGGGGAGGCATACTCACGGAGGAGGCGAGGAGAGCGATATTGGAGTTCGGGGATGGGTACTCCACCTGCGACTGGTGCCCGCCCAAGGCTGCCAGGCTGGACATGATAACGGAGCCGCCCATACAGTCGTTCTACCAGGACCTTGCGGAGTTCCTCGGCATGGACGTTGCCAGGGTTGTGACGAGGTGCAGGGAGGCGAAGTTCATCGCCTTCAGGATGCTCGGCAGGCCCGGGGACTACGTGGTGCTGGACTCTACGGCACACTACTCGAGCTACATAGCCGCCGAACTCGCCGAGTTGAAGGTGAAGGAGGTTCCGAACAGCGGTCCACCGGAGTACAGGGTCGACTTGGAGGCGTACGCTGGGAAGATAGAGGAGGTCAAGAAAGAGACAGGGAAGCTGCCGGCGGCTGTTCTGCTAACCCACGTGGATTATTTGTACGGCAACCTCAACGACGCCAAGGTCGTCAGCAAGATAGCAAAGGAGTACAGCATTCCCTACATACTCAACTGCGCGTACTCGGCGGGGATCATGCCGGTCAGCGGAAAGGAGCTGGGAGCCGACATCATCACGAGCAGCGGACACAAGAGCTGGGCAGCGAGCGCACCTACCGGAATCCTGGCGTTCAACAAGTCGCTGGAGGAGAAGTTCACGGCAAGATCAAAGATTGAAGGGGATTTGACGAAGAGGAAGTTCGGGACGAAGGAGCTCGCCATGCTGGGCTGCACGGTGATGGGCGCGCCGCTGATTACCCTTATGGCTTCCTTCCCGGAGGTCGTGAAGAGGGTGGAGAGGTGGGGCGAGGAGGTTGAGAAGGTCCGGTATTTGGTGGCGGAGCTGGAGAAGATCGAGGGGATAACGATGAGAGGGATGAAGCCTAAGATGCACACGCTGACGCACATGGAAACAGAGTCCCTCTACAAGGTCTCGGAGACGCATAAGAGGAAGGGGTACTTCCTGTACGACGAGCTCAGGTCGAGGAAGATCGTGGGCATACAGCCGGGGCTGACCAAGCACTTCAAGTTCAACACCTACGGGCTGACGTGGGACCAGATAAGGTACGTGAGGGACGCCTTCTTCGACATGGCTAAGAAGTACGGGTTGAAGGTAAGCTAGGACGCCTTTTCAGAAGTTCAGCCTTTTAATCAGCAGGGCAGGGTTATCGAAGACCACGCGCTCAGCCTCGGCCTTCGTCAGCCCGGAACTGTGCGCAACCCCCATCGCAACCTTGGGCGTGAGGAGATCGCCTATGTCATGGGCGTCCGAATCCACCACCAGATGGGCGCCGATCTTCCTCGCGAGCCTGGCGACGTGCCCGTTGCCCAAGCAGTGCCCGCCCCTTGATGTGAGTTCGAGGAATATGCCGTTCTCCTTCGCCTTCTCCACGGCCTCTCTGGATATGTAGCCCGGGTGAGCGATTAAATCCACATCAGAACAACTGCAGGCAGCTTCATCCGTGCCCTCCTGGACCGGCTCGACCGGCGACTCCCCGTGCACGACCACGATCTTTGCGCCGTACCTCTTCGCCTCCTTTGCCAATGAGGGGATGCTCTTGGGCGGGATGTGCGTCAATTCAACGCCAGGGATGAGCTGGAAGTCGCTGTAGTACTTCGAGACGAACTCGGAGGCGCGGACGAGGGATGAGATGAGGTGTTGCATGTTCGAGGGATCCGCGTGGTCCGTTATTGCGACAGCCCTGTGCCCGAGGACGTAGGTGCGCCTTACGATCTCCGCCGGCAATAACTCACCATCGCTGAGGAGGGAGTGCATGTGGAAGTCGCAGATCCGTCGTGGCGCGAGTGGCATGAGGGATTTAAAGATGTTATATTAATATATGTATTTGCGTTTGAATTTCGGTTAATGAGGCCGGAAGATGTCCAACAACGAGTTCAAGGTAACGCCCTGGGAGGTAAAGGGGGGGGTAAACTACGAGGAGCTACTCAAGCAGTTCGGGGTCGAGCCCCTGAACGAGGAGTTGCTCGAGAAGTTAAAGAGGCACGCCGGCAGCCTGCACGTGCTCTTGAGGAGGAAGGTGTTCTACGCCCATCGGGAGTTCGGCGACTGGATGGACTCCTACGAGAAGGGGGTCAAGGCTGTCCTCTATACGGGAAGGGGACCATCCGGATACACGCACCTGGGGCACCTTATCCCGTGGATCCTCACCAAGTACCTGCAGGACGCCTTCGGCTCTGACCTCTACTTCCAGATCACCGACGACGAGAAGTTCCTTGTGGACCAGGGCCTCACCATGGAAGACATCCACAAGTACACCGAGGACAACATACTGGACATTATAGCGGTGGGCTTCGACCCGAAGAAGACGAGGATATTTACTGATCTGAACTACACGAGGGAGCAGTACAACATCGCGGTAAGGGTGGCGAAGCATGTTACATTTTCGACGGCGAAGGCAACGTTCGGGTTCACGGACAGCTCGAACATAGGGATAATATTCTTCCCGGCGGTGCAGGCGGCTCCCTGCTTCCTGCCACAGATCCTTGAGAAGAAGGATGCGCACATACTCATACCCTGCGCCATAGACCAGGAGCCCTACTGGAGGATCTCAAGGGACGTGGCGCCCAAGCTCGGTTATAGGAAGCCTGCCGGAATTTACAGCAAGTTCATCCCGGGGCTGGGAGCGGGCGGTAAGATGAGCGCCAGCATACCAGAGACGTGCATATTCCTCTCGGACAAGCCTGAGGAGGCGGTAAAGAAAGTCAAGAACGCATTCACCGGGGGGCAGCCCACGATAAAGGAGCAGAAGGAGAAGGGCGGCAACCCGGACATCTGCGTGATATACAGCTACTTGTACAGTCTCTTCGACGAGGACGACAAGAGCGTTGCGGAAACGTACAGGGCGTGCAAGGTTGGCGAGAGGATGTGCGGCGATTGCAAGAACCAGCTTGCGGACAAGGTAGCTGCCTTTCTGAAGGAGCACCAGAGGCGAAGGGAAGCGGCTAAGAAAAAGGTGGACGAGTTCCTGCTCAAAGAGTAGAAGATTGTGGTTAAGGAGACGCCACGAGCGTGGTTGTCCGCACGACGCCGGGTATGCGCCTCACCTGGGTGACTATCTCGTCCAGAAGCGGGAGATCTGAAGCCTCCATCCTTATGAAGACGTCATACTCGCCGTAGACAACCCTGCACTCGGAGACGCCGGTCAGTTTCTTGACCTCTTTGACTATGTTGTACTCCTTGCCGGTTTCTGTAGCGAGCAACATTAGGGCGATTACGTTGGGCATTAGAGACACCTTAAGTGGTTAGAGGGGAAGGCGGGTTAAAAAAGTTATGATTGGATGGATGGCAACTCTTCGGAGGATGATTGCTGACTTCTACCAGTTATCCGTCGAAAAGTCTGGTATTTTGCCTTTATTTTCTCCATATTTAAATAAAGCCTTCTCAACGTCCCTTGGTGTCCACCCCAGTTCCTTAGCCTCATTCTGACAAAAAGTCAACAATTTCTCATATTCTCTCGCATTGCCTGTAAAAGGACTTTCCCAGTTATCTATAGGTTCATTTTTCGTAATTTTTCTGTATGCGTTCCAAACGTATTTATCAATAACGACAAACTTCTCAGGAAATGCAAAGAATAATATTGCCGAGGCCACAGGAATGCCCACGCCTTCAAGCTCGACAAGCATGTTTATACTACACTTCACATCTTGATGAGTGATGGATAATGCGTTTTTTGTGACGGTTACAATTTTATCTTCAGAATTACGTTTAATTTTACCATAGTTTCTTGGACCGTTTTTCCAATAATCTATCTGCCAAAGTTCGCGAAAACTCAAATATGGCGGAGAACGACTTTTTATCCTCTCCGTGACGATCTTCAAAAACCCATAATCAAAGGGAAGATAGTCTTTATCAAATTCTTCTTTAAGATTTTCATATTGCTGCCTTCCCAAATACATAGTTAACTTACGCGCATTGTTAGAATTAAAGTTAGCTTTTGTTATAAATCGACAATATGGCGTAAACCCCCAACCGTTTCCAAGCGATCGACACAGTCCATGGAAGTACCGTCTTAATCATCACAACTGATTTGACCGTCGTCCATAGGAACCAATATCTGTTTGTTAGGCGGATAATTAATGGGGATTGTTTTGAGGGTCGTTGTTGCGTTGACGGGGGCATCTGGGGCGATTTATGGTTACAGGCTCCTTGAGAAGCTCCACGAGGCGAAGGTCGAACTTATTATTATTGCGTCGGACGTGGCCCTGGAGATCCTGAAGAGGGAGACCGGGATCAACGGGAAGGTGCTCTCGCGCTTCGGGAAGGTTTACAGGGACAGCGACATGATGGGACCGACGGCGAGCGGGAGCTATATGTTTGACGCGATGGTGGTGGTGCCCTGCAGCATGAAGACGCTGGCGTGCGTGGCGAACGGGGTCTCGTCCTCGCTTATTACCCGGACGGCGGACGTTGTCCTAAAGGAGAGGAGGAGGCTTGTGCTGGTGACCCGGGAGACGCCGCTGAGCCTGGTGCACATAAGGAATATGTTAGGGGCGACGGAGGCTGGGGCGGTCGTGCTGCCGGCTTGCCCGGGGTTCTACCACAGGCCCAGGACGCTGGAGGGTCTGGTGGACTATATCGTCGGGAAGGTCCTCGACCAATTGGGGATCAAGCACAACCTGTTCAGGCGATGGGGCGAAAGCACATAGAGCTTGAGACATGGATTTGCGGTTAAATGAAGAACCCTACCCTTGCGGGTAGGGTATCCGTTCACTAGACGTGGCTCGATCTGGCGATGTAGTGCTGTATCGTCTCCGCCGTCACGTTGCCTATGGACCTGTAGAACTTGCCGTCAGCGGCAGGAGATAGAAAAAGAGGCTGCGATTCATCCGCACCCTTCCGGGTGCGGTATTCTCGCAGCTTTTAATAAATTGAGGGGGGAGCGAAGGAGGGGATAATTGATGGGGAAGTTGTGCCCGCGTTGTAGAGGTGTAGGCTACGTCGTTTACGAAAAGCGTGGAGAGAAATGTATTGTTACGTGTCCTGAGTGCGGAGGGTGCAAAACCTGTTAAAATGAGAGAATGTGAAACGCACACTAGGAACATGATGAGATTGGAGGGGATCAGGAAGGCATTTAAAAGTTGAGTCAAAGGGTGTTTTCTCTTAAACAAATCTTGCCTTTTCCACTACTATGTTATCTATTACCCTTAACGAATAACCTTGTACGTTTCAACCTAGGCTTTTTACTCCCGAAGTGGCTTATTTAGCCTTTTATTTTGGGTATATGCTTCCAATTCCTTTGTCGTTGTTGGTCTATGGAGGTGATGTCCTCCACCCATTGAAATGGGTGGCTTCCCGCTTCACAGCCCAGAGCTTTTCACCAATGGATGCATTACGCACCCTTCGTGGTGCAGAGGCCCCAGGGCTCTTCTCCAACCAGTGGCTTTACGCCTTCCTGGTGGAGAGATGCGGGCGTCCCTCCCTCTCCGTACACCGCCGGATGCTGGGTGCGGAGGAACCCTCCGTCCGAGGGCGGCACGCCCGAACATCCTTTGTCAACACCCTCTATCGATTCTCCTGCAACATTTATTTTATGCCTTTCGGCATTCATCCACCGTGTCTTTCCTAACCACATGCCTTACACTCCTCTTTAGCGAGAGGAGTAAGGTATGCTGTCATTGAAGGCAAGAAGAACAATAATTCGCAGGAGGGTCAAGTATGGATGGCCCGTGACCAAGATATGC
>Ga0315282_10008514_pt1 | contig 16580 bp, 16 predicted proteins | sample YL17G07_20_MG_FD_203693 | JGI IMG/M metagenome (GOLD analysis project Ga0315282, IMG submission 203693) | Sediment microbial communities from Yellowstone Lake, YNP, Wyoming, USA - YL17G07_20 | ecosystem: Environmental > Aquatic > Freshwater > Lake > Sediment | place: USA: Wyoming | collected...
TGTGCCCAGGGCTCGGGCGACGAAAAGATTCAACTATCAATCCAGCATTGCGTGTCTGGGATGCGCTCTTGAAGCGAACGACTCATCTTCTCACGGGCATCGCGATGGGTTCGCTGGTGTCCTTGCAGTTTCGCCAAGACGCGATAAGCCTGATGGCGATCGGGGCTGCCTTCGGTGTCCTTCCCGATATCGACATACTGCTCTCCGGATTCGGGAAGCGCATTCATCGGTCGCCTGCTACTCACAGCCTTCTAGCATCGAGCATCATGGCGCTGGCTTGGCTATTGCTTGTGGTACCTATGGGTCAGTCTCTCGATCCGAATCCCTTCTCCGGGATACCTCCTCTTCCCTCCACCGCCGTCGCTTTTCTGGCTTCCTTCCTCCACTCGGCCGAGGACTCGTTGTCAGTATATGGCTGCAGACTGTTCTACCCGGTTTCTCGTAGGGTTTTCAAAGGGCCAGTCAGATACGACGATTGGGCTGCGAACGGCGTGCTCTCCTTTGTCGCCGTTGCTGCGATCGTGGCGTCTCAGATGGCAAGTCGCCCATTGTCCTGAGTTGCAGTGGGAAGGTATAAATTCGATAAACGTCATCCCGCAGAAAAGGTGGTAGGCCAGCATGTCAGTTGTTCTTCCGGACCTCAGGTACACGAAGGATCATGAATGGGTGAAGGTAGAGGGTAAGCTCGCACGAGTGGGCATCACAGACCACGCGCAGACCGAGCTGACAGAGATAGTGTTCGTCGAACTGCCAGGCCTGGGCAAGGAAGTCAGCACCGGAGATGTCCTTGGGAACGTCGAGTCCGTGAAGACCGTCTCGGAAGTGTTCGCCCCAGTATCGGGCGTTGTCAAGGAGGCCAACGGAAAGCTCGTGGACTCCCCAGAATTCCTGAACAAGGATCCGTATGGCCAGGGATGGATCGCAGTCCTCGAAATGAGCGACCTGTCGGAATCATCCAAGCTGATGTCTGCCGAGGAGTACAAGAAGCTCCTAGGGGAGTAGACGAAGCAAGCGACCGGTCATCTGAGGGCGGACCATGAAGAAGGGAATTACCCCAGATGAGGCCGAGGATTGCTTCTCAGGCTTCCCAGTCGTCCTTGCGACCGTCAAGGGCGCGAAGGATAACATCATCACGCTAGCCATGTGTCACGTGTTCTCGTTCAATCCGCCTTATGTCGGAGTCGGGATTGCTCCCAAGAGATTCAGCCACGGCCTCTTCAAGGAGAGCAGGGATTTCGCGGTGAACATCCCCACCCGGGAGCTGCTGAAAGCGACAGAGATATGCGGGAGCAAGTCCGGGAGAAAGGTCGACAAGTTCGAGGCGTCTGGACTGACCCGCGAGAAAGCAGAGAAGATATCCGCGCCCCTCGTTGCCGAATGCCCTGTGAACATCGAATGCGTCAAGGTCAAGGAAGTGGATGCCGGGGACCATACCTGGTTCATCGGCGAGATCGTGGCGGCGAGAAGGGCCGAATCGTACAAGGCGGCGGACATGATGCTGTATTGGGGCGAGTACAGGGTGATCGGAGAGCTCGTCAAGTAGGTGATGCGATTGGATGTCAAGAAGGCCATTGAGTCAAGGCGCAGCATTAGGAAGTACGAGAAGAAGGAGATACCGGAAGCGGTAATGGAGGATCTCCTGGATGCTGCTCGGAAGGCGCCGTCCTCAAGCAACAAACAGGCATGGAAGATCATCGTCGTGACGGATGAGGAGATGCGGAGGAGGCTCGTGTCGGTCTCGGGCAACCAGAGCTTTGTCGGGGACTGCTCTGCCTATTTGGTCGGCGTGTCGGAACCCAACGTCGGGTACTCGCCGGTCGACATAACTATCGCGCTCGACCATCTGTCCTTGCGCGCAGTCGAATTGGGTCTGGGAACCTGCTGGATCGGAGACTTCGAACCGATGCGCGTCAAGGAGATCCTCGGAGTGCCTGTCGACCACGATGTCCCCGTCTGCATGACCCTCGGATACCCAAGCACGGTCCCAGCCGCCCGGAAGAGGAAAGACTTCTCGGTGCTGTTCCGTAAGGATCTCTGGGGGCAGAAGTGGGAGTAGGAGCTGGCCGACCTTTGCCAAGGGTTAATGAATCACGCAGTGGTTGTCAACAGGGAATGTTATGAAGTGTCCGAACTGTGGGTACGAGAATCCAGATGGGGCGACCTTCTGCAACTTCTGCGGAAAAGCGATAGCGTCTGCTCCCGCGGCTCCGGCCCCACAGCTTTCTAGCTATCAGCCCATCTCGCCGTCCTCTCCCGTCGAGCGTCCCCGGCAATGCGTCTCCTGTGGGAGATCCATACCGTGGACGGCCAACGTATGCCCTTACTGCGGACATGACTACAGGGTACCGACCTACAATTATCCTCAGCAGGAGACCCTCAGCAGCGGCATGCGCGCCCTGATGTACATCATCTCGTTCCTGGTCCCGATCGCTGGGATCGTGCTCGGGATCATCTACTACGTGAAGCCTGACCCGGAAATGAAGCGCGTGGGGAAGAATTGCATCATCATAGCCATTCTTGTATGGGTCATCATCGCCCTTATCTATATCGCGGTATTCGCCTTGGTGGTCAGTGTTTCGAGCATCTTCTCGATGCTAGTTGGCACGATATCAGCCCAGACATGCTGGCTTGGGAATTTATAAATCCCCCTAAGGCCGTTGCCGTGAGGCTGGTCCAAAGACCAGCACTTTGCGCCGGAGGGCCGAGGTTTGTACATATTCAACACATGCTCCAGAGACTGCTACGACACATGTTCTGTCGTCACCCGGGTCCGAAACGGCAGGCTGCATTCCATAGAGGCGAACGGGAAGCAGCCGTTCACGCAGGGATTCCTTTGCCCAAAGGGACAGAACCTTTCGCAGTACGTCTACTCGAAGCAGAGGGTGCTGTATCCCCTCAAGCGTGATGGACCCAAGGGGAAGGCGAAGTTCAGGAGGATTTCGTGGGAAGAGGCTTTGAATGAGATAGCCGAGGAGATCGGGACCCGGTCCGCCGCCTATGGCACAGATTCTATTCTTCAGTACGACTACGCGGGCACCATGGGGCTCATCCAGAGGAACTTTCCCAGCCGGTTCTTCAACGCGATCGGGGCCTCTCGGGTGACCCACACCATATGCTCTCGTGCGGGCGATAAGGCACTCGAGATAGTCTGGGGTTCCAGCCTCGGGATGCTGCCGGAGGAGATTGAGAAGTGCAGGCTGATCGTGGTCTGGGGGATGAACCCCGCCTGGAGCAGCCCGCACGGGTTCGAGCTCCTGAGACGGGCGCAGAAGCGTGGCGCCAAGATATACGTAATCGACCCCATCCGGACGGCCACCGCTGAGATCGGGGTGCATCTCCAGATCAAGCCAACGACCGATGCCGCGATGGCGTTGGGCTGCATCAATCACATAATCGAGAACAGGCTCTATCAAGAGGAATTCATCAAGCGCAACACGACCGGCTTCGATCGGCTAGTCGAGATATCAAAGAAGTTCGACCTCAATGAGATGGCCAAGGTCACGGGGCTGAAGACAAGGGATATGGAGGATTTCATAGCCGATTATGTCTCCCTGAGGCCAAGCTGCATCATGATGGGTTACGGGATGCAGAGGCAGAGGAATGGCGGAGAGATGATCCGGGCGATTTGCTCTCTGCCTGCCCTGATAGGTGAGAACCGGGGTTTCTTCTATTCGACGGACCTGGACGATTTCGACAAGGACTATCTCGAGGGCGCCAGCCTGACCTCGAGGAAGAAGGTCTGCTACAACATGGTTGACTTGGGCCGTTCTCTGGAGACTGGAAGGATCAAGATGATGTTCGTGTACAATTCCAACCCGCTGGCGACATTGCCCAATCAGGCCCTCGTCAGGAAAGGGTTCTCGAGGGACGATGTCTTCACGGTAGTCCACGATCTGTTCATGACCGACACGGCAGACTACGCGGACATCGTCCTGCCCGCGACCAGTTTCTTCGAACACTTTGACATCAATTCAGGCTATTTCCACCAGTACCTCTCGATCAATGAAAAGGCGATCGAGCCGCTTGGCGAGGCAAAGAGCAACAGCGACCTGTTCAGGGCGCTGGCTGCCACCATGAAGTTGACATCGAAGGAGCTCTACGAGGACGACGAGAAGGTCGCCAAGGCGCTCATCTCCAAGAGCAGGTCCCTCGAGGGGAAGTTCGAGGATCTGAAGAAGAAGGGCTTCGTGAAGTTCAAGATACCTAGCAGATCGGTCTACGCGACCCCGACAAGGAAGATCGAGTTCTTCTCCGCGAAGGCCGCATCGGAGGGCTTGGGAGGAATGCCATCCCATGTCGAGGTGCTCAGGAAGCTCCCGTACCAGCTGATCTCTCCTGTTCATAAATACCTGGTCCGCTCACAGTACCACCTCCTGAGGACCGAGCTGAAACCGGTCGTCTATGTCAACAAGAAGGACGCCGCCGAGGAGGAGATCGAGGACGGGGGCACAGTAAAGCTGGCGAACGAACTGGGCGAGTGGGACGTCGCAGCTGAGATCTCAGACGCAGTACCTCGAGGCGTCATCCTCACGTACTCCGTTTTCTGGCCGAAGCTCTCGGACGGAAAGAATGTCAACTTCCTAACGAGCGATTTCGTCCAGAAATACGGCCAGAACTCGGCGTTCCACTCCACCTTCGTCCGGTTCGCCTAGGAGACGGGGCCATCGGACGGGTTCTCTAGGACCCTCTTTCCCCAGAACTCGTCGTGGATTGCGACGACGGCGTTCTTCAGGTCCTTCCGGTCGACCGTGAAGTGGTATGCGACCATCGATGCTCCTGCGGATATCAGGTCCACATTTACATCCTTTGCCGCAACCGCGTTGAAGACCCTTGCCGCAATGCCCTTGGTCGTTCCAAAGCCCTCGCCCACCGTGCATATGAGGGCCATGCCGGATTTCGCCTCGAAGTTCTCTCCGACTGTCCCTATTATCGCCTTCACTGCCTTCTTCGCATTCGGTATGTCGGCCTCGTCTATCAGCACGGCCGCACAGGTCTGGGATGTAGTGGCGGAGAAGATGTTGACGTTCGCCTTGCACAGACATGCGGTGATGTCCGCGAGGAATCCCGATTTGTAGCCAGCGCCCGTGTCGTATACCTTGAGCGTCGCGACGTTTGGAAGGTACGACACGCTCTTTATGATGTCCTTCCTCGCGAACCGACTGCCCCCGATGATGGTCCCTGGGGAGCCCGGTTTGTAGAGGTTCTTGATCACGATGTCGATGCCCTTCAATCTCGCGGGCTGGACTGCTCTCGGGTGAAGGACCTGGGCTCCGAAGTAGGCTAGCTCCGCGGCCTCCTCGTACGAGAGGCGATCCAGGAGGAAGGCGCCCTTGACGAGCTTCGGATCGGCGCTCATGAACCCGTCGACCTCTTTCCATATCTCGATCGGGTTGGCTCGCGTCGTGTAGGCCACAACGGCCGCAGTATAGTCCGTGCCGCTCCTCCCGACGGTGGTCACGTGCCCAGATCTCGTTATCCCGAAGAAACCCGTCACCACGGGGACGACATCCCTCTTCAGCGCGCTCTCGAGAGGCGGCGCCATGTTCTTCTCGCATTCGTCGAGGATGGCCACCGCGTTCCCATGCTGGTCGTTCGTGACCATTCCCAGGGCGTCAGCCTCCATGGGGGCTGCTTCCAGTCCCTCGTGCTTGAGCAGGGAGGACACCACGATCGCGGACAACCTCTCTCCGAAGCTCAGGATCAGGTCGTTTGTTCGAGGCGTGAGCTCCTCGGTGTAGGTGACGCCGTAGAGGAGCCTCTCAAGCTTGGTGATCTTTGCTTCAATGAGTTCCAGGGCCTCCTTTCGGCTGTGCCCGTCCTTCTTCGGGAGCATGTCGATATGTTTTCCTTTGAGCGCAAGGAGGAAGTCGTCTATCTCCTTCTCGTGTCTGGGCTTCGCGATGAAGTCCTTCAATGAGTTGGTGACTCCGGCAGATGCGGAGACCACCACTATCTTGCGCTCCTTCTCAGCCTTGACTATCTTCGTCACCCTCTGGAGCGTGTCCTCCGAGCCCAGACACGTGCCGCCGAACTTCATTATCTTCAGGTTCTCACCTCAGCCTCAAGACTACTTGTACCGATGAATCGAGCTGACGACATCTTGCCGTGGGTCGTCAATCTCTGCGGGTTGTGCTCGACTTCCACGATCCTGGGGACCTTCCCGTGCATCGAGATGCTTCCTTCGATCATGGCCAAGCCAGCCCTGAATCCATCCATGCTCTTGAACCTGTCGAAACAGGTGCTCAGGGATTCCTTGTCCGTCACCGCGTTCCCTATGGCAGTGGCAAGCGCGTCTGCGAGGACCGCATCGTCGGCGATGGCCAATGCGACGTCGGCGTTGCCGAAGCTGATCGAATGGCCGAGAGTGCCGCTGGACGTGCAGACCCCGATGATCTCGCCAGTCGGCTCGATCTCCAGAGCACAGGCATTCCTCGACTCCGGGTCGCTGAAAATCTCCAGGGTCGCGGGCTTCTCTATGATCAGAGCGATGTCCCCGCCATTATCCACCCACCCGTGCCTGCATCCCTTCGAGACCATCGCCTCGAGCGCCTCCTGGGCTATCACGCCCGCGACGGTCGCCATCGGACCGACGCCCGCAGCTGCGGATGCCGCGCACATTCGTCTGATCACCCTTTCGCTGGAAGGTTCGGGGTCGTACGGCTCAAGGGTCGTGAGGAAGAACCGGTCCTGCCTTATCTGCCTCTCGATCTGTGATCTCGTCGATCTGATTGCCTCGACCGCAGATGCCAGGAACTCCCTCTCAGCGGCGATCGTTGCCGCAGTCTCTTCTATCTCCACCTTCGCAAGGACGAACTCACTCATATCAGGATCTCCATGGCTCTGGGAGGGCACGCGTCGATGCAGACCCCGCACGCGACGCATTTCTCCTCGTTGAAGGTGACCTTGCCTGTCTTGGGATCGAATGCGAGGGCCTTTGTCGGGCATATTGATACGCACATTCCACAGTGCGTGCACAGGTCGTCGTCCCGTCGCACACCTTCCTTTATCGGGCGGACGCCGACGCGGTTCTCCTTCAGATAGTCCATGCCCTTCCTTATGTCGTCGGCCTTTCCCGACAGCTCGAGCACCATCTTCCCGCCGATCTCATCGATCTCGGCCCTGAGGATGTTGACCAGGAGATGATACTTGGCGATCAGATTGTTAGTGATGGGCGTGTTCGCAGCTGTCGGGCTGAAGTTCAGCACTACCTTCGTCTTCAATCACATCGCCTCCTTCTCAGATCTCACATCAAGAGTTCGGAAGACCCTGTCCATCGAGAAGTTCTGGACGGGTTTCTCCACCATGAACTCGCCTTTCATGATCTGGCGCTTCAGGAGCTCGGATATCTGCCTTGCCTTGTGCAGGCTGGAGAGGGACGACGTCGGGACCGTCTTGCCCTTCAGCTCTATCTCGCCCGATCTGAGGTCCGCATAGGTCACCTCTCGCAGCACGGTCCTGGACCTCGTCGGTTGGCTGTAGTCGAAGACGGCGGTGATGATCTCGTCGTTCGTGACCGCCGCGTGCTTCGCCATCTCCTCGTCGAGGATGGGTATGGGCACACCTATCCCAACTCCGAGCGAGACTCCATATCTCGTGAATGTCAGCCCCCGGATGAACTCGGACGACATCTGCTTCAGATCCCCTATGACAGCAAGCGATCCCGCCGGCCTCTTCGGGACCCCTGCGGGAGTTCGCGGCACGCCCGGGTTGAACTGAGTGCCCTCCCACATGACGTACCCCTGGGCTCCTCCTAGGAATATCCTGGTGCCTATCCCTATCGTCCTGTAATACGGGTCGTTGAGGAGCGGCGAGAGCTCACCCGCGCTGCTGAAGGTCGCGTTGCCGAATTCGGGCAGGAGCTTCCCCATGTAAGTGTAGAGCGTCCTGGACGTGCTGTTGGTCGCCACCGCGTAGTTCTGGTAGCAGTTCCTGAGATTCATCAGGACCGCCTGGTTCACGGTCTTGAGGCTGACATAGGTATCGATCTCCCTTCTTGGGTAGCAGTCGGTCCCGTAGGAGGTGGCCTTCAGCCGGACCGCCTTTCCCCTCACGAGGTCCTCGATGACGTGCGCTCCCCCGTGGAGCATGTTGTTCGACTCGTCCAACTCCGTCGCCCCGAGGTAGGCGTCGACCGCGGCCAGACCTCCGTATGCGGGAATGCCGTCGAGCCAGATCCTCTGCATCTTGATCGGGGGGTCTGAGTGACCGAAGTTGAAGTACGCTCCCGAGGAACACATGGCCCCGAAGGTCCCAGTGGTGACGATATCGACCTCCTTCGCCGCCTTCTTCGTGCCGTTGGATCTCACGAACTGCTTGAATTCTTCGGCTGTCATCACGACAGCATCGCCGTGTTCGATGCTCTTCCTGATCTGGTCGTAGCTCTTCGAACTAGCCTTCGTTGCGGTTCCTTCCTTCGCGTTCAGATCAATCCCTCCTTGAATGCCAGCTCGGCATTGAGGACAGAGCCTCCGGCTCCTCCTCTGATGGTGTTATGTGAGAGCAGGTAGAATCTGAGGCATCCCTTGTCGACCCTGATCCTCCCCACCGTGACGGCCATCCCCTTGGCTCTATCGGGGGTTCCCGCATCCACGTCCAGGATCGGCTGGGGTCTGTTCTCTTCCGTCCTCACAAGTATCGGATGCTCAGGAGCGCTTGGGAGCCCGAGCTTCTGGGGCTTCGACTTGAATTGGGATAGCGTCCGGGATATCATCTTCCGGTCCGGCATGTTCTTGTCGTGGATGAACACCGCCTCGAGGTGACCGTCCCTGACATGGACTCGAGCGCAGCATGCCTGAATGGTCACTGGAGAGTCGACGAACCTGCCGTTCTTGAACTCCCCGAGGATCTTCTTACCCTCCTGGTTCATCTTCTCCTCCTCGTCCTTGATGAACGGGTTCACGTTGCCTAGTATGTCGAGCGAGGCGACCCCTGGGTATCCAGCTCCCGAGAGCGCCTGGTAGGTCGCGACGTCCACTTCAGTGAAACCGAACTCGTCGACCAGAGGCTTCAAGCCGAGCGCCAGCCCCGTGACAGAGCAGTTCGGGTTGGTGACAATGAATCCGCCGTTCTTCCGTCTCTTCTTCTGGATCTCGACCGAGGCCAAGTGCTCCGGGTTGACCTCTGGGATGAGGATCGGGGTGTCATGCTCCATCCGGTGCGACGCCGCGTTCGAGAATACCGCCATCCCATGCTCCGCGCACTCGTCCTCGATCGGACCCGCGACCTCGGATGGCAGCCCGCTGAAGACAACTTCGACGTCGTGCTTTCCCAGACTCGCTGGATTGGTCGGCTGGATCGCGACGCTCTCGAGGCCGCGGGGTATCTCGAGGTCGTGCAACCGCCAGACCTCAGAGAGCTTCCTCCCTTCCGACCTATCCGATGCGCAGTAGGCAACAATTTCGAAATATGGGTGGTCGTCAAGCATCTGGGCGAATCTCTGCCCGATCATTCCGCTCGAACCAAGGATTGCTGCTTTCTTCTTCGCCATCTCAGTCCACCTCCAGATACTCTCCATTTGATCGCATCATTTCGGCAAACATGACAGGATCGGCATCCAGGGATGCCTTCTTGAGCTCTCGGAGCACTTGCTCCATCGAGGAGACCACCTTCCGGGTGCTGGGGTTCAATGCCTGGATGTCGTGATAGACCCTTTTGCTTTCACTTGACAGTTCCCGAGCCATCCTGGACATCCTCTCGAATGAGGGACCCTGGACCTTCTTGAGCTCCGCCACGTCTTTCCCAGATGCTCGTATCGTGCCTGCGAAGACGAGTGAGCATAGATGGGAAAGGCCCAGGACGTAGGCCATGAGCTCGTCATGCGTGTCGAGGCTCGTGTGGCTGACGTGGGAACCGGCCGACGAGAAGAGCTGGGACACGCTATCATTGGCTTCCTCCGACCCGCAGTCACAGACTACGACGTTCTTGCCCTTCGGTGAGCACGCCTTGGGCCCGAACATAGGGTGAATGCTAGATATCAGGAAGCCGTCAGCCGCGGCCTCTCTGAGCTGGGCCGCGATATGGGACTTGACGCTGCATAGGTCGAACACGAGTCCCGCTGGAGACGAATCAAGTACCATCTCGAGTTCGGACGGGGCGACCCCGAGCGGGCTCGCGATGACCACGATGTCGCTGCTTGCCGCAGCCCACTCCATGGCCTTCAGACTCTCATAACCCCTCAGCCTTCCGCGGGGGTCCCATATGACAACCTCCGCTCCTCGATTCGACAGGAACCTGCAGAACCACTCTCCCATCCTTCCGGCTCCGCCAACGACGAGGGCGGTCTTCCCCTTGAGAGGTTTCCCAACCCCATCCTCTTGGATGCGGACGGAATCGGAGATCAGGAGTTTGGCGACATCGTTCGCGAGCCTCGTACCCACCCCGAGCAGCTTCGCTTTCTTGGCGAACTGGGTGATGACGGCCTTCTCCCTGGAGCGATCTCTTATCTTCAGGCCATCCTTGGCTTTCGTCAAGCCGATCTCCCGCGAGACCTCCGCCCTTCGGGCGATGAGCTCAAGGATATCCGAGTCGATCTTCTCGATCTCCGACCTTAGAGCCCCTATCTCCTTCGAGGTCAGACGAACCCCCCCTGGAGCATCAGGTCGAGTATCACGGCTGCAGCTGAATTCTCAACAACTGGGACTGCTCGGGGAACGATACACGGGTCGTGCCTCCCCTTGATCTCGAGCTCGACAGGTTTCTTGTCCACGACATCTACGCTTGCCTGCGGCCTCGCAATGGATGATGTAGGTTTGAACGCAACGCGGAATTCGACCGGCATCCCATTCGACAGACCGCCTAGGATGCCACCCGCATTGTTGGTCCTGGTCAGTATCTTCCCGTTCCTGATGATGTAGGGGTCGTTGTGTTCACTGCCCCTCATCGACGCGCACTTGAATCCCGAGCCAAACTCCACCCCTTTCACCCCAGGTATGGAGTACATCATCGCGGACATCACGCTCTCGATGGACCCGAAGAACGGCTCGCCGACACCGACAGGCAGTCCCACGATGGTGCATTTCACGACCCCGCCGATGCTGTCATTTGCCTCGTGAGCTTTCACTATCTCCTCCGTCATGGCCGCGGCGGTCCTTCTGTCCGCGCAGCCGACGGCGCTTGCTCGAACGATCTTCTCGGCGATGCTGAACGGGACATCCTTCTGGAGAGCTACTGTGCCTATCTGGACCGTCTGTGCGAGGATCGAAACACCTTTCCTCTCGAGCAATTGGCGCGCGATCGCTCCTCCAATGACGAGCCCCGCAGTCATCCTTCCCGAGAACTGTCCACCGCCCCTGTGATCGTGATGACCACCGTACTTCACCATCGCAGGGTAATCGGCGTGGCCCGGTCTCGGGACCCTCTGGAAAGCATCGTAAGCGGAGGAGTCCGTGTCGAAGTTCCTGACGAGCCCGACGATCGGTTCTCCTGTGGCCCTTCCATCGATGATGCCCGACACGATCTCCAATCGATCCCGCTCCCTGCGGATCGTCGAGATGGGCCCTTTTCCTGGGGACCGGCGATCGAGCTCCATCTGGATGAGGGCCTCCGAGATCTTCGACCCGGGGGGACATCCCTCTACCTTGGCCCCTATGCATGGGCCGTGGCTCGAGCCGAATATGCCGATCCTGTACTTGACCCCGAACTCGTTCATTTCCTCACCACCAGGCGACAGCCGAGCTGATGCATGTCCCTTAGAAAGCCTGGGTAGGAGACCTTGAACGATTCGTGGTCATCTATCTTCGTTTCCGTGGTGGACACCAGCCCCGCTACGGCAGCTGCCATGAGTATCCTGTGGTCTCCGAAGGTCTGTACTGTCGCGCCGTGGAGCTTGTCAACGCCCTCAATCTCGCATCCATCTTGAGTCGCGATTATGTTCGCTCCCATCTGTTCCAGGAAGGTCGTCGTGGTGGCGATCCTGTCGCTCTCCTTGGCGCGCAGGTTCTCCCCGCCCTTCAGCACGGTCCTGCCCTCGGCGACGGATCCCAGCACGGCAAGTATCGGGAAGAGGTCCGGGGTCTGCCTCACATCGATCTGGGTACCTACAAGCCGGCCCCCTGAGGCCCGCACTGAATTGGGTGACACGGTGACCTTCGCGCCGAAGGACTTAAGATGTTCGATGATGGCCCTGTCCCCTTGAGGAGACGAGTTGTCCAGGTTCCTGACCGTGACATCCCCTCCCGTCATTGCCGCAGCCACGAGAGGGAACGATGCTGAGGAGAAGTCCCCTGGCACGACGTACGATTCCTTCGTCAGATGCTGCGCTCCAGGAATCGTGAACGCCCCATCAGCCTCGTCCACGCGAGCCCCGAACTCTCGGATCATGCCCAGGGTGATGTCCACATACGGCCTGGACCTCTGCTGCCCCTTGATGCGCAGCGTCGTGTCCCCCTTCTTCTGCGTGCATGCGATGAGCAGAGATGAGATGAATTGAGAGCTGATGTCCCCGGATATCTCCGCGGAAGACTTGTGAATCGGCCCAGTGACCACGAGAGGTGGGTTCCCCTGCTTTCCGAGGTACGCACATTTCGCACCCAACTGGACCAAGGCATCCGCGAGCGGGCCCATCGGTCTTCTGATGAGGCTCTCGTCCCCTGTCAGCGTGGTGGTGGACGGAAGAAGGGACGCCACGCCCGCGATCAACCTCATCGTCGTCCCAGAGTTCTTGGCATCGATGACCCCGTAGGCCGGGCGGAGCTCCTCGCAGAGGATCTTCATGCCCACGGAGCTGCTCCTGATCTCGGTGCCGAAGGCGTGAAGCGCGTCCAACGTGGCGACGGTGTCCTCTGCCATGAGTGGATTGTGAAGCGTGAAGTTGGAGTGCGTGAGTGCGCCGAGCACCATCGCTCTATGCGTGCACGATTTGGACGGAGGCGCAGTCACCGTGCCCTTGGCGACGGAAGACCTGACTACAATAACCGTGGAACCACCTCCGTAGCCGGCATGTCGTTCACATGGGCCTTTAGAATGGAACCTTCCTCCCTCTGCAGGGCTCGAAGGATGTCGTTCTCCTCGGCCCTGTCGCACACTATCGCGGTGGCAGGGCCAGTTCCGGATATGCCTGCCGCGAGCGCGCCTTTCTTCCTTGCCAGGCTTGCGATGTCCTCGGAGACGTCAAGCACCTTCGAGTACGCCCTGGAGTTGAGCTCCATCGCTTTGAGGTACTCCCCCCTGAGTGCGAGATCGAAGGCCTTCTCGACCTCGTGCGCGATGGACCTGAAGTCCAGGTCCTTCACGCTGGCCTTCGTGATCCTCCTGTCTGGAATGTGGAGTATGACGACAAGGTCCGGGTCCAGGGTTCCTTGGTGCAGGACGGTGAACGCCCTGTTGTCCGTCGCAACGACCCCTCCCATGTAACACGCTGACGCGTCATCGAAGGCTCCAGTGATCGTCACGGAAGCTTTGATGGACTCCTCTATCCCCGTCATTATGAGCTCGAAGTCTGGGAGGCTCGCCCCGAGCGCCCTGGCGGTGGCCAGCACGACGGCGTTCGAGACCGCGCTGCTGCTCTTCAGACCTCTGGATATGGGTATCTCGGACTCGATACGGACCTGACCGTTGACTTCGGGCTTCCCGGCCTTCTTGGCCAGCGCACGAACGCAGCCCACCACGAGTCCGCTCCCCTCCGTCGAGTGAGGGATGGTGAGTTCGCCAGAGCCTACCTCCAAGCTAACTTCCGCATCCGTCTCGAGAGTGATACCGAAGGCTGCGCCCTTGCCCGTGGCTATCGCGTTGACGATCGTAGCCGCCCCTCTACATCCTGCTCTTCCGATCATGGCAGGGCCCTCCCTGCGGCCGCTCTCATCGCATCGACACCTGGTTCCAGCCCGGTCCATATACGGAAGGATTCCGCCCCCTGCTGGACCAGCATCTCGAGGCCTCCGTATGCTTTTGCGCCCCGGCCAGCAGCCACCTCCATCGCCTTTGTGACAGGTGGGTTGTATATGATGTCGATGAACACCGAGCTAGGCCCGACGAACCCTGCCTTCAGAGGAGTGCCGGCCATGCCTTTCATCCCGACGGGCGTGCAGTTCACGACCAGGTCGAAGGACCTGTCTAACTTCCACAGTCTCTTGACAGACACGGACCTCGCCCCAAAGGATTTGGCTAGCTCGTCCGCCCTGCCCTTCTCGATGTCGATGATCGTCAGCCTAGCCTTCCGCTCCGACAGGACATAGGCGACCGCGCGCGCCGCACCCCCCGCTCCGATGATCAGTGCATCCGTGTTTCGAGTTATGGTTGTTTTTTCGTCAAGCAACCGAGAGAACCCAATCACATCGGTGTTTTCTCCCACAACCGCCTTTCCCACGAAATTGATGGTGTTGACAGCACGGGTGGCGGTCGCAGATTCGCCGTTCCTGTCGCACAGCTTGAAAGCCAATCCCTTGTGGGGTATGGTCACGTTGAGCCCTTTGAAACCGAGGTTCTTCAACGCGCGAAGAGCGTTCCCGTCGAATTCCCTCGGCGGGAAGTCGAGCGGCAAGTACATGCCTCTGAGGCCGAGATGCTTCAACGCAGCCTCCTGCATGGGCTTCGAAACGGAATGCGACACTGGGTGACCGATGAGTCCGAAAACCTTCCTTGGCCCTTCCAATATGGAGATCTGGGCCGCCACATCCAACTGCCCCGGAGCCGCTTCCTTCCCCGGAAGGCAGGCGTAGACGAGCTCGGATCCGATCCTGTCGGCGAACACTCTGGTCAGCTGCCCCTGGAGGCCCATGCCTATGATGACGAACCGTTTCTTCAGCCTTGAGAACTTCAGACCCAGCTGAGCCAGGTCCAGCGCCTGAGGGGCGCTCTCGCAGGGCATCGCCACTTTTCCGATGTCTCCCAGTGTCATCGCCTCGACGAGCTTCTTCTCCACGACGTCCCTCGGGACGGGTCTGGAGAAATGACTCGATACGATCGTCTGCGTGTCCGATTCAGCGCCCTTGTTCTTCTTGAGGAGGGACCTGTCGGCTTCGAGCTCGAGGTCCACGTACTCGAAGTCGGCTTCGAGGATTTCCATCAACGCCTCCTCCCGCCTGGTGCCTGCAAGACCAGACCTCCCACCCTGCCCTTTCGATCGGAGCGTGGCGATGGTCGGTCCGAGGATCTCCCTCCTCGCTTCTCGGATCATCTGGACGTTGAATCCTTCGAGGTGGTCCAGCCTGAGCTCGACCAGGTCAGCGCCCGCCCTGAAAGCCGCCTTTGACGAGACCGAAGCCCCTGAGATGCTCCCCTCGACGAGGGAAGCCACGACATGTGGCACGATTCACTTCTCCCTTATGCTCTCCTTCACGTACATTCCGAAATGCCTTCCGCCGCGCTCGGGTCTAAGCAGGATCATGTCGCCGATCTTCAGCTTGGAGACGGAAACGACGTCCCCCTTGGAGCACACTCTGATGGTCTCCGCGTTCTGAACGATGGTCGAGTACTTCTGGCCTTCGACCTCCGCCTCGATGAGCAAGAGTGGCCTTCGCTCCACCTTGGTCCTTCCGACCACGACCCGTCTCGTCTGGCCGTTGCACCCGACCACGAGGCATTCATCGCCACCGTTGAGCTCAGACAGGTACTTGGTGCTTCCGTCCGGCATCAGTATGTAGGCATGGACAGGGCCGGCGTTCACTCGGAAAGGCCTCGAGGCGGCGTACTCCGACTCGAGAGTCTCTGAGTGGATGAAGAACAGACATGAGGATTGATTGCCTATCAGCATGCCCTCTCCGACGGACAGCATGGAACAAGTGTCGATGCAGACCCTGTCACCTAGCCCAAGCTGTCTCAGCGATGTGATCTTTCCTTCCTTCAGCTCCAGCCTGGGTGATCTCTCAACGACGATCTTCCGCAGCTTGGCCAGCTCCTCGACCTTCTGCGGAACGAAGAGCACTCCGTCCGCTCCTCTTTCCATCGTCTCGAAGAATAGCTTTGCCTCCTCCGCGGTCCGGGCGAGCATCAGGAGCTTGGATCCAGAGCCCTGGAAATGAACGATCAGGTTCTCGAGCGGGATGACCTTCCAGTTCCTTGCCGATATCACGACGGTGCCCGTCCTGGTGGCCAGCCTCTTCGCTTTAAGCTCGTCCTGCTTTCCCTTCAGCTCCAGCATGGCACCTATCGTCTTGCCTTCCTCGATGAACTTGCCATCCTTGAGGATGATCGCCCTGAACCTGCCAAGGCCGGTGAAACCCGAATCCCTGCTGTCGAGCACGACCGTGTCGAAGCCGTTCTCTATGGCGGAAAGTACAATCCTCTTCCTGTTCTCACTACTGGGCTGGAAGACGGCGCCAACCCAGATCTGGCGGTCCTTCAAGACCTCACCGCCTGTAAGCTTCCTCTGGCCGCATACCTTCGAAAACGACACGTCCGATGGCCCTTGTGATACCAGTAACATCATCGTGCTGGAAAATGTTTCGACCGATGGAGACGCCCTTCGCTCCAGCCGCCATGGCTTCGCTTATCATCGCCAACAGGGCCTGGTCCGAGTCGATCTTCGGCCCGCCGGCTATGACAACTGGAACAGGTGTGCCCTTGACCACTTGCCTGAAGGACTCCACGGATCCGGTGTAGTTCGTCTTGACGACATCCGCACCGAGCTCAGCTGCCAGCCTGGC
>Ga0315282_10008515_pt1 | contig 16579 bp, 8 predicted proteins | sample YL17G07_20_MG_FD_203693 | JGI IMG/M metagenome (GOLD analysis project Ga0315282, IMG submission 203693) | Sediment microbial communities from Yellowstone Lake, YNP, Wyoming, USA - YL17G07_20 | ecosystem: Environmental > Aquatic > Freshwater > Lake > Sediment | place: USA: Wyoming | collected...
ATCACCAGCGACTACCAGGAAAAGCCCTGCCCGCTGTGGGTGCTGCTGCCCGATAAGTTCGACAAGACCACGCGGTACAAGGTACTGTACGTCCTGCCGGCGTTGGAAGCCGGGGACAAGGAAGGCATCCTCCAGGCGAAGAAGCTCGACCTAGCCAACAAGTTCAACATCCTCTGCGTCGGGCCGGGCTTCAGCCGCATGCCATGGTACGGTGATAACCCGGACAACCCGAAGATCCGCTACGACAGTTACCTCCCGGACGTGATTGTGCCCTTCATCGACAAGACCTACCCGACGATCGCCAGTCCCGACGGACGTCTGCTGGTGGGCTTCAGCAAGTCGGGCCTCGGGGCGCTGAGCATACTTCTGCGTCATCCCGACGTCTTCGGACGGGCCGGGGCATGGGACGCCCCGCTCCTGGAAGACGGCATCCGGGTCGACTACTTCGGCCCGAAGGAAAACTACATGAAGGAGTATTACATCCCCGCCCTTCTGGCCAGGCGTGCCGAGATGCTCAAGGACCAGCCCGCCCGAATCGCCATCACGGGCGTCGGGTGGGGGGGAATCGAGGCGGGTCACAAGAAGATGGAGGAGCTCAAGATACCCCACTACTTCAACCCGAATCCCAAGGTCAACCATGAATGGAAGAGCGGCTGGCTGGGCCCGCTGGTGGAGGTGCTGATGGCCGACGACATGACCAAGGTCAAGCCCGTTCTCCCCCCGGGGAGCGAGGCAAAATAGGGCGTCTCGGTTCTTTTCCGGCGCCCGCTGAGTAAGGAGACGTGGAAGGGCGGGACAGAATAGCACCATCACGCTCTTGACAATCATGTTTGACGGGCCATCATGTTCTGCCACGTCCGATAGGAGGATTCGCGTGACCCGAGTTGCCTGTGCCGCTTCCTTGCTGGTCTGTCTCGGTTTGGGAACTGCCTCGGTCCTTGCCCAAGGCCCCGTTGTGCGGGACGCGACTCCGGGTGGAACGGCCGTCAAGCCGACCGCCGATTGGCCCTGCTGGCGCGGACCCTACCACAACGGCGTGACCGCATCGACGCAGAAATGGTCCGCCACGTGGCCGGCCGAGGGTCCCAAGAAGCTCTGGACGACCAAGATCGGCCAGGGTTACTCCTCCCCTGTCGTCGTCGGCGGCAAGGTGTTCATCGGCGGCTTCGGCGTCCCTAAACTGGGGGGAAAGAAGGACTGGGACACGCTCTACTGTCTGAATGCCGACACCGGCGAGATCGTCTGGCAACAGCTGCTCCCGAACACCGGCGTCAACATAGGCACCGCCACTACGCCCGGCGTGGACGGTAACGTGGTCTATATGGTATCCAACGCGTGCGGCGTCGGGGCCTACGACGTGCAGACGGGCAAAGAGATCTGGGCTCACGATCTCGGGGAAGACGGCGTTAAGGCTGTCGAACGGCGATGCTGGTCGGCTGCTCCGATCGTGGAAGGAAACTTGGTCATCCTCAACGGCGGGACGAACGGCATCGCTCTCGAGAAGGCCACCGGCAAAGTGGTCTGGAAGTCCGATGCGGACACCGCTCCTTTCATGAGTTCCGTGCCCTTCGACGTCAACCAGCAGCACTTGGTGCTCATGGTGACCGGAAAGAACATGGTGGCCGTCAAGCCCGCCGACGGGACCGTGGTTTTCGGCGCCGCGCGGAAGGAGATCAGCTGGAAAGTCACGAGCCCCGACATGTTCGCCGACCCGGTAGTCCTCGGCGGCGACGTCGAACTCTCGGGCGCCTGGCTCACCCTCAAGGACGGCAAGGTCGTCCTGAACAAGGAAGGCGACCGGAAGAGGAACCTCGAACTCGGCAGCACCTGCCAGCCCATCCTCTATAACGGCTGTATCTACGCCCCGCACGCCTACAAGAGTTTCAACAGCAAGCTCGAGGAGTACGGCTACCGCTGCCGGGATTGGGCCACGGGCGACATCAAGTGGGAGCAGAAAGGAGTTTGCGGCCAGCAGATCCTGGTGGATGACAAACTGGTGATCCTCGGCATCGACGGCAACCTGATCATTGTCCAGGCGACGCCCGAGAAATACACGGAACTGGCTCGCACTTCGATTTTTGCAGGCTACAAGGACGGTGTGCGGGAGACCCATTGCCTGGTCGCCCCCGCCTTCGCCGACGGACGGGTTTACCTCCGAAAGGGCGACACCGTCGTGTGCCTGGACCTGCGGCAGAACTGACCATGCTCTGTGGGAGAATAGCGGTGATGAAATACTCGTTCGTCGCGTGGACCAGGGCCCCCAAACGCGACTTAATGCGTTTGGGGACCCCCTTCTTGCGTGTGGGGACCGTCTTGCTTTTCGCCATGTGCTTTCTCGCGGTGCCCGCTCCGTCGGAAGCGGCCGATTCCGCAGCGGTCTTGGATACCTCTAGTTTCTGGAGAGTCCACTACACGATCCGTCCGCCTGTGGTCCGGGAGGGGCAGCAACTGCGCAAGCTGCCGACCCTGGCGGGCGACTCCCCCGCCCCGCCGGCGAACTGGACGACCCCCGACTTTGACGACAGCGACTGGACCCGCATCACCGGCAGACCTTTCCCCGAGACGGTGGGCGTCGACGACGCGGCAAACTATAGCGCTCGGGGAACCGTGGACGCAGGCATCGCGGCCAATGAAGGCAGTTCGCCGGCTCTGGCTTTGATCTGCTTGCGCGGGAAGTTCGGCGTGACCGACCCCGCCGCCGTCAGGAACCTGAAGCTGTCGCTGGTCTACCGCGGCGGCGTCGTGGTGTATGTCAACGGAAGGGAGATCGGCCGGGCCGGCATGGCCAAGGGCGCCTCCGGCCCGGAAGCCGTCGCCGACGATTACCCCAAAGAAGCCTTCGTCGGACCCGACGGCAGTCCCCTCCTGAACCCCCGGTCCAGAGAGAGAGGACCCTCTGAGGGCTTGAAGGCCCGTGTCCGGCGCGCCGAGATCCCCATTCCCGCCTCCGCCTTGCGAAAAGGCACGAATGTCCTCGCCATCGAGGTCCACCGCTCGGCCTACCTGTCGGCGGTCAAGGAATGGATCGAGACCAAGAAGTTGATGGAGCACGAAATATACTCGTTTCTCTGGGCCACCTGCGGTCTGCACTCGACGAGCCTCCAGAGCGCTTCACCCGCGGGACTCACGCCCAACATCGAGCGGCCCAAGGGTTTCCAGGTCTGGAACAGTCAGTCGATGCAGCAGGACTTCGACTTGGACTACGGCGATGCGTTCGAGCCACTGAGGCCGGTCAAGATAATCGGTTCTCGCGGCGGGGTGTTCTCCGGCAAGGTGGTCGTCGGCAGCGACCGGCCCATCAAGGGACTCAAGGCCCGGATCACCGATCTGACGAGCGACAAGGGCGGCGGCAAGATTGCGGCTTCGGCCGTGAAGGTCCGGTATGCCTTGCCCACCGGCTCGGAGCCCGTGACGGAAGCCCACTACCCGGTGCCGGCGGCTCTGCTCGACGGCCTGAGCGATACGGCCCCGCCGGTTGTCGAAGTGCGGACCAAGCCAGGGGGTCAATGGTCCTTTGGAGCCGTCTGCCCGGTCTGGGTGACGGTTGCGGTTCCCGCCGATGCTAGACCCGGCGACTACACCGGCAAGCTGACCATCACGGCGGAGGGCGCCAGCAAGGCCGTGGAAGTCCCCGTGGAGCTCAACGTCTCCAGGTGGCTGGTTCCCAAGCCCAGCGAGTTCCGCACGATCGTCGACCTCATCGAGTCGCCGGAGTCGGTGGCCATGCACTACGAGGTGCCGATCTACAGCGACAAGCACTTCCGGCTGCTGGAGAAGTCCCTGGAGCAGATGGGCCACGTCGGCAACTGGACGGTGCACATCCCGCTCATCTGTAACACGAACCTGGGCAACGAGCAGACGATGGTCCGGTGGATCAGGAAAGGTGACGGGACGTACAAGTTCGACTTCTCCCCGATGGACAAGTACCTGGACATCGCGGAGAAGCACATGGGCAAGCCGCGGATCGTCTTCGTGATCGTCTGGGACTTCTTCCTGGGCATCGCCGGACGGGCGAGCGTGCATCCCCAGATTCAGGCCGTCCTGCCGCCCGGTGACGAGGACATCCCGGTCAGCATCTTGGACGAGGCCACCCAGCAGGTCAGCATGGGCACCGTCGGGCGGTACGACGACAAGGGCGAGGCCGCCTGGAAGGCCCTGGTCGCTGAGATGATGGAGCACCTGAAGAAGCGCGGGCTGGACAAGGCGGTCCTCGTGGGCATGGCGGACGACGTGTATCCCTCGGCCGAGATCGTCAACTTCTGGAAGGAGCTGCTGCCGGGGGCGGCCTGGGGCCGGTACGGTCACTTCGAACTGGAAACGTGGGGCACCCCCTTCGCGCCCGTAGGCTATCAGGCTCATGCATTTGCGCCGGACTGGGGCATTACACCCGAGTACGGCTGGAAGAGGCCGGACCGGACGGCGCTCTACTTCCGCACCGGGGCGTTCTATCTCGACCTCCCCTGGCACACCATCCCGTGGGACATCGCACGCCTGGTGGGCGAGTTGAACATCCAGGGACCGCGTCGCGGGTTCGGACGCATCGGCCTCGACTTCTGGCCGGTGCTCAAGAACGCTCGGGGCCAGGCCGTCAAGAGCATTCAAGGACGCTACCCCAAGAGCTTCTGGCGGCAGTTGGACATGATGGTCCACTGTCTGCTTCCGCCGGGGCCGGACGGGGCGATGGCCACGGGGAAGCTCGAGATGATGCGTGAGGGGTTACAGGAGACGGAGGCCCGCATCTTCCTCGAGAGCGTCCTGACCGATCCGGCACAGCGCAAAAGGCTGTCCGACTCGCTGGCCGGCAAAGCCCAGCAGGTGCTGGACGAGCGCGTCCGGGCCCTGGCCATCGGACTGGAGAACCAGCCGCTCGCGGGCTTCGCGACCAACCCCAAGCCCTGGCTGGACGGCTACGGGGCGGGGGACTACCGGGCAGGCCAAGCCGCGATCTTCCGACAGTGGTACATGGAAAGCGGCTGGCAGGGGCGGTCGGAAAAGCTCTTCGCCGTCGCGGCCGAGGTAGCCGCTGCGCTCACACGGTCTTAACCGGATAATGGTCCAAACGAGGTCAACCCATGAGTCGTCATGATATCGCTGTGTTTTTCCTATCGACGTCGGTCCTTGCTTTCTGCGCAGGGGAGGCGGCCGCCCTGATCAACCCCAAGTTCACCCCGGTGCACCTGGTCAAGCAGTCTCAGGTGATCCTGCAATTGAAGGTCAGGCCCGAATCAGGCGGTGGGAAGTTGATCTTCACGGTGGAGAACGTTCTGAAAGGGAAGCAGGACAACAAGACCGTCGAGATCGATCTGACTGTCAGCAGCTATCCGGACCAGGCGAGGTTTGCCGACAAGGTGGCAAGGGAATCGTCGGACAAGTTGGCGCTGATGTTTGTGGGGGCATGGTCTGACAAGCCCGGGGACCAACCAGAGGGGGCAGAACCAATGCCGTTTGCGGAGGCGCGAAGGGCCTATGTGCACATGGAAGGGGTGTGGCTTGTGTTGGTGGACAACAACGGGGCCTGGAAATTCGAGCAGATGAGTCAGCAGCTGGTCGCCACATGGAACGGTGGGACCGACATGCTGCTGAGGGCGGTCAAATACGTGACCCAGGACGCGGATGCGGAAGTCCCGGTGAGGACCGGCACCACGTGGGGCAGAGTGTTGAAACTCGGGAAGATCGGGGGGAAGGTTGCCGCCGCAGTCCCCGTGGATCTGAAAGGGACGGGGGTGCCCATTCTGTTCGTGGCCTCCGACGCAGGAGACCGGTTGTTTGCCTGCACGGACGGGACCTCGGAGGACCTGACGGGAAAGTGCAAACTGCAGTCGAAGTCGGCTGCTTTTGCGTGGAGTGATTTCAACGGTGACGGTCGGCTGGACCTGGCGAGTTGGGGTGGGAAGACGCTGACGATTCACCAGCAGGGGGCGGATGGGACGTTTACGGTATCGGCCGGTGCCGGGGAATTGACGGAGTGTATTGGGCTGAGCGCGCTGGATGTTGGAACACCGGGCAGACCGGGTCTGCTGATCAGCACGAAAGGGGTTCCGATGCTGCTGAGACCGGGCGCTGAGGCAACACCGCGCAAACTCGCCGATGGGGAATGGCCAGGCAAGAACCTCGGCACCGCTGGCGCGTGCGTCCTCGCGGACTTCGACGGAGACGGGCTGCCGGACGTCGTCCAGCCGCTGGCCAACGGCGGGCTCTTCTACAAGGGAACCGGCCTCGGCGTCTTTGCGACGCCCGTTGCCTGTCCGGTGGCCACGGGTGAAGGCGCCGGCAGTGCGTGTCTCGGCGACTGGGACGCGGACGGCATGCTGGACATCTTCATCCCGGGAAACGACAGGTGCCGATTGTGGCAGAACCTCGGAGGCGGCCGGTTCATCGACATGATGAAACTCACCGGCGAATTGGGTTACATTGCGAAGGGTTCCGCGGTCGTGGGATGCCTGGGGGATTTGAACAACGACGGCCGGCAGGACTTGACGATCCTGTATTCGGCAATGTCGCCGCAGAGTTTCTTCAACCGCGGGTTCCGAACCTTCGGTTTTTCCCTTTCCCTGGACCTGAGCAGAGGGACTCTGCTGCCCGAGGCGACAGGTGGACAGAGTGCAGGATGCATAGCCGACTTCACCGGTGATGGGGCCCAGGACATGGCACTGGTGCTGAACGACGGGCAGTGTGTGGTAGTGGTTCGCACGCCCACGGGTGCGGACCTGTGCGCCAGGACGGTTCTGTCGCTGAAGTCGGGCTGGACAGGTCCGGTGAAGGTCGAGGCGACGGCGGAAAATCGGATGCTTGGCGCCTGGAACGTGTATGCAGGTGGGTCCCCGGCGTTCCTATCTCGGTCAGACGCCGGCCCCCTGAAGATCACGTGGCGGTTTCCCGCTCAAGCGGAGCAGTCGAAAGACGTCGTGCTGGAGGACAAGCCTCTGACCGTCGTGATCGAGCCGCCGGGTGTGAAGAAGTAGTCTGGAATGAGTCGTGAGCGATCCGGCTGAGGAGACGTGTGATGAGAGCAGTCCGTGTGCTGCTTGTCGGAGTGCTGATGTTGTGGGTTCCGGGGGTTTCGGGAGCTGCGCCTCGCCCGGACGCACGGCAGGGAACGAACAAGCCGCCCGAACTGATAGAGACGCCGGTCCTGCAGGCGGCCCGGGACAAGAGCTGGAGGGATGGGTCGGGGACGGTCTGGCGGTATTTCGAGGTGTGGCAGACGGAGGTGGCACGTCTCGATTCCGGAAAACTCGTCCGGGTGGACCCGTTGAAGCCGCGCGTCGGATTTGACGCCTTTACACTCTCCCGTGACAGGGACGCCGGGGCAAAAGATCTGAAGTATCCGATGCAGGAGGCGGCCAAGATCACGGGTTCGGCCCTTCCGCCGGCGAACTGGACCCAGCCGGACTTCGACGACAGCGGATGGGTGCGGACGGCGACTCCGATGGGGGCCGGTTACCGGAGCATCGCCCTAGCGTGCCTGAGGGGCAAGTTCACGGTGAACGACCCGGCCCAGGTGCCAGAACTTACTCTGGACGCGTCCGTTCAAGGCGGCGCGGTGTTCTATCTGAACGGGCAGGAGATGGGACGGGTGGGACTCCCGGCGGGCAAGATAGACAGCGAGACGCTGGCGGAGGATTACCCGAAGGAAACGTTCGTCGCCCCTTCGGGTGCTCTCTTGCCGCAGGGTCTCTACGGCGGAGGTCCGCCTCTGAGCGAGACGGAGTTCAGCACGGTCGGGAGGTCAAAGGAGCACAAGGACCCTGTATTCCAGGCAAGGTACAAGCAGCGGTTTCGGCACATGAACGTGAAAATTCCCGGGACGGCTCTTCGCAACGGGATCAACGTGCTAGCGATCGAGGTTCACCGGGCACCGGCAGTTGAGACGATGTTCACGACGGTCATCCCGAAGACGATGGGGTATGACTTGGCGGAACATCGGACCTGGTGGTGGAACCGGGCGTCGCTCGAGGACGTGAAATTGACGGCCAAGGCGAAACCGGGGGCCGTCGTGGGCAATATCGCCCGGCCGGGTGCTCCGCAGGTCTGGAACTGGCCGGTCTGGGAACGGGTGGATCCGCGGGGCTATGGAGATCCCACGGAATCGTTGGGACCGATTCGGATCCGCGGGGCACGGAATGGATCATTCTCCGGACAGGTGGTGGTCAGTTCGACCAACTCGATCAAGGCATTGAAGGTGGAACTGCGGACTTCCGGAAGCCGTGCTGTTCCGCGGTCCTGGCTCCGGGTCCGATACCCCGCAGTATATCCCGGGATTGGCTTTGACCCGATCGAAGACTCTGTGCCGGCAGAGATTGCACGGGTGCGCGACTGGCCCGCAGTGATCCAGCCAATCTGGGTAACAGCGGATATCCCGAAGGACGCACAGCCGGGAAACTACACGGCTACGCTGACCGTCGGTGCAGAAGGACTGGAAGCTGCAGCCATCCCGATGGAACTGCACGTGAGCGGCTGGACGATCCCCGACCCTCAGGACTACGTGACGCACAATGCGTTCATTCAGTCTCCGGACAGTGCGGCCATCACATACCAAGTCCCGATGTGGTCGAAGGAGCACTGGAGACTCATCGACCGGTCGTTCCAGGTGCTGGGGACGCTGGCGACCAAGGAACTGAACATTCCCCTGGTCCGTCGCACTCACTTCGGCAACGAGCATGGGATGGTGTGGTGGGTGAAGAAGCCGGACGGATCCTATCGGCCGTCTCTGGATATCGTGGAGAAGTACATGGACACAGCGGTCAAACACCTGGGCAGGATTCCGGTAGTGTGTTTTTACGTGATCGAGGCGGATGTGGACGGGTGTCCGTGGGTGACGGAATTCGATCCGGCGACCGGAAATCTGAAGAATGCGAAGGCGCCGGCGTGGGGGACGGAGGAGGCGCGGGCGTTCTGGAGACCCGCGTTCGAGGGCTTGAGGAAGATCCTGGCGAAGCACAGCATGGAGAAGAGCATGGCGCTGGGGTACCACGCGGGCGGCGGCAACGGGCCGTGTGCCACAAAGGAATGCATCCGGGATTTGAACGAAGTGGTTCCGGAAGCCCGGTGGGTCCGGGTCGGGCACTACTGGTTTGAGGGTCAGGACAAGTTGGAGAGGGGGCCGAATGGGAATCCGTGGGCCCGGGTGGCTCTCGTATCCGGCCGCTGCATCGTGGGGTGGGACCCGGATACGGACAAGCCCTTTTACGGCTGGCGGAATCCCTACCCGGTCCTAGCGTATACTCGGGGAATCTTCTCGGAACACAATCCACTGAGCGACTACCGGCTGGACGCGGAGACCGTTCTGCTGTCGGGGTGGAGAGCCGCCACGACCGCCTGGAACGGGCGCTATGACATCGCGGGGGGATTCGGGAGGGACGGTTTTCCGGGCGTGCGGGGGTCGGGCCCGTGGGGTGCGGATTTCTGGGCCCCCGTCATCGGCCGCTTCAACGACCCGAGCGCGGGCATCTGGGATCCCCGGTGCTCCTGGAGCACGGTCACGTTGAACGCCGGTCTCATCCCGTACGTGATCGGAAAGGGCGCGAACGGGCCGGTGCCGAGCGTGCGGTCGGAACTCCTGCGCGAAGGACTTCAGGAAGCCGAGGCCCGTGTGTTCTGCCAGAACGCACTCCTGGACGAGAATCTCAAGACGAAACTCGGACCCGATCTCGCCCGACGCTCCGGGGAGGTGTGTGACAACCGGACCCGGGCGCTCCGATACCTGGGGCAGTTCGGCGCTTTCCGTCCGAGCGAGTGGCAGGACCGTTCACTCGAGTTGTACGACTTGGCGGCTGAGGTGCACAGGGCGCTCGGCCAAAAGTGACTTCGGATTCGGAAATGGAGAGAAAGAGAAAGATGATGAGGATGTCGGCGAAGATCGAAGTACTGGGGGTTCTCGCGCTGGCAGCCGGGGTGATCGCCGGCGGATCGGTCCTCGCGACGCACAGAGCGTCGGCGGCGGAGAAAGCACCGCCCGGCGGTGCGGCCGCGGTGAACCCGGCCACGGTCGACGTCCCGCTGCTGCGGATGGTCGCCAACATGCGGGCGGACGAGGACGGGACGCTCTGGCGTTACTTCGAGACCTGGCAGACGGACGTGGCACGCCTGGATTCCGGCAAGCTCATCCGTGTGGACCCTCTGGACCCTCGCATCGGCTATGACAGTGCGAAACTCTTCTGGGTCCAGGAACACGGCCGAAATACCAAGGAGGCGGAATACCCGATTCGGGAGGCGGCCAGGATCACGGGAGCCGCTTTCCCCCCGACGGGGTGGTCCAAGCCGGAATTCGACGACAGTGCGTGGGTGCGGACGGCCGCGCCGATGCAGATGTCCTACCGCAGTCTTGCCCTCGTGTGTCTGAGAGGCAAGTTCTGGGTCAACGACCCCGCCCTCGTGACGGACCTCGCCCTCGACGCATCCATCCAGGGCGGCGCGGTGTTCTACCTGAACGGGCAGGAGGTCGCCCGGTTCCATCTACCCCAAGGCCCGATCGCCAACGAGACCCTGGCGGAAGACTACCCCAAGGAAGCGTTCTTCGGTCCGTCCGGGATGCTGCTGCCGCAGGGCAGTTGGTCCGGGACCCTGAGCGAGGCGGAGTTCTGCACGCAGCAGAAGGACCCGGAATTGCAGGCGAGGTTCAGGAAGCGGTTCCGGCACGTGAACGTGAAGGTCCCCGTGACGGCGCTTCGCAAGGGGAGCAACGTCCTGGCCGTCGAGGTCCACCGCTCCCCGGCGGCGGAGGCCATGTTCACGAAATTCGATCCGAAGGGAATGGGATACAGCCTCTCGGATCACTACGGCTGGTTCTGGAATCGCTCATCGGTGGAGGACTTGAGACTGACGGCAAAGGCGCTCCCGGGAGCGGTCGCGCCGAACATGTCCAGGCCCGCCGGCATCCAGGTCTGGAACCACCCGATCACCGAGCGCCTGGGACTGAGGGCCTACGGAGACCGGAACGAGCCGGTATCTCCGATACGGATCGCCGGGGCGAGGAACGGGGTCTTCGCGGGGCAGCTCGTCGTCGGCTCGACGAAGCCCATCCGGGCGCTCAACGTGGAAACGACGGACCTGAGCGGGCCGGGCGGACAGGTCATCCGGAAGTCGTCGCTCCGCGTCCGCTATCCGCAGTATTACCTGAAGGACCGGGGCGTCGGCTTCGACCCCATAGAGGACTCGGTGGGCGCCGAGATTCCGTACGTCCCGTCGTGGCGGGGCGGGTCGACGGGTCTGGCCATGCAGCCGCTGTGGCTCACCGTGAGCGTTCCCGCCGATGCAAAGGCCGGGGATTACACGGGCACCGTGACCGTCGCCGCCGAAGGCCTGGAGGCCGTCGCCGTGCCGGTGAGGCTGCACGTCAGCGGCTGGAGCATCCCCGATCCCCGGGATTTCGCCACCTACATGGCCCTCATCCAGTCGCCGGACACCCTCGCAATCCGATACGACGTGCCGATGTGGTCGAAGGCACATTGGAATCTGATTGACCAGTGCTTCCAGGTACTCGGGACCGTGGCGACCAAAGAACTGAACCTTCCCCTGGTCCGCCGCACGCACTTCGGCAACGAGCACGGAATGGTGTGGTGGGTGAAGAAGGCGGACGGGTCGTATGCGCCGCGCCTCGATATCGTGGAGAAGTACATCGACACGGCGGTCAAACACCTGGGCAGGATCCCGACGGTCTGCTTCTACGTGATCGAGGCGGACGCGGAGGGGTGTCCGTGGGTGACGGAATTCGACCCGTCGACCGGGATGCTCAAGAACGCGAAGGGACCCGCATGGGGGACGAAGGCGGCCGTCGCGTTCTGGAAACCGGCGTTCGACGGGATCCGCAAGATCCTGGCGAAGCACGGGATGGAGAAATCCATGACCCTCGGGTATCACGCGGCTGCAGGCAACGGGCCGTGCACCCCGAAGGGCTGCATTGAGGACCTGAGGGAAGCGGCGCCGGAGGGACGATGGGTCAGGGTCTCCCACATGTGGTACGGCGGAGGCAACGACAGGCTGGAGAGCGGACCCAACGGCAATCCGTGGGGACGGGTGTCCCTCGTCGTCGGGAACTACGGCGTGCTCTGGGACCCGGACACGGACAAGCCGTTCTACGGCTGGCGAAACCCGTATCCCGTGACGGCATATACCCGTGGGGTCTTCGACGAGTCCGCACCACTGCGCGATTACCGGCTCGCCCCGGAAATGATCCTGCTGGCAGGACAGAGGAAAGCGGATCCGACGTGGGGAATCTGCAATATCGCGGGGGAGTTTGGACGCGACACCTTCCTCGGCACGCGCGGATTCGGCCCTTGGGGTGCCGACTTCTGGCCGGTGCTCCATGCCACGGCGGGATGGCATGACATCATCGCGCGTTTCAACGATCCGAGCGCGGGACTCTGGGACCCGCGCTCCTGCTGGAGCACGACTCAGTTGAACACCGGCCAGGTCGCCTACCTCGTGGGCGAAGGGTCTCATGGGCCGGTCCCGAGCGTCCGGAGCGAGGTCCTGCGCGAGGGACTCCAGGAAGCAGAGGCCCGTATCTTCTGCCAGAACGCGCTCCTGGACGAGAACCTCAGGACGAAACTCGGCCCCGATCTCGCCCGACGCTGCAAGGAGGTATGCGACAGCCGGACACGCGCACTGCGTTATCACTCCGAGTTCCGCGTGTTCGGGACCGGGAAAGAACCCAGACCCACTCATTTCCCGTTCCCTCAGAACGCGTGGCAAGACCTCTCGGTCGACCTGTACGACCTAGCGGCGGAAGTGTCCGCGGCGCTGGGCAAGCAATAAGCCGGGAAAGGAGACGAAGCGATGAAGAAGACGATTGGAGCCGTAGTCCTTTGCCTGGGGCTCGCCGGGCAGGCGTTCGCCCAGGAGGCGACCAAGGTGACGCTTGCGTCCGCGGCGCTCACCAACTGCGGACTGGTCCTGTCGGCGTCCAGTTTCGACGGGAACAACCAGGAGACCCCCATCGTCTACTACATGGCCTACGGCAGCGAGGTGATGCTCCCGAAGACGGCGTGGGAGTTCTCGGAGCAGAAATCCAGTCAGACCTTCAAGATCGGCGGGGGATCCTGCAAGGTCGATTACCACGACGGGGATTTCCGCATGACCGTTGGCGGCAAGACTCAGGAACTGATCGCGGCCGGACTGGGATATCAACCTGTGCCTGTGCCGGCGGGCGCCAAGTCGTCGTGTCTCGTGGCTTTTCCGCGGGGATATTCGTACGAAGGCGAGGGGCGCCTCTTCTGTCGGAGCGGGTCCGTCGAGACCGCCGTGCTGGACGGCGTGGAAATCCGTCTCTACGACGACGACCTGGACGCGCGGTATGTAAAGGGCAAGGACGGCTTGAGCGTCGTGGACGGCGGAGGCATGGGAATTTTCGGCCCCCTCTCGGATCTGCTTCCGACGCCGAATGCGGTCTACGAGATTGCGGAAGTCGCTGAGGACGGTTCCTCGCTGACGCTCCATCGGTATGCGGGGCCGACGGGGCGGCTTACGATGGATGCAATCGCGAATGTGGAGTGTCGGCTCGCGTTTGCGTCGGAGGATGGGAAGTGCTCGTTCGGGACATTGGCCGGAGGGCAGGGACTGGTACTGCCGGTGGGCAAGTACCGGTTCCTGTATGGATTCCTCTATCGGCCCTCGGCGAAGCACGTGGTTGGTCTGGTCCTGCCGTCGAAGGATCCGCCGGTTGTCGTGGGAAAGGACGAGGAAGTGACGGTGACGCTGGGGGATCTGGCCAAGCACGAATTGCCGTGGGGCGAAGGCGTGGTCACGATGACCTTCCAGCAGTTGTTGGCACTGGACCTGACGGCGGTGGAAGACGCCTATAGCGGGGGCGATTATGCGAAGGCGCAGAAGTTGTTCGATGACATCTCGGGGAAGCACAAGGCGGGGCCGAATTATGAGGCGACCAAGTCCTTGACGGAGGAGCTGCGTCAGGGCCTGGCCCTGGAGAACTCTCGGGAAGGCACGGTGCTGCGCGAAGCCGAGGCGAAGGTCCTGACGGCGATCAAGGCCGGCAAATTGCAGGAAGCGAAGGCGCTGCTTCCCGATGCGCAGAAAGCCCTGACGAGCATTCCCGCCGAGTTCACGAACGCCTGGTCATATCTTGCCCACAAGACGCGCGTCGCCGGGTTCGCTGCATGCGCAGACGGAACATCGAAGCCCGGATTGAAACTGACTTTGAATGCGAATCAGCAGACCGCCGCGTCCGAAACGGCCGAGACGGTGGACTGGAGCGACCCCGTCGGCAAGGGGTGGGGACATACGCGTCTCTATCAGGGATTCCTGGTGATCCCGCGCACGGGCGTTTATGAACTGTCGCTCGAGAGTGTCGGCACCGCGAGCGTATTCCTCGACGGGAACAAGATCATCGATCACCCGAACCACCTTCCGGCCGAGAGAGCGGTGAAGGTGGATCTCACAGAGGGCGCCCATCCGCTGAAGATCGTTGTCCAATGCTACGTCTATGGTTACACTCATGGCAATAAGCCCCACATGGTTCGTTTCCGCTGGGTGCCGCCCGGCGGGACGAAGGTGATCGTGCCGGCGTGGGCCTTCGAATGCCGCGGGGATCAGGCGGAAAAGAAGCAGTGATCGCTCCCCCTGCCCGATAAGGAGATGTGCGGAAACGGGGGGAAGAGTCGTGACCGTCCTCCCGGTCAACTGCATTGCCTGAGTGCGTCTGAAAGTTCTCCCACGTCTCCGCCGTCACCGGCTCCCAGTCCGGTTTCGCCGCTCCCAGCCGATCGCTGAGCTCCGGGAGACCCCGCCGGCCGTCTCATCCCATGGCGCAGGGGATTTCAGGATTTTGAACGCCCGACCTCAGGAACTCCCCGATTGCTCCCCCCACACGACCCGTGATATGAAGTGAGAAAACAAGGATTCTTCCCGGTGGCTGCCAGCCAGACGAACTTTTTGCGCGGCGGAAAACAGCTCCTTGAGCCGACGGGGCGGGAACAATGCGACGTGGGGGTCAGAGGGCGCGCCTGATTGAGGCGCAAGAATGGGGGCTTTCGATGAGCATCGGCAGGGATATGAGGTTCGGAGATTCTCGGCTCATGGCGCCCGAGCGGGTTTGCTGTGCCTGTGGTGCGACCATGCGCGAGACACTGAGATGGCGGCAGGACAACACGCTTTTCACGCTGTTCGAATGCCGTCAGACCGGATGTCCCGGCAGGCGGCTCCGAAGGGAAGCGCTGACACCGCCCCCTGTGATGGCGCCACTGAGGCCCGTCACCAGCGCTGCCCTGGATTCATGACGTGCTCGCGGGACACGCCGGAACGTGGGGAGAAAGCGGGGCATCGCAGAAGTCAATGGGGAAGCTGCGGCTGGTTCCCGTATCTGCAACCTCGGAGTTGGTAAGCTTGGGAAAGGAGCATCGGCAATGGTCACCTTGTGCGTGCTATGTCCCGACTGCGGCAATCGGGTGGAAGAGACGGTGGACGAGTATTATCCGCCTGGCTGGCTGCACTGCGAGTGTGGGGCGAAGTTCTCACTGACGATGGACGAGGAGGTCCCGGAAGAGGCTTTCCCGGAAGCCCTGGGCGACGAAGACGACGTGCCGGATAAAGACGAACTGGCGGATCTCACCGAGATCGAACTCTTCCCGGAAGGAACGGACGCCGCCGCCTGAGACGAAGAGAGAGCATCCAGAAGCGGCGTGGATTCCCATGCACCCTGGCGCAATAGAGACGCTTTGGCGGTAATCGGAAGAACAGTGCGGTTCCCCTTCGCGGCGTTCGAAGACCGCAGGGACGCCGGCCGACGGCTGGCGGAATTCATCGGGGCAAGTCCGGACCCGTCTGCACTTGTCCTAGCGGTGCCTCGCGGGGGCGTGCCGGTGGCCGAAGAGCTGGCGTCCGCCCTCGACGCCCCTCTCGATCTCGTGTTCACCCGGAAGCTCCCCATCCCGGACTCACCCGAAGCGGGATTCGGGGCGGTGACACTGGACGGCACGGTTGTGCTGAACGAGTCGATGGTCCGAGAGTCGGGGCTCTCCGAGACCGCCATCGACCGCATCGCGATAAGGGTCCGTACGGAGCTGCGCCGGCGTGTCGCCGAATACGCCCTCGCCGGTCCACAGGCTCCGATACACGGCAGACACGTCTACCTCGTCGACGACGGACTGGCGACCGGCTACACCATGATGGCGGCCGCAGAAATGGTCCGAAAGCAGTCGCCGCGACGACTCGTGCTTGCCGTTCCCGTCTCTCCCGCCGATTCGATCCGTGAAGTCGAGCCGCATGTGGACCGACTCTACTGTCTCATGTCGCAGCAGCATCCGCCCTTTGCCGTGGCTTCCTTCTACGAAGACTTCTCAGACCTAGCGGATGCCGAGGTCCAGGCCATCCTGATGAAGCGAGCGCGCACGACCAATATCGCCACGCCTTCTTGACCGTCGGTAGGCTGCGTTCGCAGGCCCCTTGTCGCGCAGGGCATCCGGGTGTGGTGAATCCGGACAGAATTGCTCCTCTCCGCGAAGCCCAATAAGCCATTTGCGCTGAGCGCAAGTCGTTGGGAGTGGTGCAGATAGCGACAGGCGAAAAAAGTTTTTACCCCGGCGGAGCGGCCTTGGGGCGTTTTCCGGGCGGATGGGTGATTTCG
>Ga0315282_10008516_pt1 | contig 16579 bp, 12 predicted proteins | sample YL17G07_20_MG_FD_203693 | JGI IMG/M metagenome (GOLD analysis project Ga0315282, IMG submission 203693) | Sediment microbial communities from Yellowstone Lake, YNP, Wyoming, USA - YL17G07_20 | ecosystem: Environmental > Aquatic > Freshwater > Lake > Sediment | place: USA: Wyoming | collected...
TGGATCGACGCCAGCCTCTTCACGATGACCTTCACTTGGGCCATCCCCTGCGCTCCGCGCGCCAGGTTCACGCTGATGATCGCGGGCAAGAGCTGTGGCGTGAGCCCCACCGCCAGGGCGAGTGCGAAGAGGAGCGACTCGAGCACGGGTCGCTGGTAGAACACATTCACCGCGAACACGCCGGTGGTCAGCACAAGCGTGAACTCGATGAGCATGAACCCGAAGTGACGGATCCCGCGCTCGAACTCCGTCTCGGGACGGTGGGTCTGGAGGCGCTGCGCGATCTCCCCGAACTCGGTATCCCCGCCGGTTCGGACCATCAGCGCGGTGGCGGCGCCGCTCACGACATGGGTGCCCGAGAACACCGCGTTCGACCGCTGGGCCAATGTGGCGTCCTCTGCGACGACGCCGGGGCGCTTCTCTACGGGGAATGTCTCTCCCGTGAGTGGGGCCTCGTCCACGAACAGGTTCCGGACCTCGATCAGAACGCCGTCGCCGGGGATAACTGAGCCCGCGCTGAGGGCCACGAGATCGCCGGGAACGACGGCCTCCACCGGCAGGGACTGCAGCTTGCCGTCGCGCAGGAGCGTCACGCGTGTCTGAACCAGCGCGAGCAGCTTCTTGACAGCGTCGCCGGCGGAGTGCTCCTGCAGAAAGCTCAGCAGCGCGCTCGCGAAGACTATCGCCAGCACGATGATCGCGTCCGTGCGATCGCCCAGCCACCACGACAGCCCGGCCGCGAACAGCAGTAGCAGCACGATGGAGTTTGTTAACTGCCCGACGAACTCGCCAATAATGCCGCGCCGCTTGGTGGTCCGTAGGCTGTTCGGGCCATACTGACGCAGCCGAGCCGCGGCTTCGGTGGAGCTCAGGCCGCCTCGCGTCGAGCCCAGTTCACCGAGTAGCGCCTCAGGTGTCTGCGACCAGAATGCCGACACATGCCCTCCCGTCGTTCCATGGAGGCCGGCACCAGCAGGTTGGGCCCTGCCTCTGCCTTGCCCCGCTGCCCCGGTGCGCAACGACGGCACGCCACGCCGCCTTCGTCCGCCACCGTGGAGCCACCTCTCCGGGGCGCGGGCGCCTGACCGCCGGGACGAAGGCCTCCGCGCCCGTGCGACGAAGTGACGGGCCGAACACGCACACCACAGGCAGAGGAGAAACGCGATGGCGACGCCGCTCAGGACCAATGAGGAAAAGCTCATCCGCATGCCGGTCGAGGTGCAGCCGGTGCACCCGTCTCACAGCCGCGGCTACCGCATCACCCCGGACGGGAAGCCGCTCTCGCTGATGGGCGTCGGCGGCATCACGCTCAACCTGCGCGTCGGCGACCCCGCGCTCGGCTGGGTGGGCGATCACCTCGAGCCATGCGTCTCGACGAAGAACTCCGACAACGGCAAGAACAGCGGCGCCAACTTCCTCTCCTGCGTCGGCAACATCGCGACGGTGAAGATCGGCGACGACGAGCGCCGTGGGTTCGTCACAGGCACCCACGGCGGCTGCGAGCATGTCCTCATCGACTTCCCCGATGACGTTATCCGCAAGCTCACTTACGGCGACACGATCCGCGTCGAGGCGTTCGGCCAGGGGCTCGCGCTGAGAGACTTCCCCGACATCAGCATGATGAGCCTCGATCCTCGGATGCTCCGGAACAGGAAATGGCCCGTGCGCGCGCGGCGGGGGAAGCTGGTCGTGCCTGTGGCGAAGCTGGTCCCCGCCCGCATCATGGGCGCCGGCCTTGGGACGGACGACTGTCACACCGGCGACTATGACATCCAGCTATTCGACGAGGCGACGGTCAAGGAGCATGGCCTCGAGGGGCTGCGGCTCGGGGACGTCGTCGCGATTGTCGACGCGGACCACTCCCACGGGCGGATCTACAAGACGGGCGCGGTGAGCGTGGGCGTTGTCGCTCATGGAGCCTGCAATACAGCCGGCCACGGTCCGGGCGTGACCACACTGATGACTTCCCCGGTCGGCGCGATCGTGCCTGAGGTCACGTCCGACGCGAACCTCGCTCACATCCTCGGGGCGGGCGTAGAGCCCGAGGCCTGACGCCGGTCGGGGACCGCCGGCGTCGCGCCGGAGCCGCGACGCGAAGGCACGTTGTGGCCCAGGGCAAGGCCGCAAGGCGGCCTTGCCCTGGGTCGATCGCCCCACACTTCAGTGAGCCCCTCAGGACCACCACAGATTCAGTGGAGCACGCTATAGGGCGCGACCGGCAGGTCGGACGACCAGGCCTGACGGGATGGCGCACCACCCGCTGGCCTGACTCCGCTGCAGCACCCACGGCCCCCACCCGCCGAACATGCACGCGAGGTGGCCTGCCATGACCCCGAACAGCCTGTACCTCGGCGATAGCCAGGTCGTGACCGTCGACCAGCTACTCGACGGCCCCGGCGCCGACCTCCCTCGGTGGCGCTCCTTGCCGCACAAGGAGGCAAGGGCGATCGAGCAGGATGAACAGCGCGAGCTTAGGCTTGGGGGATGACCGTGCCCGGTAGCCTTGGAGGCGAGAGCGAGAGGGAGTGAAGTGGAATGCCGTTGGAGTGCTGGGAGGTATTGGTAGGAGGGGCACCCTAGATCTCGCTGGGTAGCAGGTACTACGAGTGGAAGTACCAGCGCACCGGGCGGTTCTGAGCCGCGAAGCGGCGACATTGGATAGCCCAGGGCAAGGCCGCGAAGTGGCCGCAGCCCAGGGTTGGCGGGCCCCACGCACCGGAGCCCTGAAAGGGCGGCATTGGGATGGGCCAGACGCTCACCAGCTTGGTGTACCACGTCGTCTTCAGCACGAAGGGTCGCGCGCCCCTGATTCGCCACGACATTCTCGTTGAGATGCCTCCGTACGTGGCGACGCTTGTGGCCGAGATGGAGGGCCATGCGCTGGCAGCCAACGCGACATCGGATCACCTGCACCTTTTTGCCCGTCTGCCCGCCAAGCTCAGCCTGTCTGATGCCGTCAAGTTCGTCAACGCCAACTCGTCGCGCTGGGTGAGCCAGCGCCAACCAACAGGGCCCGGCTTTGCGTGGCAGGCCGGCTATGCCGCGTTCACGGTGTCCCCGACGGACGCGGAGGGCGTGCGCGTGTACATCGAAAACCAGACGACGCGCCACAAGGAGTTGGACTACAAGGCCGAGCTTCGTAACCTCCTATCCGCCCACGGCGTCGAGTGGGATGAACGGTACGTGTGACAGTAGCTACCGCAAGGCTGCTCTGAGGAGCACGCCCCAATGCCGTCGCTACGCGACTCGGGGTTGTTGTTACCTGTCACCCAGGGCTGCGACCGCCGCGCGGTCTTACCCTGGGCTATGTTATGTCGTCGCTTCGCGACTCAAAGCGACTGATCGCCTCGCGACGGCCCTCACCCCGACCGTCTCCCGGCGGGAGAGGGAGGTGAGTCGCGAAGCGGCGGCATAGCGCTGTGACAGCGGGGCCGGCTGGGGGCCCGGCGCTTCGCGCCACCCCATGCGGCCCGTCCGGAAGTACGTCCCCTACCTCCCCATCAATCTATCCAGGCCGGCCCGCTCATCGGACGTGAGGTGCCGCACTCCCTCGAGCTGCTTCACAAGAAGGGTCAGGCGCGCGGCCTCTTCGAGGAGTTCCATGCGGCTGAACGCCTGCATGAGCGTCTCGCCCGTCGTCAGCGCGCCGTGGTTCTGCAGCAGGATGCTGCTCGTGCGTTCCGCGCATTCCGCGACGCTTTCGGCCAGCGCGTCCGTCCCCGAGCACGCGTATGGGACCATGACCGGCGCGTCGAGCAACGCGTAGGTCTCGCTTATCAGCTCCAGGTCGATGGGTGTCTGGGCACACGCGAACGCGCTGGCGGTGATGGGGTGCGCGTGCACTACCGCGCTGACCCGGGGGTGCAGCTTGTAGATGCGCAGGTGCATCGGGGATTCGGAGCTGGGGACCAGGCCCGGAGTGAGATTCCGCCCCGTGGGGTCGAAGACAGCGATCCCATCGGCTCGGATGCGCGCCTTGTCGGTGGCGGAAGGGGTTAGGAGCACGGAGCCGTCGGCGGCCCTGCGCGAGACGTTGCCGCCTGTTGCCGTCGTCAGGCGCTGCGCGTACAGCCGCCGCATGAAGTACGCCACCTCGCGGCGCTCGGCCTCGAATGCCATTCAGGTGTCCTCCCAGACTCGCTGTGCCTGCCGCTCGAGCCCCTTCGGCCCTATCCTGTCCACCGGGATCGGCTCGAAGCCGAGCGCGAACGCCGGGCTGTCAGGCTGCAGCCTGTAGTCATCGTGCTCCGGGTCGACGAACAGCGGATCGGCCAGAACAGAGCGTGCGTCGAACCCGGCGGCGAGCCACTGCTCCCACGTGCCCTCAGGCGTTAGGTAGGCTCCGAGCGAGGGGATCTCGCCGCCCTTCAGCCAGTAGACGTTGCGGTCCCACTCCGCGAAAAGGCCCTTCGCCGACCGCCACGAGAAGACAAGCTGCGACTCGGGCCGCGAGTAGGCCACGATGTTGTTCACGAACTCATTCCCCTTCATGAACTCATCGCGCGGCTGCAGCCTCACCTGGTGGTCGTGCCCCTCGACGAACACGTTGTTGCGGATGATGTTGTTCTGCCCTCCGTGGACGCATACCCCGCCGACCACGGTGCGCGCGACGATGTTGCCGTAGACGGTCGTTCCGCTGCTGTAGTCGTCGAGGTAGACGCCCCACGTGAAGCACGGCGACTGGATCTCCCCGGCGGCCGTGGTCATGAGGCCCACCGAGTCGAGGATCAGGTTGTAGCGCACGATGTTCCCGCTGTCGCGGTGCTCATAGCCTAGAGACTCGAACGCGCCGGTGTCGTTGGTCTCCAGGTTCGTGCGGATCATCTCGTTGTACTCCACGACGTTGCGCTGAGACAGCGCCTCCTCGCCCTGGCTCTTGACGGAGACCGCGTAACGCGGCACGTCGACGATGCGGTTGTGGGCGATGCGGTTGTCGCTGCCGTGGCAGACGTAGACCCCCGCGACGTGCTTGTAGATGAGCCCGAGCCGCTCGAGCGTGTTGCCGAGCACCTCGCAGTGGTGCGCTTCATCCGCCGTCCCGCCCACCAAGATGACGCCGCCCTGGCCCATGTCATGCGCCTGGTTGCGAAGGACGGTGCATCGCTCACTGCGGTTCGCGAGCTTCACGGCGTACCCGCCGAGCCAGGGGAACTCGCAGTCCTCCACGCTGCAGTCGCGCGCGCCCGACATGACTACGCAAGCGTCCTGCGGGGTGTAGTAGTCCGTCGTGAGGTTGTAGGTCGTATCGGCGAAGCGCAACCCGCGGAAGTGGACGTTCTCGACGAACCTCCCTGCCGCCGGGTCACCCTCGAGCACGATCAGGCGGTCGAGGATGGGCGCCGTCACGTCAGCACCGGAGAAGGCGGGATCGTCGGGCATGTACAGCACCTCGCCGGCCGCCGAGTCCTGATACCACTCGCCCGGCGCGTCGAGAGCCGCTCGCACGTTCTCGACGAAGAACCTGTTCCCGACGCGCACGTCCTGCGCGGCCTCGCCGGCGAACACGATCCTGCGGTCGGGGTACTCGATCCGGTCGATCGGAACGATCGCGTTCACCCACCCCCACGCGATGAAGATGTGGACCTCCGCACCCGTCACGCCAGCCCACTGGGGCAGAGCCCCTTCGCGGAAGCGCATGTCGGTCGTGGTGCCGGGCGGGCTCGCGTCGGGGACGCTCAGCTCGGCGCCGACGGCCGTCTCGCACGCCTCGCACTGCACGATCAGGAGGTGCTTGCCGTCGGCGGGGGGCGCTATGGTGGCAGCTCCCCACCAGGTCGGCGGGCCGATGGCCTGCGCTGGATCCCATGCCTGGTCGTCGGTCAGAGCGAACGCGTCAAGCTGGAGCCCGCCGCCCTTGACGTTCTCCCATGCGAGCACGTGCTCGCCGGCGGTGAGGTTGAGACTGCACACGCTCGACCACTGAAGCGTCCCCCACGAGCCGGTGTCAGGGAGGTTCTCGAGCGGCACCTGTGGGCCGTCGTCGACCGACAGGACGCTGTGTCCGGCCATGTCCTCGATGTTGTAGTCCGTCATGTGGTGCCCATAGCGAAGCCAGACAGCGTATGCCCCGTCCGCAGGCATGCGGACGCGCCAGGTGAGCCGTGTGCCCACGTTGTGTGTGTTCGAGACGGCGGTGCCGAACGCGCCGCGCTCCCACGGCTCCCCGCCGAAGTCTGCGAACGTCCAGCCACCCTTGATGCGATCGCTAGGGTCGGCATTGGGGTGACGCGCGCGCGCGGCCCACTTGTCGCCCACGCGCAGCAGCCGAAGCCCCGGCGGCAGTCCTGTCGCCGGCGCGAGCCACAGGTCGCCGCGCCTTGCCCACCCGGTGACGGGCACGCCGCCGCTGATTGTGACCTGCTCGCCGTTAGCCGCGCGGTACGTGACCGGGCAGTCGGCGGTGCCCGAGTCCTCCGGTCCGAGCTTGAGTGGCTCGGGCAGGTTGTAGGTCCCGCCGCGCAGGATGACCTCGACGGGCCGCGTGAGGCCGTCGCGGCACAGCTCCCTAACCTTCGTCTGCGCCGCGGCCAGTGTGGTCACGGCGCCATCCCGCCCGTCGGGGGACACGTAGATGCGCGCGACGCCGGGCTGCTGGAGCGTCGCGATCCCTAGTGCGAGCAGTGTGGCGAGTTCGGTCATGTGTGCGGCTCCGATCGCCCGGACAAGCTCAGCGTCCGCACGCGTACCGCGCGCCGACCCCCTCGAGCGCCTGGCGCGCGCGCCAGCCATCCCGATTCGCGGCGGCGTGTGATGCCCGCTTGAGAAACGCCGCGGCGTCCGCGCCGGCCACGGCAAGTGTGCGGAACCGCACCTCAGTGTGAGGCTCGTATGCGATCAGGCGCGGGAACCCGAGCCACACAGTGTCATCGTGCACTGAGTCGACGCGGGTGCCGTTCAGCATCACGTGTAAGGCCTGCCCGTACCTGGTGCAAGTGAGCTCGTTCCAGTCGCCGGCGTGCCAGCACTTGGGCGACCTCACATCGATAAGGGTTGCCCCGGCGTCTCCTGCGGGCTTGACGGTTAGCATTACCCGGCCGCACGCGAACGCGCGGAATGAGTAGTGGCGCTTGCCATCATCCTCTACGACCTCGATCCCTGCGGAGGCTACACGGTCCGCCCCCTGATCTGCATATCAGCGGCCACCACGAAGTCCGCAAGCAGTGGCACGCGCTTGGGGTCTACATACGTGCTGGTTGTCTGGTCTGCCCGCAGCAACAAGGTGCCATCCTCGATGTCAGCGACCCTGATGCTGTCCCGCCACGTAGGGATCCCGAGCATGTGTCCGCTCATGTCGGTGGAGCCGGCGTAGGAGCGGTCTCTGAGCACCGACCTGGCGGCAGCGCGCGCGGCCAGCACGGACTGTCCGCCAAGTAGACGCAGGGCCTCTATGCCCACGCGCTTGAGTCCGTCTTCAGGGTTGCCGGGGTCTACTGACACGCGCTCACATCCCACAGTGCGGATTGGCAGGCCTGGCGGGAGCCGAAGCCCGGACTCCAGTTCGACGATCAATGTGGGCTTGCGCGCTTCGCGCGCGTACTTCATCTCCCCCTGGACGCCATCGGACTGCAGGCTCGCATGTGTGAGGACCACCACGAACACTGGCAACGCGTCGATAGCTCGTTCGATGGTCGCCCAATCGTCTACGCCGCCCGGTATGTCGTGCTCGCACCGCCAGCACGCGATGCCTGCGTCTGCAAGGGCGCGCTCAATGCGATCGGAGGGCTCCTTGTCTGACACCTTGTGGCTGAGGAACGCGTCGTAGCGGAGTAGCTCAAGCTCTTCGGGTAGATCGGGCCTGGGGGCAGCCATCAGTTCCCCGCCACCGGCACCAGAAGGACCTCCAAGCCCCTGTGCCGGAGCGCGCACTCGATCTCGGCGAGCGCTTCGTAGTACCTGTACCGCCTCGGCGGCGGGTTGGTGGCCCGGACGGAGATGTAGAACCACTCCTCTTCCTGGCGGATGCCATCCTTGACCAGCTCTATACCGAGCTCCCTCGCCTCGGCGTCCTCGTCGAGGGCCGCCTGCACGGCGGCCGCTACTTCGGCTTCATCGGCCATTGGGTACCAGCCCTCCTATGACCACTTCCGCGTCCCTCACAGCGTCGAGGGCGACAGCTCCATCGACATTCGCCGACGGAGCGTAATCCGCGTCTTCCCTGGACAGCCGCAGGCGCACTAGCGCTTCCTCCAGTTCACGCGCGTTCATACGCTCCGTTGCCAGCAAGTGCCCGATCAGCAGTGCAGGGAGCCTCTCGTGGCTTGGATTGCGCCGCCCAACGGGACGGTCCGGCACTACGAACTCGGTCGCCAGACAGCCCACCACTGAGCAGTATGCGGCATAGTAGGCCCTGTTCACCGCACCACGGTAGAGGCCGTGCCGGAACAGCACGCGAGCGGCCCTTCTGGAGTCTGCGGCCATCGCCCAGAAGCGGTTCCGCTCGTCCGTGCTCAACATGACCCTGACCGTTGTTCGCCCCATGTAGCGATTCTAGCACCTGCCGCATCAGCGGGTCCACCCGGGTTCCGCCCCGCCTGTGCTAAGGCAGGTCCTCCCGGTCCTCGCCCGAACCACGAGCGTGCACGCGCCCGACACTCGTCACACGGAGCACCGACGCATGACCCGCACGCACGCCGCGTTGACCGTCCTATTCCTGGCCGCCTGTGCGGCCGCTGCAGCCGAACCGGGCGTTGGGTTCCTGCGCGCGGCCGCTGATGAGACTGCGGGCGAGGCGGCGGCACGAGCTCTCTGCGCCGACACGCTGGGCGGGTCTGTGGTCGAGGCCACCGGAGGCCTGGAGCTGCCAGACGACTTCAGGGCGCTGTGGTGGCACTGCGAGCATGTGCCGCTGCCGGCGGCGATGACGAGCGAGGCGGCGAGGAGATCCATCCTCTCCTGGGTCGAGCAGGGCCACGGGCTGTTCCTCACGGGCGCCGCGCTGCAGTATGCGTCGATCCTCGGCATTGAGTCCACGTCCCCGCGCGTGGGCGCGACGGGCACTGAGGACTCCGTTCAGGTGGGAGTCGACCCGTCGACAGCGCCGGATCACCCAATCTACCGGGGCTTCGACGCCAGCCGGCCGGTGATGCTCTGCAGCGGCGGCTTCCCGCCGTTCAGCGACTTCTGGGGCAGCGGCGGCCCCGCGAACGGCACGGTCATCGGCAGAGCCGTCCCCGACTCCGGCGAGAACCCGCTTGTGGAGTACGCGTACGGACGCGGCCGGATCGTCGCGATGGGCTGGCGGTTGCCGCACTACGGCTTCACGGCTAACGCCTATGCCGACAACCTGCGTCAGCTTACTCGCAACGCGCTGACCTATCTGGCGGCCGGCGAGTGGCACGGGCATGTCCCTGACTCGCGGTACATGCCGGCGCTATCCGCCCTGCGCGGACTGGACCCGGAAGCGCTGACCCTCGCGATCCAGGACCTCACGGAGAGCTTCCCGGACGAGTACCCGGGTGGCGAGCGGTACCTCGAGGCCGCGCGGCGCCTCGCCGAGGTGAGGGCCGCGATCGAGGCCGGCGACACCGGAGCACTGGACGAGGTCGACGGGCTCAGGGCGACGCTCCGGGAGGCGATGCTCGCCAATCCGCTCCTGCGGTTTGGCAAGCTGCTCCTCGTGAAGCGCGGGGAGAGCCAACTCGGCCTGCCGCAGAACTGGGAGAGCAACTCGAGCATCCCCTCAACCGGCTACGACAACGAACTCGACGTGCTATCGCCCGTGAGCCCCGACGGTGAACTCACCACGCTGCTGAGGCCCGATGGCGGCCGCTTCATCGGCGACGTAGACCTCGACTTCGACGCGTCGAGGATGCTCTTCTCGATGCCGGGCGCGAACGGCCGGTGGCAGGTACACGAAATGGGCCCCGACGGCTCCGGGCTGCGCGAGCTCCCGCTTGTCGCTGAGCCCGATGTTGACAACTACGACGCCTGCTACCTGCCGGACGGCAACGTGATGTTCACATCGACCGCGCCGTTCGTGGGCGTGCCGTGCGTCACCGGCTCGTCGCACGTCAGCAACCTCTATCGCTACGACCGCGAGACAGGGGCGATCCGAAGGCTCAGCTTCGGGCAGGACCACGACTGGTGCCCGACGATGCTCCCCGACGGCCGCCTGCTCTACCTCAGGTGGGAGTATTCCGACCTGCCGCACTTCGTGTCGCGCATCCTGTTCACGATGAACCCGGATGGGACGAACCAGGCCGCGTACTACGGCAGCAACTCTTACTGGCCGAATGCGATGTTCTACGCCAGGCCGCTGCCCGGCGACCCCTCGAAGTTCGTCGCGGTCGTCGGCGGGCACCACGACAACCCGCGGATGGGGGAGCTTGTGCTGTTCGACTCATCGAAGGGCCGGTTCGAGGCCGACGGCGCGCTGCAGCGCATCCCCGGGCGCGGTCGGAAGGTGGAGCCCGTTCTGCTCGACGGGCTTACGCTGCGAAGCTGGCCGAAGTTCCTCCATCCATTCCCGCTCAGCGACAAGTACATCGTCGTGTCCTGCAAGCCGACTCCAGCTTCCTCATGGGGCCTGTACCTTGTCGACGTGTTCGACAACATGACGCTCATCAAGGAGGTGCCCGGCTACGCGCTGCTGGAGCCGGTACCACTCCAGGCCACACCGAGGCCGCCGGTGCTGCAGCCAAGAGTCCAGCCCGACCGGCGAGACGCGACGGTCTACATCGCCGACATCTATGTGGGGAACGGCTTGAGGGGCGTCCCACGCGGCGCCGTGAAGCGGCTGCGCCTCTTCACCTACCACTTCGCGTACCACGGCGTCGGCGGACAGGTGCACCGGGTCGGCTTCGACGGGCCGTGGGACGTGAAGCGGATCATCGGCACGGTCCCAGTTGAGCCCGACGGGTCGGCGCTGTTCACGGTGCCGGCGAACACGCCCATCTCGATGCAGCCGCTCGATGGGCAGGGCCAGGCGCTGCAGCTAATGCGGAGCTGGATGACCGCGATGCCGGGCGAGAGCGTCTCGTGTGTTGGGTGCCACGAGCAGCAAGACACCACTCCGCCGTCCGCGCCTACGCTCGCATCCACGCGTGAGCCCTCCGAGATCGCGCCGTGGTACGGCCCGACGCGCGGGTTCTCGTTCGACCACGAGGTGCAGCCGGTCCTAGATCGGTACTGCGTGAGCTGCCACGGCGGGCTGCAGGAGCCCGACCTCCGCAGGCAGCCTCCCGTGCACCTGCAGGCGCTCGACGGGACCTACAACGCTCACGCGTGCTTCACGCCGTCGTACCTAGCGCTTAGGTATCTGGTGCGCGGGCACACGCAGGAAGGCGACATGCATCTCCTCGAGCCGGGGGAGTTCGCCGCTGATACCACGCGGCTCGTACAGATGCTGAGGCGCGGGCACCGCGGGGTGACCCTCGGAACGGAAGCGTGGGACCGGCTCACGACTTGGATCGACCTCAACACACCCGCGTACGGCTATTGGCACGAGATCCTGGGCGATGAGTACGTGCGCGCTCAGCGCGAGCGCCGGCGGGAGATGCAGCGCAAGTACGACGGCCTCGACGAGGACCCGGAGGCGGAGGTGGAGGCGACGGTGGCCCTCGCCGACACGCCGGCTCAGCCCCCTGCTCCCGAGCCCGCTCCCGAGGCCGTCGCGTGCCCCGGCTGGCCGCTCGGGACCGACGCGGCGCGCAGAAGGCAGCAGGGCCTCGGGCAGATCGAGCGGGCGGTCGACCTAGGCGGCGGGCTCAGCCTCTCCCTGCGGCTCGTCCCGTCGGGCGAGTACGTGATGGGCGACCCGGACGGCTACCCGAACGAGCTGCCCATGCGACGGGTCTCGATCGACAAGCCCCTCTGGGTCGGCGCCCTGGAGGTCACCAACGAGCAGTTCCGCCGCTTCCGGCCCGGTCACACCAGCAGGCTGGAGACCGGCGACTTCCTGCACTTCGGCATTCCCGAGCGCGGGTGGTCGCTCGACGAACCGGCTCAGCCGGTAGTGCACGTCTCGTGGAACGATGCCGCCGCGTTCTGTGAGTGGCTGAGCGGCCTGGCCGGCGAGCGATTCCGCCTGCCGACCCAAGAGGAGTGGGAGTGGGCCTGCCGCGCGGGCTCGGCCTCACCACTGTGGTTCGGGGCTACGAACGCCGACTTCGCGCCCTACGCGAACCTGGCGGACATCAGCCTGCGCCGCGTGGAGACCCATTCGCCCTGGGGGCTGCCCTCGGGCGCTATCCCCGAGTGGCGTCCGGCAGTGACGACCGTGGACGACCGCTACCGGGTGTCGGCGCCGGTGGGCCGGTACGAGCCCAACGCGTGGGGCCTGTATGACATGCACGGCAACGCGTCGGAGTGGACATCATCTGACCTCGGCGGCGAGAAGGTTGTGCGCGGCGGCTCGTGGTACGATCTCCCGCGCAATGCCCGTTCCTCGGCCCGTATCTCATACCCGCCGTACTGCGGCGTCTACGACGTGGGGTTCCGCATTGTCGCCGACCCGTAGGGACGCATGGCCTTGCGCCCTTGCCTGTGCGTCCGCCGAGAGGACCGTCACCATGCGTTTGCTCGCACTCACCATCGCCCTCGCCGCCGTCGTCGCGCCGGCGTGTACCGCCCAGGAGGAAGACATGAACGCTCCGATCCCCGAGAACCTCTACACAGGCGAGCTTGTGAGCTACCCCGGGCCGTACGCGTTCCTACTCGGGAAGGCCGGCATCATCCTCACTCGCGACGATGAGCTCGTCAGCCTGGCAACAGACCCCGACAAGGTCATCGACCTCTCGCTGACCTTCGACAAGCAGGAGGACTGCCTCCGGGGCATCTGCGAGAAGGCCCAGGCGGCCGGTTGGCGCACGCTGCTCATCTCGTTCGACCACTTCTTCAAGCAGTACCGGCCCGGCCAGGACTCCCCGCGAACGCTCATGCCGGACACGAATGAGTACATCGACTACATCGCCAAGATCGCCCACTTCGCGGAGCAGTACGGCCTCGCGCTCGAGCTGGGGATGCTCAGCCCGCTGGAGATCGGTCCCGGCTACCGCCAGGCGGCGAGCGAGTCGGGCACCTGGATGCACTACCGGAAGGGCCTGCGCGACGCGACTACGGGCGCCTACAGCGTCCAGCTCTGGCGGCAGGAGCAGTGGGTCAACAACAAGGGGCCCATCCAGGTGGAGGATGCCGGCGTGCGCGTGTTCGCGTTCCGCGAGCGGCCCATCGGCGGGACCCACTACCTGGCGGTGAACCCCGGGGAGATCGTCGAGATCACCGACACGGCTCAGGTGGACGTCTGGGAGGGCGCGGTCATCGGCGGGGGCGACTACAGAGCCCAACGCATCGTGGTCCACGGGACCGGGCGCGCGGATGTGGGCCCTCTGGACCGGGTGCTGGTCGTCCAGGTGTACCGCACGCCCGAGATGGACTACTTCAGCGATAAGGCTCTGCCGTTCCTGACCGGCCTAGTGGACCGCTACGTCGACGCGGGGGTGAAGTTCAACGGCCTCTACTCAGACGAGATGCACATCCAGCAGGACTGGGGGTACTTCAACCACCACGACAACGGCGAGTTCGCGGTTCGCTACATCAGCGATGGGCTCCGCAACCGGTTCGCCCAGACGTACGGCGAGGAGTACCGAGACCTCGCGAAGTACCTCGTCTACTTCTGCTTCGGCCAGGAGGATTGGCGCAACGACGTCTGGGCCAGGGCGGACACGACGCACGTATTCGGCGCCTCGCCGGAGGACATCGCGCGCACCGCTCTGTTCCGCGCGCGGTACTACCGGATGCTGCAGGACGACGTCACGGACCTGTTCGTCAAGGCCAAGCGCCACCTTGAGCGCCGGATGGGCCACAGGATCGAGACGCGCGCCCACGCCACCTGGGCCGAGAGCCCGACCATCGACCTCTGGGACACCGGGCCCGAACGCCTACAGACGAACCAGTACGACTACACATCGAACTTCGTATGGTCCTGCACCGTGCACCAGGCCGCCGCGGCGTGCGCGGACTACTTCAAGTGGGGCGACTACCTCACAGGCAATGGGAACGACCACTCCGAAGGCGGCTGGCTCGACAGGGATTACTACGGGCTCGCGCTCGGCTGCTCCACAGGCATCGTCAACGAGGTGCCGTACTCATACGCCGCGCACTGGGGCAGCCCGGCCGAGGTGGGAGCCCGGCACGGGTGGCTGCAGGCGGCGTTCGGCACGGCGTCCTCGCCTCTGCACGGGATGGTGCAGAACATGCAGCACCGCGACGTGGACGTGCTGCTGCTGTACCCGTTCGACCTTATGAGCGTGGACGAGCGGTTCGGCTCATGGATGGTCCAGTACGGCTACGCGAACTACATCACCACCCAGAAGCTGCTCGAGCTCGGCACCGTGCGCGACGGAGCGATCGAGATGGCCGGTCGCCGGTTCCACACGCTCGTCGCTCTCTTCGAGCCTAACCCTCCGGGACAGCTCCTCGACATGATGCGCGAGCTCGCGGAGCAGGGCGGCAGGGCCGTTTGGTCCGGGCCGCCGCCCGTGGTCGCCTGGGACGGCCGGCCGCTTCTCGCCGACTGGTCGTCCGCGTTCGGCGTCACGTACGATGCCGGCCCGTGGATGGGCAGACCACTGCCCGGGAGGATCGTCGAGTTCGAGGGTGACCTCTCGGGAGTGACGTCGCAAACGATCCTCACTGATCTGCTGGTCGATCGCGTGTATCCCGTGAGGCAGGCGGAGGGGTCGGAGGTAGTGGCGCGCGTACAGGGCAGGATCGTCGGCACAGAGAGGACGACCGCGGCCGGCGGCAGTCTCACCTTCCTGGGGTTCCGTCCGCGCGATGACCAGTCGCGGAGCCTCGGCTACGACGAGCGGACCCTCTCCGAGGTGCTGTACGCGCTCGGCGCCTATCCGCCCACCGGCGCCTTCCCGGACACGAACGACAACACCGAGGTGCTGTCCCGCACGGGCGAGTATCTCACGTGCCGGTTCCCCAACGGCGCGGTCTCGGTAGCGCCGCACCTGCGGCTCTATGAGGAGACGTGGCCCGGCGGCTTCGGCCGGCGGCCTGAGGACGACAAGCGGCTCATCGAGGAGAACCCGCCGCCGTCCCCGGTGATCGACCTCAAAGGCTTCCACGTGAACGGCCACACGGTGGACTACTGGGGCCACGGCGTGGTGACGTTCCGGATCGACGCCGGCGGCAACCTGATCGCCTTCGCCGGTCACCAGGCCGAGAGCCTCACGGTCGACGGACATGCTTGGTCGATGGGCGGTGTCCGTTGGGGCACTGCGTTCTGGGCGCCTGTGCCGGAGGAGCGCCGTGTGCCTGGCGGCGCCGTAGCGATGGCGCGGTTCGACGGCGCGGGCGAGGCGCGCATCCCCGCAGTCGGCCTGCCGGAGAGCGTCCAGGTGTACGCCGAGGGCCCCAAGCCCGGCAGCCGCGGCGACCTCGTACCCTCCCGGCGCGACGGCGACGCGCTTGTGATCACCATCGGCCCCGGTGCGTCGGGAAGGTGGCTGTACATCACGCCCCAGTAACGGCGCGCTCCGCATTGAGTGATTGACGAGTAGGTGGGCACGGCATAGCATATCGTTGTCTGGTGCAGCGGGGAGGGGCTCGGTGTACCCCCCTGACCCTCACGACCTTGACGCATCTCGACCCACGAGCTTCGTGTCTGAGTTGGAGGGGATAGCGATGAGGATCGGCCTGAAGGCTTCGACAGCGGCACTGCTTCTGGTGGGCGTGTGCGCCACCGCGCACGCGACCATGATCATCGAGCATGTGGGTACCACTTACCCCGCGACGGAGAGCTGGAACTACGTATACGGCGGGGGGTCTGCCGTGGAGCCGGGGGACGGCTCCGTGCCCCCCGCGCTGGAGCCGGCCTGGCGTACGGCCGGCGGCGTGTGCATGTGGGGCTACCATGGAATCCCCACCTCCGTGGTCGACGAGGCTTACGCACTAGGCTGGACGCTCGAGGCGCGCGTTAGATTGAGAGAGCCGCTCGGTCTCGTGCCCAACTCCGCAGTCTTCTTCACCTGGACCAGTGGCCTCGGCCACGGGGATGAGCGCATCTATGGCCTAAGCCTGTGGGGTGGTGACGACGGACACCTGTGGCTGGGCCGGAGCTGGGTCGAAGTCTGGGGCGACTGGCCCAACGGCGGGTATGACACCGGCAAGCCGTGGGACGACCTCCATGACTACGAGTTCACCTACGACCCCGCAGTCAGCGATCCGGCCGAGCGCGTGTCCTTCTACATGGACGGAGACTTCGTATCGTACGCGGCAGGCGATTCCCTGGTCGAGCTTGGCTGGTACTATGACGGCCGGGTCGACTGGGGTGCCGGAGACTCAGGCGGCACCGGCGTAGCCGACTGGAGCCTTGTGAGGCTCTCCATGGCCCCCGGCCTGCCCGCGTTCGCGCTCATCGGCGTGGGGCCGCTCGCGGCCGGGCTAGCGCGGAGGCTGCGCCGCCGCTAGACTCGATCAGACCTGAGAGCATTGAGGCAAGCCCCGTCCGTGCGGCGGGGCTTGTGCCGTACGCTGTTGGCGCGGCCCGGACGGGCCCCCGCCCGGCGGCCCTGTCGATCTACCGCACGAACTCCACACAATCGAGTGGCAGCGCGCCGCTGACTCGCAC
>Ga0315282_10008517_pt1 | contig 16576 bp, 19 predicted proteins | sample YL17G07_20_MG_FD_203693 | JGI IMG/M metagenome (GOLD analysis project Ga0315282, IMG submission 203693) | Sediment microbial communities from Yellowstone Lake, YNP, Wyoming, USA - YL17G07_20 | ecosystem: Environmental > Aquatic > Freshwater > Lake > Sediment | place: USA: Wyoming | collected...
TAAGAATGGTATCGGATATTGACATCAAAGAAACCATTGAAGATAAGAAATCATGGTTCAATATCAAAAGATTTGCCATCGGTAACAATTCTTTTGAAAGACCAGAGAAATCCTTAGACATTAAAACCCTCGACCAAGCTACTTACAATGGTCTCAAGAGTGGCTTCAAATTCTATGAAGCTACCAAAATAGTAAGAAAGTACGATAATTTGGCAAAGTTGTACAATGAGGATAATGACAAAGTTGTCGATAATTTTTTCTATAAAAGAGATTGGCTTTCTGGTTCGCCAAACGTCATAAACTTCACTTTTGAGTTTAATCCTTTCAATCATGTCAGGTCAATTGAAGAAATGAGCTGGTTTTTCAACCAATACTATCCCTATTCTCGCTTCATTCTAACAGTGCCTAATGTTACAATATATAGGACATTTAATAAGAAACGTGTTAGAATAATCAATTTTGATAGCTACGTTAAATTTGTGGACTCTACTTTCCAAATTCTCAACGACAAAAATAACAAGCACATATTTGTCCCTGTGTCTATGAAAATGGGAATGAGGGAAATTAGTGATTTGATAGAGCATTATTTGAACAAAGAGTACTACAATTACTGGTTTGATTTCGAGGGACATCCAATAAATCCAAATAGGTTGGGTAGATTAAGGCATGTTTTTGACCTTATCAAGAAAAGTGGAAACTTCGAAAGGGTCATTAGCTATTTCACAAATGTCAAAAGAGAAATATTGGCAAATTACAATGAACCCATGAGTGTTGCATCAGATGCTCTGTGTGCTATTGCAGGTGCAAATTTGGTCGGTGTGAACAGAGAACCACAACGATACCAACCTCCGCCACCCTCTGTAAGTGCTGGAAAGCAGGATTTCAAGATTCGAATGCCTACACCTATAGACCCGAGGCACAAAGCGAGAATATTTGACAGGGCGACTTACTATTACGTCAAGACTCACAATCCCGACTTATTCCCAAAGAATAGGTATGTACCAGTTAACGCTGCAAGGCTAAATGCAGAATTTGGCACTCAATCTGAATACTTCATGCAACACCATAATATCGACACTTTGCTAGATGAAAAAATCGTTTTTAAAGATGAGAAGGCTGGAAATATGCTGAAGGAATTGACTTCTAAACCGAGTGATTCAACTTTTGATTTGAGGGATTTCCTTTAAATGTGTTTCTTGGATTCTCTGTAACATCAAACTGATTTCTTAGGTCAAATCACTTAACAGTGTCCTGTCGCTGAAATAAATTAAAGCAAAACTCGATACTGTCAAGTGCCCAAAATCGCAAATTGCCTGTGGTGGCACTTTTGCGTGAACTCTAATCGACTGTAGACCTTAACAATATCCTAACACCCAAACAAAAAAAGGTAGGAGGTTATCAAAACCTTTGGTTGTTACAGTTTAATGGCAATTTTCATGTTGTTTCTAAGATACGTCCGAATATGCTGGAGCACTAGTTGATAGCACATGATGCAGATTGGGATAGGTATCTTCTCTTCAGAGAGAATCTTTTCTACTTCAATTATTTTGAAGCAGGCATCTAGTCCCATGTCTTTTCCTAGTTCACCGCTTTCCCAGTAGGTTTCTGCGATTTTTTTCAGTTCTTTTGAGTTTCGGTCGCAAATCCAACATCTTGTTTTTTCTGATAGGTGCATTTGTTTCACCCAAAGCTCGGTCGGCAAATTGGCAAGTTTTAGTTGGCAGGTGAAACGAGGTTAGGGGCTTCCAGCATTCTTTCGAATGCATATGTCTCTTTGTTCTTTTCTGCATATGTCGCTAAAATTCGCTCGCCGTTTTCAGGTTTTTCCCATATTTTTTCCAAAATTTCTCGAACTTGCTGTTCATTCTTGGCTATTCTGCAAATCTTCTGTACGCTTAATCCGGCGGAGCACCCTCTTTCGTGAAGCTTACTGTTGAAATCCGAAGCCTTTAGGAGTTGCAAATTCATTCTTGCAGCATACGTTGCTAAGCTTATCGTGCAATCATCTTTTATCCGAATCCGCTCATTTGGATTAAACGCACTTCCAGCAAATACGCCAACTATACCCTGCTTAACCTCGCGGCTATCCGAAGAACTTACGCCAAATTCTTTGCTCCATCTAAGAACATCAAGGAAGTCATCTATATCACGCTTGCAAACTACGCCCCATTTGCACGACAGGACATAAGTTATGGATGGAGAAAAAACACTCGGATTTACTTCCCAAACTCTGTCCACTTCCGCGTTGCATATTCTCCCTCTTACACTTTTAATAAGATGTATTGTAATGCGTCTTGCGTCCATGCCGTTGCGCCGGTGATTCTGGGTCCAAAATCTGGCGCCCGTAGTGAATTTATCGATAAACTGTTCAGCAATAGCCTCCCAATTGTGACCTATCCGATTGGCTTTTCCTTTTGTGGTGCGAATATAATTTTCCTTCATGGATATAGAAGCTTTTAATTCCGCTCCATCTAAGCATTCATGGTAAAAGTATCTAAAAGCATTAAATAATTTGACCTCTTTTAAGTCAGAATATAATTGCAAGGCTCTATTGATTGCTACTTCTGCTTCATACTTTGAGCAATCAAGACTTTCGCAAACGTACGCAAGACTAACCAATTCCCGTAAACTTGAAGATATGAGGACTAAATCTCTGAATCTGTGAACTCTTTGAATTGTTGGATTTGTTGTTTCCTTCTCGACGAGAGCAAGTTCCGTTTTTTCTATTGCATCTTTGATAGCATCTTCTCTACATTTTACGGCATCTATCCATGTAATCAGGTAACCCTCTCTAAATGGTGTTTGTTTGCCATCTAGCCGATAGCCTCTAACCAGAACGAAACCTCTCTTTTCCCATCTCCTCACGTTAGACATAATATCGCTTGGCTTGACGCCAACATGAACAAGAGCTTTGACTATATCAGTTGAGAAATAAGCATTTTGAGAATTGACCCTTAGGAAATTCAGAATTGATTTTGCTTTACTGCTTTCCAAATTTACCCTTTTTTGATTTTTTTCGTAACTAACGAACTCCAAGCCTTCAACCGATAATGAGGTAGTATTCTGCGGTTTTAGAGTATACAGATAAAATGAACGAAGATTGCTCGATTTTCCTCTTCTTCCCTTAAAATTTTGTGAGCATTCTTTCAATTGTACTCGAGAACGTAAAATGAGTTTCCTGCGCCAATATCGAGTTAACGCAGTCCATGTAACATTCGGCTTCAGTCCTGTTAGTCTAGCTATTTCCGCGCTCGCTTTAGGTTTTCCATCTGCGAGCACGCTTAGAATCAGTCTCGACGTTGGATACAAAGGAGACAAAGCCGATGGTCTCCCTAATCGAATAGACCCTTTGTTTCTTCCACGTATCTGTCATAGTATTCTTCTTCGCGGATTTTCAAATACTTGACCGTCGTCTCGGGTTTGTCGTGTCCCAACGACAGGCTAATTACCCACAGGTCAACTTTGTTCTTCCAAAGTCTTACTGCGTAAGTATATCTTAATTTCTGACTATGAACGTGTTCTCCTGTGATTTTGGATATTTTTTGAAACTGATAGATTAATGTAGGCTCAGTCATTCTTTTTGATGGGTTCTTTGGGGTATACAGAAGGTATTTATGGGGTAGCTTCATTGATGCCAAAAGACCGAGCCATCTTTCAAACTGTTTTGCCTGTCCGGGTTTAATTGGTATACGCCTTGTCTTCGCATTGTGTCCCTTGCTAAGTTCAATTTTTAACGTTGGTCTGTCTCTCTGTAGTTCGACATGTTCGATAAGCAGATTGGTGTATTCCTGAAGTCTTAGACCAAAATTCGAGCCCAGCCACATTATGAATTGCAGGAGCATATCCGTCAGTTTCGAAAGAACTCTTCCTTCTTCATCTTCGCTAAGCGCGACCCGGTTGTCCTCTCCCCTTTCTCCGCGTAATTCCTCAATGGTCTCTCCTATTTTGTAGAACTCTGTAGCGCTCATTATCTCTACTCTTACAAGCCACTTAGAGAACATCTTGATGATGCTCCCAGCGAACTTAATGCTTCGCTGTTTAATCTCTTTGTTTTCTTTGCGTTTGGAAAGCTTGGCAATATATGCTTCAACGTCTAGCATCGTCATCTGTTCAAGACATTTTCCGCGCTCTTGTTTCATGAAATCATTTAACTCTACAAGCTTGTAGAGACGCCCACAACTTGTCTTTGGAGAATAATGAATGGACAAGTAATCATCATAACGCTGAAGTATCGGCGGAAGTTTCTCTTTATCTATTTTTCTGCCCCGCTGCATTTTTCTCGCCTCCATTCAATTATTCCAGTCCCAGAGTAGGATTTCCTGAGAAGCTCCTTTTTTTGTTCGAGCTTGAATAGACACTCATCGAGAACACAGATACCCGATGAATTTGTAGCGTACAGGTATGGTGCGAATGAGAGGTCTAAGGTTTTCAGTTCTTCTCTAAGCTGTTCAACAGCGATTACCCTTTTCTTAGTTCTGTGTTTTATAGCTAAAATTGCATGAGTGATTCTTCTCTTTATGGCTAAGTCTTTAAAATCATCTTTCGACGAAAGAGAGTTGACTTTTTTTCCGATTTGGTCGATTTTCTGAGCAACGGCATCGACGTGTTTAATCACTGGAGCGATGTCTATATTGGCGTCCTTTACCTTAATTACACCATTAATAAGGTCAGGATAGTTTACGTACAAGCGTGTAGCATTACGTATGGCGTCGCTTCTCTTTACGTTATTCTTCTTGCAGAAAGCATCCAAAACAGCTAGCTCGCTTTTAATGTATCGAATTAGGACGCCTTTCCAATCGTTTTTCGTCAACACCTTTCTCACACCCTATCAAAGATGATTATATGACTATATGACTTTGTGACTTAAAAAGCTTATTCTTCTTCCCTAAAATCACCATCATCGCAACCTCTTTCCAAAGCTTTCAGTCGGGCTAATAACAAGTCTTGCTTCATTACTGTTGAGTAAAATAGCTGAATGGATTGATTGATGCAATCCGCATAACTTCGGGTAATACCCCTAGACCGTAACTCTATTAAAATCCTTGCAACATCCCCCCGCAAAACTAAATTCAATCGCACCTTGACTGTGGTGCTACTTGCACCCCTCTTTTGAGACACATTTTTCCTGCTCATCCGAACTTCATGCGCTCCAGAGGGAGATTGTAAATCGTCCTCACTGTAAATCATGATTCCACCTTCACAAACTCTAAGTCATCGTCTTAAGTAGCCTTTTCCACGGTAATCATATGCCGAAAAACCGCATACATTCTACTGATAGGTTGCCGAGATGGTTAGAAAGAGAAATGAAAGAGGCAACGGAAGAGGTAGCTAAACATCCAGAACGTCGATGGGCAGAAATAGAACCTCCGTGGGAAGATGAAGATGGTTTCTACTCTATTGAACATCCCGAGCTTCCTGAACTGAGCGCTGGCGAAAAAAAAGTTTTGAAATTCTTTGCCCAAAACGGTCAAAGCACGAAATATGATATCTCGAAGGAAGATACGGATTTCGCTAGAGGGACTGCTGGAAGCGCTACAGAGACTTTAAAACAAAAAGGACTATTGCAGCTCGTTCGCAAAGAACCACATAAACCAAAAGATAAGGTGTATTATGACATTACTTTTTGTGGACTGGTGCTTTTTCTTTCAGACAGAAAGAATTGGACTAGTTTCGAAGCTATTAGTGATGTTGCACATAGCCACCCGAAACTAATTCCATTAATTTTTGGAAACTGGGACTATTTTGTACAAGAAGGAGTGAGAGATGATGTTATTAAGAAATTAAAAGAATTGTTTTCAGATGAGAATTGGGCAAAAGGGGCTTATTTTTATGCTAGTGAAGGTTCAGTTTATCCGAAGATAAGTAAGTATGAAGAAGATGCAATGGCGCGAACAGACTATGTACCAGGTTGCGCAATAGCGAATTACATCATTTTTCACAGATTAGACCCTTATTGGCGTAACATAAGCCCAATTGAAGATACTGAAAAGCCGCTTATGAACGCAGAAATAGAAAAATGGGTTCAGATTCTAGTACGAAAAGAAGAACTGAGGAATTACATCACCGCTCAGTTGGAGGTTTATCGAAGAGATTTTAACGAGAGGTTATCCAACATCAAGTTATGGGAGAACTTGATTGAGAAAGCTAAAAAACGACAATCTCAAAAACTAAAAAATTTCGTTGACAGAAAACCAATAGACCGCAAGACCGAAAGATGGTATTACCAACTTCATCGTCAATATCGCCGAATGCTAGGCGATGTTGATGCGACTATTCTGTAAGTGCGCGCGCATCTAAGTATCAAAGGGGTTGCTGAAGACTATCCGGAGCATCGTCTCGACCAAATTAAAGATAATCTTTCCATCATTCTGCACTTAATGTATGGTAATATTCAGATGATGTCAGAATGCTTCTTCGGTCTCCTTAACTCACAAGCAACAAAAATCATCATACCATCGATGGAGAGAATTGCGACTACTCTTGAATATGTACCATTGTTTGAACCCGACGAAGATTCTTATTCATCAAGAATCAAGCTCAAACGTGGTAATTTTCGGGAAGTTCTATGAGGAAAGTACTTTGACGATGTAGCAGACGCTACACTTCCCCTCGATTTACCCTTAAAAAAATTCTTGAAGTGGTTTGGAATAGAGGAATTATGCTGAATTGTCATTGATTCTAATTCTGCGCTTTCAATGTGATTAAATGCGTATTTTTGGGAAGCTTCGAAGGGTCAATTGGCGCAGATGCAGTGGCTATTATTTGAATTCTTAGGCTCTTCATTTCCTCGCAAATTTCAGGTAATATGTCTCTAGGTGCCTTCTGAAAAACGTCGTCCATAATCAAACACCTATAGCCTCTCGTCATATCTGCTTCGTTTCCCACGCTTGTTGTGATGTTCACTGAAGCCTGGTTTGGAAATAGCTTCATTGTCACCTTTCCGCCGTCTGATGTTTGAAAGTATTTGTGCTGTCTGCCAAATGCTAGCAGAATGGACCTTATTATGAATGATTTGCCCGACCCGCATAAACCAAAAATCACGTTTATTCCATCTCTGCTGAATTCTGCGTCAAACTCCTTCAGTGGTCCAACATTTTCGAGCCTCAACGATTTAATCTGAAAAGGTAGAAGATAGGCTTCGCCGTAGAAAGCGTTCTCACGTCCATTTTCAGCAAGCACTCTTCGAATGTATTCATGTGCAGTTCGAGGAGGACTTATGTTCAACGCTTGTCTGAGAGCATCTTCAACAAGTCTCGAAATGTTAATGTTCTCTCTCCTAGCTCTTTCAACCAAACTACTGTCAAGATATAACAAAGTGTTTTTCTTCATGAAAAGAGAATACATATGACCATATAGATAAGCTCTTCTTAAGGTTTGATGCTCCTCAGTTCTGAGAGGATGAGCGAAAACAAAGACAACCTTTTGCTTCAATTGCTGAAGAACCCGGATGAAACAAACAAGCTTTTGAAGAAGATATTGAAAGAACTTAGAATCTTGAACAGTTAATACTATAATCGTGGATATGAACAAGGCTATACGCCTTGACCCCTCCCTTTTTTCACCAATCTTTTAATCGCTTTTCAACCTCAGTTTTTGGAACGATTACTCTTTGTCCTAAAGCACCTTTTGTTCTACGAAGTCTTTCTTCTTTTGTCAGATTTATGTAAGCATGCAGTATTCTATCATCCTCTTGGACTTTCGTTTCATGACCTATTTTGTAAAGGTCTTTTGGGAATATACTCTCGAATTCTAACAATAAATCTTCGACCTCACCCGCACCTATTTCGTCTCCGTCCACTCTTCTGACCTGAACCTCAGTTAGTTTGCCAGAAGGCTCATCGCCCTCAAAAACTGAAAGAATATATTTTCTTCTATCAAACTCATACATAATCTGAGAATGCCTTCTCTTCAGCTATAAGCTTTTTCCGTTTTTTTATTTGATTTTCCTAAAACTCGAATCGTTATAATCGAAGCACCCAATGAAAGAATGGCTACTAAATCATAATCCATTTTGATACCCCTAAATCACATTTCTACTCTTATTGTGTCCATGTTTTGTTCAAACATTTCAAGATTCATTAGAAAGGGAATTCTGGAAGGTTCAACATTCAATTCTTCAGTTTCAAATTCAAGCATCTTCTTCACATCTTTAGCTAACCCGAACCATCCCATGCCATCAGTAATATAGATGAGCCTGTATTTGTTTCTGCATGCCTTTTTTAGCTCTATGAAATGTCTGACAACTTCCCTAATCTTGGACATTGAAGTAGTGAAATAGTTTGTTTCTATAACAAATTGAATGCGGTTCTTTGAGATTAGAACAAAATCAAATCGCTTGTCTTGTTCTTTCCAGAGCTTTTCAGAAGTATAAATGAGGTTGCTGGTTCTACCTATAAGTTGAGAGGTCTTAATTGCGGATTCCAAATCTTTAATATCTCTTGCTTTGGGATAAGGTTCAAAGACAAAACCAGCATTTTCAAGAATCTCTTTTACTTTTCTCGAAGCATATTCTCCTCGCTCTCTTTTTAGAATCTCAACATTGACTGTTCTAAGGCTTCGCAACAATGAATTTTTGACTGAATCTGTTTCTATCAGTTTCTTCAAATCTTCTTTCTTGACCACAAATTCGCTTATTCTCTGAGCTACACTAGGGTCACTTTTGATTCTTGCACTCCATAATGACCAGCATGCTTTTTCACTTTTCAAATAACTTGTCATTGCTTTCTTGAAAGAAGCTAGAAGCATGTCTTCATCTGGACTTTGAGGGTCAAGTGTTCCGATATAACTATTCCATGTCTTTGAGCTAATTGCCTTTTCAAATTGCTTTTTGAATAATTCATCCTTCTTTAGCACGTCGAAATAGTATTGAGGGTCATCTAATTTTCCCCTATCGAAGAAGAAATGAATCAATTCCAGATTTGTGAACCTTAGTTGTCTATGGAGATGTGCAAGAACCAGAAAATACCTAGAATCTTGTCTTAACAACTGAGCTATTTTCTCAATCAAATCCGTTTCAGAGGAATATTTCCCTTTGAGGTTTTGAAGCGCATCAACCATCTTCCAAAAACTTTGTTCATTTTCCAAGATTTCGAGGAGAAAAGAAGTCATTCCCTCTGCAACTGTCACCTCTGGAATTTCACATTTCATGTCTAAAGTAGCATAGAATTGAGATAGTCTTTTCTGAATTGAGTTACTGCTCATGTGTCTGAATGTAGAAGCAAAACAAGATTAAATTAGTTATATTTTGCTTACACTTTAGTTATCGAATAACTTTTCATGCCATTTCTTGCTATATTTGAACGGCGTTACCTTCTCCCCTTCGCCGAGTTTTCTAAAGATGTAAAGGTGTTCATGAGCTATCTTGTAAAACTTGTATTTCTTGCCTCTCCATCTTTCCCTAGTTGTTTTGGTCTTCCATTGAAGTTTAATGATGTCCTCTTTCAAAACAAAACCTACATCTAAGAACACTTCTAAAACTCTAGCAGAGATAGGAATATAATGAAGATGTTTTCTAGTATCACCTATCAATATAGCACAGCATTTATCATGTTTCAAAACTCTAAGCGATTCTTCCGCTATAACTCTCATTTCTTTGAGGTAATCCATAAGTTTTAGACTTGAAAGGTCACCTTCAACCCTTTTGTTTGTATAAGTGATTATCCCAGCATAAGGGGGATGAGTAGCGATAAGGTCAACTGAGTTATCTTCAATGAGGTTAAGGTTTCTTGCATCACCTACATAGGTTTTGATTTTAAAATCTTTTGGATACTCTGAATCAAGCGGATTATAAGAAAAATTAAGCCTGTCCAGAGTGACCATAATCGCATCTCGGTTTATATCAACTCCAACTGCATTTCTGCCTAGCAATTTGCATTCTGCTAGAGTTGTTCCAGAACCGCACATCTGGTCTAAGACTAAATCATTAGGATTTGTATATTTTAAAATCAAATTCCTTGGAATGTAGGGTGACCAATTTCCTCTATAATTGCCTACATGTGTAGCCCAATTTCCTCTATTTGGAAAACTCCAGACTGTCGAATTTTCGAGAACATAATCTTTAGGTGGAGCAAATTCTGAAATCTTCCACTCAGTACCTATCTTTACCTCTTCATCCTCAATTGTTACAACTTTCTTTTCTGATACAAACTTCTTAAAATCCTCAAAAGTGACTAATTCCATCTTGCGATATGGCTTCTCTTCTTGTTTTAACTCATTTTGAATCTGCATTTATTTTCTCTCTCTATTGGTAAGTTTATTTATCTCTTCCAATACTTGATTTCCGCTTTTTGTTATCGAGTAGAGTCTTGCTTTCTTTCTATTTGGAGTCAAACATTCAACAAGACCCTTATCCTTCAACTCCCTCAAAGCCTTACTGACATGGCTAATAGGTTGCTTCAGAGATAGAGATAACTGTTTAGGAGTGTATTTTGACTTGCTCAACTCCAAAAGCGTTTTCAATCTTAATTCGCTTGAAAATGTGTAACTTACAGTTTCCCAGTCCATCAGTCGTTCCACGTTTGCAACAGGGTTTGGTGGGTTTTCTAATTTTAAGGAGAAGGAAAATCGTTCTCTTATTTCGTTTTTGCAGTTTTCGTAGTTTTGCGTTTAGGTTTTCGAGACTTCTTTGTTGGTTTCACTGGTGGAATAGCTCGACCATATTCATCTATTTCTACTGGATAACTCATTTTTTCACACCTCTTTACTTATCCTCTGCATACAAGATTAGGTAATAAAGTTGTAAATAAGTTTATTGAAACAAAACACGAATCGAAGCATATGTCAGCTCACACATTGGAAATTAATGTTACTGGTAGTTCAAGAAATGAGCTTAGGAGAAAAGTAATAGAACAGTTCTTCAGAGAAGAAGCAGGAACTGGAAGGGGAGACAAAACTTCACGATACACTTACTATGTAGAAAAACTTGAAGATGGAAATAGGATTTTTCTTACAAGACCCGCGTATCTAAAGAAAGGATTCGATTTTGTCATTCGTGTGGAAGGCAAAATCTTCTTAAATGGAAAGGATAACCCAAGTCATAATGACATTTTCGGAGACTTAAAGAGAAAGAAAAGAGAAAATCCTCGACTATACGAGCGCTTACATGAAGCAATGACAAGAGTTTACAACTGCGAAGAACCAGAAGATGTGCTTAGAGACCTCAAGGACATGAAATTCCAGGGCGGTTTTAGTACAGAGCTCATTCTAAAAGTCTTAAAATGGTTCTTTATTGAACAAGACATTAGGGATTGGAACTACTCTGGAAGAGGGATGTTCAAGTCTGGATTAGATGAGATAAGAGACACATAAAAGTAACTGCAAATTACTTTCCTTTTTTGATTTGAATTTGGAAGGCTGATTTTCTCAAAATGCTCTGTGAAGAGTGGCAGAAGCCATAAGTTTAATCATGATGCAAGATAGAAGATTAATGACAGAGGCAAGCGTTTGAAGATTTGGAAAGAGTTAAAGAAAAGCGCGGATTGGCTCAGAAATCAAATCACCCTAAAGAGAAAATGGTATCTCTATGGATTTTTCCTCATTCTATTTATAATAGGCTCCTATTACTATAGAGACGCATATTTGTTTCAAATAGGCATCACTTTGTTCTCTATTGCAATAGTCTATCTGGTGATGGAAACAAGCAATATAGAATTAAGAGAAACTACAGAGAAACATATCAAAACTCTTGTTGACAACTTTCAGGTGGTATGCTCAGAACTGAAGAATGTCGCAGGCAGAATCGATAATCTTTCAAAAGTCATGACAGAAGTCAAGAACACAATCTTAGAAAGCACATTGGCATCAAAAACCGCAACCGCAAAAGCTGAGGAAGAAAAGAGAAAAAGGAAAGAATCCATACAACCAAAACTTTCTGTCAAAATCGAGGTAAGAGGTTTCCCTGGAATATTTGGGTTCCTAGACATGAGGCATTACTATCTTACTTTATGGAATTCTGGAAGTGATGCATTAGATACTATTGTTCAATTAGGTGACAAGGTTTCTCTACAATCGTATAATATTGAAACGTATAGGCAAGTGGACATTGACTTCGGGCATGTAAATGATTTCAGGGGAATAGCTTCATTGAATGCTTTGATTCAAACGAGAGATGTGGATAGAAATCTCTATCATGGCAATGTTCAAATAGCACTACCTCAACCTCAATGGGTTTCAATTCAACTAATTGAAGCGTAGAGAAAATCAGTCAAAAAAATTTACACATGAGAAAGTTAAGAAAGATGGTCAATGAGCTATCCCTCTTTTTTGCTTTGTTTCTCCGCTATTTTTCTTTTCTTACGAGCAGGGCATACTCTAAGATGTCTTTCGAATGCTTCTCTGGATTTTTCTCCAGCATAGCTTATTTCCGTTCCGCAAATGAGGCATCTGTAAATCTTGGTCTTCGAACACCAATTTCTGTTTCGACCATATTGTTCATATTCGTTGTGCCAAAGGTCTCTAAGATATTCCATAGGGTCAGAAATACCGTGCATTTTCAGATTAATACAAATCTCCTCAAGAAGTTGCGTTCCTACGCAAAAACTGAAAATCGGTTTTCCATTTTTCGTAAGAGTGATTAAAGTTTTCAGCCATAGACTTTCACCGCACGTTGGACACTTCTCATTGCTCAAGTTACCTTCCTCAGACTAAATGCCAGAGTGTAAGAGCGAAAACATTAGATTTTCCCTTGACAGTTAGTTTTAAACCTAACCCCTGCACTAAAGACTTTCCAGTTTTTCCAAGGTGCTGGAAGCGAAGTCCGTCTATGAGGAAAGTACAGAATCGGTCTTTAAGCATCTCAATGACGGACGATTTGTGCCCTGTACTTCTTCTTAAAACTATAAATGTTTGCCTGATAGCTTTTGGTTTTGAGCTTTGCAAGTCTTTCTGAGAGTCCTTGGGTTCCTAAGTCAATAGACTTGTCTACCACGTTATAGCCTAATCCTGCCAGAAAACCGCCAGCAGCACCAATGGGTCCTGCAGCTACAGTGCCAATAGCCGCCATTGAAAGAGGTATTCCAATTCGCAAGCCTTCTACTTTTCTTGTTATGGTTTTGTTGCTCCAGACATTGTCAAGTATCTCTGAAAGTTCTCTCGCAGTCTTGTTTACTATATCGGGATGGTTTGCTACGATGGCTTCATTCAAGGACTCTTGAACCTTTCTTAGGTCGTTTGCGTCATAATGATACATTAGTTCTTTACAGGCATCCAATCCTTCAGGGGCGTAAGTCAATTTTCTGAGTAGAAACTTGCCAATTTCACAAGGGAATCGCATTTCCTTAGGTTGGCAAACAGTTGAGTGTTTTTGGCTTATTTTAATGTCAGATGTTGTGTAATTTCTCATGTCAACCCGAGTGTCCACAAGAGGGTCGACAATAAAATATGCAGAAACATTCAGAACCGCACAAGCTTCTATAGGCGCATCAACCATTAAATTTTCTACATCTTTTGCGATTGCGGGATGTGTGAGTTTCAGAACTACATATGTAGATAAGAATTGGTGGACGAGACTGTTAAAACCAGTCGAATCATATTCGTGTGCGCCAGCTCTAAATTCCAACAAGGACCTGAAAAATCCCACATTACCGAGAGTGTAAAAAGTTTCTTCCGCCTTCTGAATCTCTTTCTTGTCCCCAAAAGTGGGACTGAGCGGAGCCGCTGTGTATACTGGCGGATTTAATTCCACAAAAACCGGGTCCAAATAGTCAAGTCCTTCATATGTGCACGGGTTCATATTAAGAGCGAACTGAAGCCTTCCAGTTTCTTTGATGAAGCTGATTATCGACGGGATTTCAGATGTCTTGAAAAATACCTTCTCAAAAACGGTTTTTGGATAAGGAGGAAGTAACAAGACTAGAGAACCACAAAAGGGAACCTGCGCCCAGAAATTGTCTGATTCTGCACCCCTGACCGTAGTTACTGCTACTGGCTTTTGAAGTTTCCAGAACCGTTCGTCAGTAGGAAACTTGTCTTTTTCAAAATCAAATTTGCCTTCCTGTATCCTTTTTCTGAATCTTTCAAATTCATCTCGCTCTGTTTGTTCATAATTCTCTAGATATTCCCTATCCAAATTGTTTACCATTTCAAATTAAGTAGGGGTCTGCCTTTTCTGTTTTATGTAACTTGCTTAACACGAATTGAGCATTAATGGAATCTATGACACATTTGACCTGTGAGAATGAATCATTATTCTTTGGAACTAATAAGAAAGTCCAGTCTCCCCCCCGGCACTTAATCTCGATTAATGGTTTAGAACTGTTACGCTTGGAGAGCACAAACTATTAAGGGTAAGCTGACGACGGAAGTAATGGATGGTTCAAATTGGAAAATTGTAGATTAACTGGAAAAATTGTGGAAGTCAAAGGCGAATGTAGCGCTGGGCATCGCGTTGGTGAAGAATTTGACTTAACGCTTTTTTCGGAGGATGCCACCAAAGCTTACAGGACACCACATGTGTGTGCTTTCCTCTATGACGCCATATTCCCTTACCTCACTGTTTTGCAGTTTGGGGGAACTTTTCCATGGGAAAAGGACAAGGATAAATTTCTTGCAAGTTGCCCAGACAACAATAAAGTAGTCATTGAAATCAGAAGAACGAAAACCAAGTGAATATCTCGACCTAAGGATTCATAGTTACCTTACATAGCATTTAGAGAGACAGTACTTTCAGCAAAAAGTGAAAGACATCGATTCACAAGGTACGCCACTTGACAGTTTTAAACGTAAGTACAAACCTAACCCCGCACCATCTTCGTAACATTAGATTCGCTCATTTTTCGCTCTTTTTTCGCTCTTTTTGGGCATAGGGCAGTAGAAAATCGACTTCGAATTAGACGTAGGTTTTGATTTCACTCGTGCGTTTAAAACTGTCAATCCCAGCATGAAAGGTTCATTAGACGATTTGAAAAATAGAAGCGGCTTGTGCCACTGAATCTTAGAGAAGACGGGAAATCCAAAACTCAGTTGCGGAGTTCGGGAGAACAACCCGAATTTTGTCGGGATATCTACGATTTAAGCTCAAGCATAACTAGTATCTTAAAAGGACTGATAGAACAATAAAATAGAAGAATGGAAACTATAGAAACTAATATTTGAAGAATGAACAAATCAAGATTCTACAGTTCTGAAGGGATAGGAAGCGTGATATACAAACAGATAAGGAACTGTGGGCAAGTCGGGAAGGAGTTTTCCACGAATTTCGGTGAAGGAAAGCCAAGCGCGCGCGTCGCAAAAGATTTCTTGGAGCGCCTCATCGATAACATCGTCAAAAAATCTGTCCTTTACTATAAGGAGACGGGAGACTATGTGTTCACACAAGGAGAAAGGCAAATGCATTCGGTCGTTTGTCCATCAATTGCAGCTATAACGCGGACTTTCTTAATGGAACACCCACTTAAGAGAAAATCTTCTAAGAAAGAGGAGCACGGCGGGTTTGTTGACTACTGGATAACTTATAGGAAGTGTGCGTTCTTTATGGAATTGAAGCATAGTTTTTTTACATATAGGAACGCAAAGAACCCACGCAAAGACATAACCAAGAGATTTGAGTCAGCATTAAATCAACTTGGAAGCATCAGTAAGGATGAATACTGGGGACTTGGAAAAGGAGTCAGATGGGTGGACACGATAGCGTTTGAAACAATCACGTTCCGCAATTGGTCAAAGAACAAAATCTCCAAGAGTGACCTGAGAAATGAGAGCTTTAAGTCATCGCTCAATGAATTGATGAAAAATAGGGAGTGGAACAACTTGAAACCAAATTTGTGGGCTTTGTGGATTCTTAATAAGAGCCTCGTTAAACCCATTAAATACCAAAATGAGGGGAGAGAGATATATCCAGCAGTTGCCTTTGTTGGAAAGGTTATCTTTTAGAAGATTATTCAAGTCCCTTTGACTTGATTTTAATGGAAGTTAGTTCCAGAAGATAAGCGCGCGCCCAATAACTCACATTATTCAGATTTATCTTTCGGGAGTAATATTCCTAGTGACTCCTTGATGATTTGATACTCATTTACAAAATCTGCTATTCTTTCTTCTGAGTAACGTTCGCCCTTCTCATATCTATCTGTCCAAAAACGCGAAGCAATATTCATTAAAATACCCAATCTTGTCATATCATTTAAGCTAAGCCAAATATGCTCAGTCTTGCATGGCTTTTTTGTTTTCTTATCTCGGGATTCCATACGAATGTAGAAAATAGCATTAGGATAGGGGTCGGGTGGATTCGGGTCAACGCCAGCTATCAATTTGACCTCGCCACACTTTTTACTGTGGATAATGAATTCATCAACCAATTGCCGTTTCATATTTCAAATTTAGTAGTGCCTTAGCAAGATAACCTTATCCCACGACAGTTAACACGAAAGCGCGCGCTAGACTTCTTTCGTAACTGTTCGGGAGATATCTCCTTTTGTCTTGCGCGCGTGACAGTTTTAAACGTAAGTATAAACCTAATCCCCCGCACTTTTAAAGAATGCTTCCAATAGTTTCATCATAAGCTGAGGCATGCGGATTCGGCTGCCTTGATTTTTTGGAGGATTTCATTAATTTCATTAAGCTTCTTGACATTGTAATCTCCACA
>Ga0315282_10008518_pt1 | contig 16576 bp, 15 predicted proteins | sample YL17G07_20_MG_FD_203693 | JGI IMG/M metagenome (GOLD analysis project Ga0315282, IMG submission 203693) | Sediment microbial communities from Yellowstone Lake, YNP, Wyoming, USA - YL17G07_20 | ecosystem: Environmental > Aquatic > Freshwater > Lake > Sediment | place: USA: Wyoming | collected...
GCGTTGTAAACGAAAAAGCTGGTTCGAATTTGGAGGTCTATAAGCCAAAATAATCGAGAAATCAAGTGGGTTGGAAATACTCTACCGCAAGATAAGACGATAGTCTCCTCCATCAGCTCCTTTTATATCCAATTCACGCTCTTTGTGTCCCCACTTTGGCCGAGCTTGGATTCTTGTTCGGTAATCGTCTGGCAATGGTTTTCTTTCCCGAATCAGATCAGAGATGTCTTGGTCAGAAAAAATTGCTGCCATTTCATCAATCCAATTTCTCAAAAATCGAATTTCAAAATAGAGTCCAAAATGCTTTCGGGTTTCACCAGTTCAATGCTCATCCTCGTTTTCCAGACAGAATATTAACATAACCGTTTGTTTTTTTTAACCTAAAAATAGGTTATCTACTTCTTTTTTGGCAACCTTGTCCCTGAAGGATTTTTCGTAATGCTGCCTTTGATTCCCTTTCGGACTTGATGCGGGTTAAGAGCTCGGAAGCGGATTCGTAAGAGCGGCATTCGCGGCGGGCCAGTTCAGCCTCGGTTGGAACCAACTCACCCCGGAAGGCTTTGGCCAATATTGATCGGGTTAGTCTTTCAGCTCGCGCTGTCGCTGCTGCTACTCGGTTCTCAACCGCTTCAGCCAATTTGAACATTGCTTCAACTTGACGGACGATTTCCTGTTGCTCGGCGAGAGGGCAAATGCGAACTTCCAGATTACGGAGCTGAGTTGTGTTGATGCGTGGACGGGTGGCGCCGTGAATACTCTCGGAAAGACGTTCGCAGGATTCTCGGCTCACGAGTTGAAACGTCAAATAATGCCTATTAACAACTTCCTGACGAGGGCGAAGACAGAAGCAGTCAGCCTTAGCAATCGCCTTTGTTTTGAGTTTTGGGAGCACGCAGGCGCGAACCTCTTCATCAATGAATGATGCAAAGATGATGTCGCCTGCACCAACCGTGTGCTTAGATAGACTCTTGTACTTTTCCTGACTTACATAGGTCTCCTTTTGGGGGAAGAACTGGAGGGAACCAACATTCTCAAGACGAACCACTCGGACTCCATTATAAGTGTAATCAGCGGTTTTTAAATTGGATCCGAACGGGCCGTCAAAGATTCCTCCTGGAGGCAACAGTTCCCTAATTGGCATCCAGTGCCACCCTGGTGGTAGCTCAGAGCCTTCTGGTACATCCTCCGTCTGGTTTTCGTTTCGCCAGTGGGAGGTGAGGCGGCCGGAGCAGGCGGCGGCGAGGACGGCCTGACGAAAGCGCTTGAGGATCATTGAAACTTTAGCCAAACGTTCCTTTGTCGAATTCACACGTGCGAGCAAGTCTTCCACTTTTGCTACAATTCGCTTTTGTTCTGCTAATGGAGGAAGTGGTATTTCTATTTTTTTAAGTTTTGAGGCATTCACATTCGGGATGGCAATACCTGCTGCCTGTTCTGCAATCGCCGCCCAATATTGTCGCGATTTGAGGAAAAGATTAATAAACTCGCTTTCTATAGGGGGCCTGGGACGAAAGCGGATGAGATAAGAAGCGAAAATTGCTTCCGGACACTCCTTCACGAGGTAGCTCAATCCCACAGAGCCAGCTCGCGAGACAAGAATATCACCTTGAGCCAATAGATACTTTTGGGGATCATCTGGACGCTCGGCGCAAGCTGGGACGGTTGATCAATTGACGGTACCGCCGGATATGTCAGTTGTGCGGAGTAGTTTTAGGCCAGTTCCATTCTTGTTTGCACTTGTCGTCCAGCCGTATTGTGGATGAGTGCACAGATCTCCCAGCTTTGCGATAGTCCATCCCTCAGGTAACCCGCTGTCAGTTTCTCCCTCGATGTGTTGTCGGACAGTATCACTCATGTTGCTTCTTCTGCTGTTCCCAGTGCCCCGCCGTTGCCATTGGTCTCCAGCAATCCCAAGATGGCATTCAGCTCTTGAATGGCACTCTCAAGCTCAGAAATTGCATAAGCAGCCAACTCCTCTGCTTCTGGTAATTCATCCATATCATCGAGTGACTCCTCCTTAAGCCATTTGAGGCTGTCAATCTTAAAGTCGCGGTCCTTTGCTTCGTTTATGGTAAAGGAACGCCAGCGGTCATCTTTGGAATTTTTAGGATCGCGTTTGGAATGGCCGTTAGGATTCGAACCAAAGCATGATTCGAACCCTGCAAAATGCTGTGAGGTAAGAGGGCGATCCTTTTTGGTAATTCGTGGGACATTCGTACGGGCATCATAGATCCAGGTATTCTCTGTTGAATACCCTTTCGTGAAGAAAATTACGTTGGTCTTGGTGCCCGGACTGTATGGAGTAAAAGTACCATTGGGTAACCGAAGAACAGTGTGAAGGTCGCAGTCCTCGGTCAGTATTTTAAACACATCACCCGCCTGGTCGGCAAAGAGAACATTATCGGGTACAACAACAGCCGCGCGGCCACCTGGTTTCAAAATACTCATCACATGCTGAACAAAGTTGAGTTGTTTATTGCTCGTAGCAACGGTGAAATCATCACGGTTCGGTGCTTGATTGGCCCCTTTAGTTCCAAAGGGAGGATTGGTCATCACGCATTCATAACCACCCCCCTTGGGAACTCTTTTGGGTTCATAGATGGCGTCTCCTAAATAAATATTGGCCTGGATGCCGTGGAGATAGAGGTTCATCAATGCCAATCTTCTTGGCCTCGGAACAAGTTCTGTCCCAGAGTAGGTACGATTTAGAATACGTCTTGCTTCTTCGCGTTCAAGACCACCTTTTGTTTGTTCAATCAGCCATTCATACGCGCAGACCAAAAACCCACCGGTGCCTGCAGCAGGGTCATGGATGGTGAAATCTTTCGTTTTTCGAGGATCGGGCTTCATGCATCGGACAATGGATTGAATCAAGATACGGGGCGTGAAGTATTGTCCTGCTCCTTTCTTTCCTTCAGATGCTGATTTTTCAAGGAGACCCTCGTAGGCTGCAGCCTTCACATCTATATTAAGACCAGTCCATTCAATCTCATCGATAAGGTTAACGAGGCGCTTCAGGTTAACCGGATTACTAAACCGGGACAAAGCTCCGGCATATATGGCTCCCAACATGCCCGGCTGTTCTCCCAATCCCCTGAGAGTAGCAGAATAATGATCGGTTAGTTCAACCCCGGACTTTTCCCTTAAGACCGACCAGGAATATTTAGAAGGAATTTCCGCTCCTTTCTCCTCAATCATCTTTAAGAAGAGGAGATAGGTCAACTGCTCGATGTAATCGCCATAGTCGATGCCATCGTGACGAAGGGTATGACAGAATCCCCAAAGTTTACCAACTATGTCGGTCATAGATTACCTTCTTTTTGTTTTCCTTTGATTTATTCAAATTCATTCTTCGTTTTCAGGGTCTCCCGCACGAAACCCGATAGGACGGCGCTTTGGTTCCGGAGATGTCATGAGCTGACGAATGGCAACGACGAGTGATCGGATCGACTCGTCATGATTTTGGAGTTTCCGCTCCAACTGAGCCAGTTTGTATGCTAATTCTTTATGTGTGGACAGCACTTCACGAAGTTTGACAAATGCCCGAACGACAAACACGCTCATCCTTACCGCCTGAGGACTGCTCAGCACATTGGCTGCCATGATTGCCCCATGTTCAGTGAATGCGTATGGTAGATATTTAATATTCATCCCACGCTTCAAGGTCGCAATTTGCGATCTTGAACGGACCCAGAAATCTGCTTCTTCTCTGGTAAGCTGAAACATAAAGTCTTCCGGAAATCTTTCAGGGTTACGCTTTACCTGCTCATTAAGTCGACGTGTTTCTACCCCATAAATCTCTGCCAAATCACGATCAATAATGACTTTCTGATTTCGCATGGTGATAATCAACGACTCTACGTCTCTTGTAATCAAAGCCTCTTCTTTCTTGTTTCGTTCAACTGACATATTCTCGCCCCTAACCAGCCTTGGATAGCATGGCTATGCTGTGCTCCGTAAAGGCATATGATGGATAGCGACACCCTCCTCGTCGCTTTTATGAGGTCGCAAATTGCGACCTCATAACATTATTGCCATCTGATATGGTCACAAATTGTGACCTTAAGAATATGCACGGCCCACAGGCAGAAATTCAAGCGGCGATGGCCTCGTTGATTTCGTGGATGATGGTTTCTAATCTACCATCAAAAACCTTGTTCAATTTATTCCATGAAGCCCCTTCTCTGGTAAATATAGGAAGCATCTCAATGTCGTCTTTCTCCATTAAGAGATTTTGGACAAGATGCCTTCTGATCAACTCCAGCCATTTGTTCTGTTCTTCTGTGAACGAGCGGTCGGATTTTATCTTCATCAGAGCCTTATCGACTCTTCTTTCTGCCGTAAGCAATTCTCCACCTTTGGCTGCATATCGTATGATAGAAATGATATCGGCTAATTCCCGGTTATAAGCACGGCGAAGATTTTTCTCGGTAAACTTATCCACTAAATCGTCTGGTTGGGTGGCCAGTTTCTCCCTCAACGTCTTCAGTTGCTTCGTATCAAATTCTTTGGGTTTCTTGAGAAGGATCTCCAATGCCTCAATATGTTCGGGATTCATTCTGACGAATTTTTCAAATTCCTGCAAGTAATCTTGAGGCCCAAGCTCTCTTCCATCCTTAGCCCTGAAAATGATCCTTGAATAGACCTGATCTTCAGCGCCATCCGCCCTGACAAATGTTTTCTGAGGCCGCGGATAATTTTCACAAAGATCGAGAAAGGCATCACTCTGTAAAGTCTTGATTGTCTCGCCCCATTTCTTCTCAAGCCTGTCATGCAAGGTTTGAGCGTATTCGGCTATGTCACAGCCGAGAAGATATTGGAACTGAAGCCTTCCTTCTTGCGTGATATTTTTAGAGATCCGAAGGAGTCTCTTGGAAAGAACACCGATATTGTATTCCCGATCCTCGTTATTGGCGATGGCCTGGACGATTTCACGAATGGTTCGGGTTGCCTTTAGAGGAGCTTCGGCCGTAATGCCGGTCGTCTTTCTGAAATATTCAAGCAGGCTGCCGTTAAAGCAATCAAAGACTGTAAAATGGGTCTTATGAATTTCCGAGCAAAGCCGGGTGCCTCGACCCATCATCTGCTCAAATAGGATTCTCGATTGAACGGGTCGAAGAAAAACAATATTCTCTATTTTTGGCACATCCACACCCGTTGAAAGCATATCCACCGTGACGACAATTCCTGGATTCTGCCGGTTTCTAAACTCACGAATCCTTTGAAGCGGTCTATCAACCGATGGGCTACCCGTTATCTTTTGAACAAAATCATCTCCCCTATCAAATTCCTCCCTAAGAACTTGGACCAACTGATCGCAGTGGGATATATGCTCAATGTCATTCTGAGCAAAGATTAGAGTTTTGGGGAAATGTCCAAGCTGGGTTTCTTGCGCTAAAAGATACCTTTTCACTTCTTGAATAATCTTTCTGTTTCGATCTGGAGCCGTCCAGTCGATCTCAGTGGAGGGGGCTGGAAGTTCCCTCTCGTCTTCCAGAGTTTCAAATTTAAGCTGGCCGGTCTCAGTATTTACTAACCCAACCTCTTCCCCCTCTTTCAGAAAGACCCCTCGTATTGTAATATCCGATTGGATGGCAACAGCATCATAATCAACCAGATAGCCTTCATGGACCGCCCGCTCATAATCGTAGCTGTAGACAATTTCTTTAAAGAACGCTTTGGTGTGGACAGCGGGTGTCGCAGTTAATCCAATTTTTATACCGTCGAAATGGTTCAAGACCCCGCGCCATTTACTTTCTTCTTGGGCTGTATATCCACGGTGACACTCATCGGCAATGATCACATCGAAGGCATGGTTGGGGATATCCAATTTCGAAGCATCGGAATCATCATCCCGATCCCCCGACGTAGAAAACATACCCTCATACCCAAACAGATTAATCCGCATACGCTGGATCGTCGAGATATAGACGAAACTGTGTCGGATGTTTGGATTGGTCAGATATTCGCTTGGAAGAACCTTAGGATCAAACTTGATATCCTCATCCAGATCTTCCCTCCTCAGTTTCTGGCTATAAACTTCATAACATTGGTCGAACTTCAACCCTGGTTCAGCTTCAAAACTGGCAGCAGTTGTAACAGCCTGAGCGGCAAGGGCTCGCCGATCTACCAAGAATAGAATTCGCTTGGCATAACCGGATTTCATCAACCGGTAAATCAAATTGAAGATTGTAAAGGTTTTACCGGTGCCGGTTGCCATGGCGACCATCACATGACGTTTGCGAGAATGGACGGCCTGTTCTATGGCGGCGATTGCTTCAATCTGAAAAGGCCAGAGGTGTGTCCTGTCTATTTCATGGTTTTTCAACCACTCTTTCGCTGCAGCTTCGTTCTTATTTAGCATTTCCATCAGTGCCTTGGGGGTATGAAACTCAGCAACCTCTCGCGAAAGATTTAGCGGGTCACGTAAATCCTCAAACCAGAATATCTTTCCATTCGTGGAATAGGCGAAAGGAAGATGATAATCGCCAAATGAATGGGACCCTCCTTCAAAGCCTCGTGCATATCTTTTGGCCTGTTGAAGAACATTTTGAGGACCTATCCTCACTTTCTTGCCCTCAACGCATGCCAATGGTATGCCTTTGAAGTAGAGAATGTAATCAGCCGGACCATTCTTGGTTGGATATTCTTCAACAGAGCCCTGCGTATACTTTGTGCCTACTCGGAAAGAAACAATTGGACCCCACCCGGTTTTTATGAGAGCCCTGTCTATAAATAGCTTCCTGGTCTTTGCTTCGCTGATGTCTGAATCGGTCATCCTGATTGCCTCTAAACACCCCCCATCCCAACCTTCCCCTACAAGGGGGGAAGGTGAATGTCTGAACGTTACAGCATCTTCTCCTCGGCCATGCTCAAGGCTTTATCTTTAGATAAGATGACGTGGTCGAGGATTCGAAGCCCAAGTGTTTCAGCAGCCCTTTTGAGGTCTTTGGTTATATTTTTATCGTCCTGGCTGGGCGTAGGGTCTCCGCTGGGGTGGTTATGAACCAGAATGAGTGCAGAAGCAGATTCTTTAACCGCTGGTTTAAAGACTTCACGGGGATGGGCAAGGCTTTTATCTAAGAGCCCAACAGTGATCTGTTCTGATTTGATGACACAATGCTTTTGATCCAGTAGGACGATATGAAATTCCTCTTGTTTGGCTTCCCTTGCCAACCTCATAAAATGTTCCTTGCAATATGCGATAGCATCAGAAGTGTTTCTGACTTTATGACGAGACACTGATTCGGTAGTTCTTTGACTTGCCAATCTTTTACCTAACTCGAGGCCAGCCATAACTTGGCAATAAGCTGCCTCTCCGATGGCTTTACTGATTTGTTTCAGTTCGCCTCTCGCCTGGAGAGACAATTTTTCAAGATTATTTCCGAATAATGTCGCCAATTTTTCACTGGCCTGTGTTGCAGATTCTCCCTGAAGGCCAGAACGAATCAAGATGGCCAGGAGTTCTGAGATCTTCAGTTCCGATGGTCCCAATCGGAGAAGACGTTCTCTTGGACGGTCAGTAGAAGGGGATCGCTTAACCGTAGCAGTAAAAACGCGCTGATCGATCCACCTGCCTGGAGTGAACTCACCTCTCTTAGCTGACCAAGAATATTGCGGTTTTGTCTTTGGCCCTGAGTTAGTCAAGTATCCATCTCTCATTAGCTCGCTAATCACCCTGCCAATAAATTGAGGTTTCTCGCCTCTTAGGACTTCGTAGATACCGGACTTCTCAAACTTATCCTTGGCCAGCAAAGCGCTGACAACAGTTTGATACCTCGCAAAGCGTTCTACATCCGGATCGGGCTTTACCATTGGCATGCTTTTGTTTGAGGTAAGACTTGGGGTTTGAATCTTATGGCTATTAACTACACCATTTGGGGATTTTGTCAATATTTTTTAAGGAGAAATGGACCATCTCCGGGTCTTATGCAGGAGTTTCTTGTTCTTCGTTGATCAGCCTATCCCGGCAGCCGATGACGTATGAGCATAAAGGCCCCTGGCACAATTTAATCTGCCTCCTCGTCTTTTTGTCCGGTATAATTTTGTTTCTGCTCTCAGAGACTGGCTCTTTATACCTTTTGTACCAAGTGCACTGAGAGGTCCAGTCGTTCTTGACCATCAGAGAAACATGATCCCTTATGAAATCGCACTGAATGGTTGTGACATAGGTCTGCCATTTGGCAGAAGGGAGTTCTGATCTCATCGCATCGCTCCTTTCACGGCTTTAATCCTCTGAGAGAAAAAGGATGACATCAATAATGATATTATACCCAAATAGGTCTCATTCGGCAAAATCCCTCAGCTCAGCTTCATTTGACAACGCTCAGAAGAGAAGATAAAATTTGAAAAATTCATCGATTACAAGGAGCGGACGATGGGAAAAAAGTTGACTAAAGGATTGATCTGGTCTCTTTCTTTTGTTGCTCTGCTGTTTGGACTTTTCTTTTGCATGAGCAACGACCGGGCCAATTCCGTCACGAAAGATGACAAGGAAAAGATGACATCGGCGAGGTCCCTTGGCAGGGCCTTTGTGGAGGTGGCCAAAAAGGTTCAACCTGCCGTGGTCAACATCACGACAGAAAAAACCATCACGATGAGACCCTGGGACAGATATGGGGAAGACTTCTTCAAGGGGAGTCCTTTTGAGGATTTCTTCAAAGGCTTCGGTTTTTCACCGAAAGAGAAAGGAAAAGAATACCGGCATAAACAGAGAAGCGGCGGATCAGGGGTTATTGTTGACAAAGAAGGTTACATTTTGACGAACAATCATGTAGTGGAGGGAGCGGACAAAATTAAAATACGCCTCAACGACGGAAGGGAGTTTACCGCAACGCTCAAAGGCCAGGACTCGAGAACCGACCTTGCCGTTCTTCACATCAAGGCAAAAGATCTTCCTGTGGCGACATTGGGAGATTCGGATAAGCTGGAGGTTGGAGAATGGGCCATCGCCATCGGAAGCCCATTCGGTCTGGAACACACGGTAACGGTAGGGGTGATCAGTGCCAAAGGCCGGTCCGGATTGGGAACGGGAACCTATGAAGATTTCATTCAAACCGATGCCTCCATCAATCCTGGCAATAGCGGGGGCCCGTTGAGCAACATCGATGGAGAGGTGGTCGGCGTCAATGCGATGATCATTCAGCCAGGCACGGGAATTGGCTTTGCCATTCCCATTAATATGGCCAAGCAGATCTTGAGTGATCTCATCAAACAGGGCAAGGTGGTCCGGCCATGGCTGGGAATCAGCGTGCAGGATCTCACCCCCGAGATGGCAGAACAATTTCAAGCGAAAGAGAAGGAAGGGGTTCTTGTCGCTCAGGTCCATCAAGGAACGGGTGCCGAAAAAGCAGGGCTCACTTCAGGGGACGTCATCAAATCCGTCGATGATAAAGCCATTAAGAACACCAATGAGCTGATTAAGGAAATCCAGAAGAAAAAGGTGGGCCAAAAAGTAAAACTGAATGTCGTCCGGGAAGGGAAACCCGCGACCATCGAAATCACCACCACGGCAATGCCAGACAAGCCAGAGGCAATGAAGGAAAAAGAGATAGAAGAAAGATTAGGGGCAAGGATTCAAGAACTGACCCCTCAACTGGCCGCTCGATATCGAATCTCAAACGAAATCAAGCGCGGTGTGGTCGTCATCGGCGTAGAAGACGGCACCCCCGCCGATGATATGGGCCTTCAGGAAGGGGATGTCATCCTGGAAATCAATCGAAAAAAGATTGAGACGGCAAGAGATTTTGAAAAAGCAATGAAAGATGTCAACTTAGAAAAGGGGCTTATCTTCCGCCTTCATCGAAGGGGGAGCAGTTTCTATCATTCTTTCAAGAGACAACCTTAAAGGAGCGATTTACCCTTTAGAACCTAAGAGGCTTAACCGTAATCCGCACTCAAAATTGGAACCTAAGTGGTATCCATGTCATGCTGAAATTTTTTCAGCATCTCCGATTTTCGATAACCCATAGATCCCGAAACGAGTTCAGGATGACGATTACGGGTTATGAGCTTAACCTGCTGCCTTGACATACCTCATCCTCAAATCGTAGAGGATGCTTTCTATTACCCTTTCCTCTTGAGGGGTAAGATTTCCTTTCGTCTTTTCCTTAAGCATCCCGATGAGGTCTATGGTCTGTTTGGCTAAGGGAAGGTTCTTGGCTGGCTTTTGAGTAAATGGATCCTCGATTTCCCCCAATTGGATGAGAACTGATGTGCTCAGAGAAAAGATGAAGCTATTAAAATCGACTTCAGGAAGAGCCTCCTCTTTGGCAGAGGCGTCTCCGCTCGGGGGTTCTTCCGTCTTTTCTTCCTCCTTCGTCTGACGCTCCTCTTTCTCTTCCTTTGTCGCACTAAATCTTTTATCCCTTACAACAAAAGTCTTTTCTTGGTCTTTCTCGTCTTTATCATTTTCCATATCAACCCCCACAAAATTTAAGGTTATTTAATGGACCTTAGCCTGTAAAATTATGCAATAAAATAAAGTAAATATAAAAAAAACTTGACTTTTGGACCCTTCTTATTATACCTTAATATTAGCACTCTCTATAGTAGAGTGCTAATATCCATAAATACCCAATCTAACCTTATCTAAGGGGTGATTTAAATGCTGAGTCCAAATCTTCCAGTTGTCAAGAGCTCCATGGAAAGCTATCTTACTCAGATCAATCAGTTTCCTCTCTTAACCCGTGAAGAGGAATTTAAGCTTGCCGTAAGATATCGTAAATATAATGATATTGAGGCGGCACAGCAGTTAATTACATCAAATTTGAGGTTTGTTGTCAAGGTTGCCTTTGAATATAAATCTTACGGGGTGAAACTCCAGGACCTCATCCAAGAGGGAAATATTGGCTTGATGATGGCCGTCAAAAAGTTTAATCCGTACAAAGGGTATCGGTTTATATCCTATGCCATCTGGTGGATCAGAGCCTATATCCAGAATTTTATCATCAAAACCTGGAGCCTGGTCAAGATCGGAACAACCCAGGCACAGAAGAAGCTTTTCTACAAGATTGGAAAAGTGCGAAAGGCATTGGAATCGGCTGGAGCGGATGAGAAGAAATATGAACGTTTGGCCAAAGACTTAGATGTGGCCAAAGAGGATATCATTGAAATGGAGCAGAGGATGTCTTCAAGAGACCTCTCCCTTGATACCCCTTTTGACGAAGGTGAAGAACTTACCCACCTCGAGCTTCTTCGGGAAGATTCTATGAATCAAGAAGAAGCGATCGCACAAGAGGAAGAGAAAAAGATCCGGGAACGCGAAGTTCAGAATGCGATGAAACGGTTGAACGAGAAAGAGGTCTATGTTATTAAGAATAGGATCATGGCCGAAGAGCCTCTGACCCTCCAGGAGATCGGGGGTCATCTCAAGCTCTCAAGAGAGCGGGTGAGGCAGATTGAAAGTGAGGCATTAAAGAAGTTAAGAAAAGAATTCGGTACGAGATCGGAACTCCAAGTCTGAATCGGAGGTATTTCAGAATGCCCATTTACGAATATCAGTGTAACCAGTGCAGCCAGGTCTTCGAGATCTTCCATAAAATAGATGAAGATTGTAAAGTGACCTGCCCAAAATGCTTAAGACCTGCGAAACGGTTGATTTCAGCTACTAACTTTGTGTTGAAAGGGTCCGGCTTTTACGTGAACGACTATCCCTCAAAAAGTCGAAAGGAGGGAAAGAAGGCAGAGAAGGAAGGAACAGAAAAAGGGCCAAGCGGAAAAGGTGAAGAGAAAAGGGCGGAGAAAAAAGCTAAGGCTGATTAAGTAAAACCCCGTTAGAAATTGCAGCCGCGCAAAAACTCAGCCAGATTTATTTTAAAATCTAACTCCCGCTGCCGAAGCGGCGCATTATTTCTAACAGGGTAAATCTCTTGGCCCAGACTTACAGAATTTAACTCCTTTTAGATCTTTTTTTTCTTTTCAACAAGCTGACCAGATCATCAAGAATGAACTGCGAGACCTCCCTTTTGGACATCATGGGGAGGTCTTTTACTTCGCCGGAGGGATACAGAATCTTCACCTGATTCGTGTCCGAGTCAAACCCTACCCCTGGTTTGGTCACATCATTGGCCACGATAAGGTCGAGATTTTTCCCCTTCAACTTCTTTCGAGCATTCGCGACCAAATCCTCTGTCTCCGCGGCGAACCCAACGAGAATACGGTTCCTTTTCCTCTTGCCCAATCTCCCTAAGATATCCTCTGTTCTTTCCAGCGTCAAAGAAGTATCGGAATCTCCCTTTTTTATCTTGCTCTCGCTGATCACTCTTGGACGATAGTCTGAGACAGCCGCGGCCATGATCACCACGGAGGACCCCTCCAGGTTGGCAAAAACAGCTTTCTCCATTTCCTCCGCCGATCGAACAGGAAAGAACTTGATATCCCTCCGCGGAAGAGGCAGCGAGACAGGGCCGGAAATCAAAATCACTCCAGCGCCTCTGCGTCTGGCCGTCTGGGCCAGGGCATATCCCATTTTTCCAGAAGAACGATTGGTGACGAACCGCACAGGGTCCATTGGCTCTTGGGTAGGCCCCGCTGTGATCAGAATCTGCTCCCCTCTCAAATCCTTTGGGGAAAAGAGATCTTCCATCTTCTCTATGACTTCGGTCAATTCCGGCAGTCTTCCCTTTCCATACCAATGGCAAGCCAGTTCCCCCTCTCCAGGTTCAAGAAGATGATACCCCCGCTCAAGCAATGTCTCAATGTTTCTCTGGAGAGCTTTATTCTCCCACATGTTGACATTCATTGAGGGAACAAAAAGAACCGGGGCTCTTGTAGCCATCACCATGGTGGAGAGAAAATCGTCTGCAATCCCGTTGGCGATCTTCCCGATGATATTCGCCGTCGCGGGGAGAATGACAACCAATTCCGCCAGATCAGCCAACGCAATGTGACCGATTTCCGCATCTTCAAGCAGAGCAAAGGGATCACTGATGACCGGATTTCCAGAAAGGGTTTGGAAGGTGAGGGGAGCAATAAATTTTTGGGCGTTTTGCGTCATGGCCACATGGACATCCGCCTCTTCCTTGACCAAAAGCCTGACAAATTCTGCCGCCTTATAAGCAGCAATCCCAGCCGTGACCCCCAAGACAACCCTCTTCCCCTTCAGCATCGATATTTACCCTGTGATTGTGAAATTGAATTTCCTAAGATACCCTAAGACGTTTCTATATCACAAAAAGGCCGCGTTCTCAATAGAGAAAAAGCTCTGCAGCGTAATGCGTCACTCTCCCGGGGACTACTGAGGTCCGGCAGGGATGGCGGAGAAAATCTTATAGCGGAAACCTCCCTGCCTGCCGGCAGGCAGGGGCTTGTCCCTGAACTAAAGGAACGCCGTCAACAGTGTGAGGACTGTGCCATCCATGGCGAATGTTACCCTCACCCTCGGAAATATGGTCCATCCGCTTGATAAGATTTTCGGAGGCATTCCTGTCGGATCGTTGAACCTTCCACGCTTCAGTAAGGTATTGCTCTGCGGCTAACCAACCCTGATAAGGACAGCATCTCCTTGTGCTAAGCCTCCACAAATAGCACAGACGCCAAAGCCGCCGCCTCTTCTCCTCAATTCGTACATCATCGTCATCAATATGCGTGCGCCGCTTGCTCCTACAGGATGACCGATAGCGATCGCACCTCCGTTAGGATTGGTCCTTTCCAGAAGCTCACGCCACTTTGTTTCATCCCGCCCGGCCAATATCTTCGTCGATACCAGGGTCACCGCAGCGAAGGCTTCGTTGATTTCAATCACGTTCATATCGTCAATGCTCAAACCGGCTCTCTCCAAAGCCTTCTGGATGACGAACCCGGGAAGCTCGGCCATTCTCTTTGGTTTGCTTGCGGCGCTTGCCACAGAAACTATCGTTGCTAATGGAGTGATCCCCATCTTTTCCGCTTTGGATCTTCTCATAACGATCACAGCCGCTGCGCCCGCATCCAAACCTGGTGCATTCCCCGCGGTAACGGTGGGGCTTTCGTAGATGGTCTTCAATTTTCCAAGACCCTCCAAGGTTGTGTCGGGCTTCGGGAATTCATCTTTCTTGAAAAGGAAGGGGGTCCCCTTTTTCTGGGGCACCTCAACAGGCACTAATTCCTCATCCAATTTTCCTGCTTTATCAGCCAAGGCCCATTTCTTTTGCGAACCTAATGCCCATTGATCCTGCTCTTCCCGCGAGATACCATACTCGACGGCAATCTCTCCGGCGTCTCGTCCCAGGGGACTATACTCTCGGTAGGTGATCGGATTAAGATAATCTTGAACCAGAAGCGGCTTCATCCCTCCGCCCCAGCGGTGTCCATTCATCAACAAGGGAGTGTTGCTCATATTCTCGGCCCCCGCAGCCATACAGGTATCGGCTTCACCTAATCGGATCGCTCTGCGCCCCAGGTGAACCGCACAGAGCGATGAACAACACGCCCTGTCTATTGTTAAGGAGACTAAAGTCTCGGGCAATCCCGCACGCAAAAGGGCCTGTCTCCCATTCACATTATCGTAGAGGGCAGCCTCCGCCTGATCGCACATTCCGTAGTACAATTCATCCAGGTCTTCACCTTTGAGGCCCGCGCGTTTCAAGCTTTCTTTGATCACGATGACACCGAGGTCCGTGCTATGCATCTCCCGCAAGACCCCGCCAAATTTGCTGAAGGGTGTTCTGACTCCACTGACAACGACTACATCATCTCTTTGATTCATCTTCTTATCCTTTCCTCAGTCTGCATCACTCCGTTTCCGGACACTTTAGCAAAAAAATCAAGCCTTCCTTTCTTTCATACCATATTTTAAGGTATTCAGGCTTAAAAACGTACTCAATGTCAAGAGAGATGATTCACGTTGGGCTTTACCCATCACCTAACGGCCCGATCACTCGGTGACCTTCTTACTTTAGGCTTTCGGCTTTCAGCTCTCCGCTCCAAATGCTCACCTGAGCACGCGGCCTGCCGTCAAATCGTCATATTCTTTATCTGAGAAGCGAAGTATCCTCTTGCACACATATTCGTTATGTTCACCCAGGCAAGGACCGGGCGTTGTAAGTTCGCAGGGGGTTTTGGACAGTCGAAATGGAGGGGTTTCATAATGATGCTTTCCAATCTCCTTGTGCTCGAGCTCGCGAAAAAAGCGACGGTGCGCAAGTTGGGGATCATGCTCCAGTAGATCTTTACCTGTTTGTGCAACACCCGCAGCGATGCCAACTTCCTGCAGCATGTCCATCAGCTCTTCGGCAGGTTTTTCCGCCGTCCACTCGGAGACGAGGCGGTCGATCTCATTCTCGTTTTCCCGTCTTTGTTGAAAAGAAGCAAACCGAGGGACCGCTGCAAGTTCGGGTCTGCCCATCACCCGGCAAAGCTTTTCCCATTCCTCATCGCTAAAGATGGCGATCGCGCACCATCGATCCTCACCTCGGCAACGGTAGACCCCATGCGGAGCGCCGCAAGAAGAACGATTTCCCCTTCTCGTCGTCACTTGGTGATTCATCGCGTATTCCAACAAAATCGGAGATATAAAATTCAGTGCTGTTTCGAACTGGGAAATGTCAATGTGTGTCCCCTTCCCTGTCCGACGCTGGCGGAGAAGGGCGGTCATGATGGCAGCCACTCCCACGTGGGGAAGAGTGGCGTCGGTATAAGGACCGTAAGGTCCCGTAGGGTCTCTGTCCGGCCAGCCGGTCAGGGAAGTGAACCCAGCCAGAGAGACCAGTTGGGTACCATAGGCAGCTACTTTCGCACGAGGCCCCGTCTGTCCCATTTGGGAGGTGCTGAACATAATGATATCCGGCTTTATTCTTACCAACTCTTCGTAAGAGAGACCCCATTTTGCCATGACTCCCGGTGAAAAATTTTCAGTGACCACGTCCGCCCAATGAATGAGCCTCTGCAACACTTCCTTGGCCCGGGGATGGTTCATATCGAGACTGAGTCCATACTTATTATTATTGAAACAGGCATTGTAGGCACTGCGATTGAGACCCGGTTGCCTATCTCGATACGGGGGAAGAACCCTTAGCAGTTCGGGCCGTGTCGAGGATTCAACATGAATGACCTCAGCCCCGTGGTCAGCTAAGAATTTAACCGTTAACGGACCTGCTACCGACCAGGTGAACTCAGCTACTCTCAATCCTGTAAGCGCATTCCCCATCGTCGTCTTCTAAATAACGCCAGCTTGTCTTAAACTTTTTAATTCATCTCCAGATATCCCCAACTCGGCGCCATACACCTCCTCGCTATGTTCTCCGATCAGCGGCGGCCGGCGGATAGCTTGTCTCTCTCCCGAAAAAACAAAGGGTGAACCGGGAAAAAATGGGATTTCCCCGAGCTCCGGGTGATCGACATTGCCCCAGAAACCCCGTGCCATTAGCTGAGGATCTTCCCGAATCTCCTTTGCCCCATATACCGGATAAAGCATAATGCCTCGCTCAATCGCACCCTGGTACAACTCATCCATCGTATGCCTTTCGAAGAAGCGGGCAATCGAGCCTTCAACCCGGTTGAATTGTTCCTGCGAGGCACTCGAAAGGTCGAACTCCTCCCATTGGATGGTGCTCAGAGATTCATCCCTTATCCCTTCCTTTTCCATCCAACGTACAAG
>Ga0315282_10008519_pt1 | contig 16575 bp, 20 predicted proteins | sample YL17G07_20_MG_FD_203693 | JGI IMG/M metagenome (GOLD analysis project Ga0315282, IMG submission 203693) | Sediment microbial communities from Yellowstone Lake, YNP, Wyoming, USA - YL17G07_20 | ecosystem: Environmental > Aquatic > Freshwater > Lake > Sediment | place: USA: Wyoming | collected...
TGAGGAGAGTCAAAGAGAGGTGAAACCTCTCTTCTAATTCCTTCCCCCTCTCCTTTGAAGGAGAGGGGGATTGAGGGGGTGAGGTAGATTAAAAATGCAAAGACCAAAAATACGGAGCAAAATTTAAAAAATTTTAGTATGAAGCAGTCCTTGTGCCCCATAATTTCTAATGCCGAGGTGATGCCCGGCATCTACCTTATGTGGCTTGATGCCCCCGCTATTGCTCGCGGCGCCGTGCCGGGGCAGTTCATCACGGTATGCTGCGAAGGGTTGATATTGCGCCGCCCCTTCAGCATTCACCAGGTCGATTCAAAACGGCTCGCCATTCTGTTCAGGGTGGTCGGCGAGGGCACTCTCTGGCTGTCCAAACAGCCGGCGGGTAAAAAAATGGATGTCCTGGGACCGCTGGGTAGGGGATTCAGCCTCGCGCCGGGCTCGGGCAAATTGCTCCTGGTCGGCGGCGGCATCGGCATCGCCCCGCTGATTTTTCTAGCCCGGTATGCTTCCAGGGGACATACTGTAGCTTTAATCCACGGGGCAAAGACGGCAGCGCAGATATACCCCCAGAGTTTACCCCGGGGAGTGGAATTTATCCCCGTTACCGAGGATGGCACGAGGGGCGCTAAGGGTAGGGCAACCGATGTCCTGCCCGATTTTCTCGGCGGTGCGGAGGGGGTATTCGCCTGCGGTCCTCTGGATATGTATAAGGCGATGTCGGCTATGTCCTTGCCCCCGGGCTGCCAGGTCTCCCTGGAGGTGAGGATGGGATGCGGGCTCGGTGCCTGCCGTAGCTGCACCATAAACACCCGAAAGGGCTTGAAACAGGTATGCCGGGATGGTCCGGTGTTTGAGCTGGGCGACATCCTGTGGAAGGAGGTGAAAATATGACCGTAGTAACTAAAAGCATTGCCCTCAAGACCAGGGGTAATTGCGACATCATTGATATAACTTCGGAGGTGGCGAGCGAGGTAAATCAAGCCGGAGTGAACAGCGGCACGGTGACCCTGTTCATCTTCGGCTCGACGGCGGGGTTGACCACCATTGAGTATGAGTCCGGGCTTCTCAGCGATTTCAAGGAAATGTGGGACAGGGTGATACCTCAAAATATGCCCTATGAGCACAATAAAGCCTGGGGGGATGGGAACGGTCATTCCCATCTGCGGGCTTCCACTCTCGGTCCTTCGCTCACCATACCTTTCGTGAATAAGAGGCTCACCCTGGGCACCTGGCAGCAGATAGTGTTCGTCGATTTTGATGTCCGCCCCAGGTCGCGGGAGCTGGTGCTCCAGCTCATCGGCGAGTAAACGGCGACAGTCAGGAATAAACCCTCTAGTTTCTTACTTGACATATTAGTAAGGAAAATCATACAATAGCAACCAAGACTTTGTCGGAGGTGAATATGAGACGGGAACATAAGGACATAGTGGGTAAATGTTTCGGCTCCGCGGTGGTTGGTCCCCGAGGTCAGCTGGTAATCCCTGTTGAAGCACGGAGGGAGCTGGGCATAGATGTCGGCACCAAGCTTCTAGTTTTCGGCCATTTTGGCGGGAGAGGGCTTATGTTCGTTAAGGTCGAGGCGGTGGAGGAGCTACTTAATATCATAAGTCGAAAGGTCAATGAATTTTCCCGGTTGCTGAGGAAAACTGAAACCGGGGCTACGAAGGATAATGAACGCAATAGAGGTTAAGAGTCTGACCCGGGCGTTTGGTTCGCTCGTTGCCGTAGACCATATCTCGTTTGAGGTTGAGGAGGGGGAGATTTTTGGCATTCTCGGTGCAAACGGAGCGGGCAAGACCACTACCCTTATGATGCTGGCTACCGCGCTCCGGCCCACTTCAGGCAGCGCCGCCGTGTGTGGTTACGACGTTATCCGGGATAGAGAGGAGCTCCGAAAGGCTATTGGCGTCGTTTTCGAGGAGTTGAGCCTGGATGTCGACCTGACCGCCAGGGAAAACCTCGATTTTCACGCCCTGATGTATCATATTCCCGGGAAAGCCAGGGAGGAGAGGATATCCCGGGCGCTGGAGCTGGTGGGGCTGAAGAGCAAGCAGGATATGCTGGTGAAGCATTATTCCGGGGGCATGCAGCGCCGGCTGGAGATAGCCCGGGGAATGCTCAACGAGCCCCGGGTCTTATTTTTAGATGAGCCGACTTTAGGTCTGGATGTCCAGACAAGAAGGATGCTGTGGGACTACGCCCGGAAATTAAATAGAGAGCAGGGCACCACCATATTGTTGACCACTCATTATGTTGAGGAGGCTGATTATCTCTGCGACCGGGTAGCCATTCTGGAGCGGGGAAAGATAGTGGTTTCGGATACTCCCCAGAGGTTGAAAAGCTCTCTCGGTGACAGCCTGCTCTTTGTTAAGCTTCCCCAGGGCTCAGGCGGTCTGGCTGAGCTGCTGAGGGAGGTGGACTGGATTAAAAAGGTTACCCCGCGGGACGGCGGGCTGGAGTTGACTGCCGGGGGCGAAGGGACGAAAATACCCCAGCTCGTAAAGCTGGCCCGGGACCATGGTCTGGCTATTTCTTCCATCAGCCAGCGTAAACCGAGCCTGGAGGATGCTTTCCTGCACTATGCGGGCAAAAAGCTGGAAGGCGAAAAAGATGACTAGCCGCATCGAAATGGAGAACCTCACCAGGGAATTTAACGGGCTTGTCGCCGTAGACCATGTTACCCTGAACATCGGGGAAGGAGAGGTCTTTGGCTTCCTCGGTCCTAACGGCGCGGGCAAGACGACCTTGACCAAGATGCTGTGCACCTTGCTTGACCCGACATCGGGACGGGCTGAGGTCTGCGGCTACGATGTTGTCCGGGAGAGAAACAGGGTCAGGGAATGCATTGGAGTGGTCTTTCAGGACCCCTGCATTGACAAGTTTCTTACCGGCAGGGAAAACCTGGACTTCCATGCCCGGATGTACCACATGGAAGGGAAGATGAGGGAGAAAAGGATGGCGGAGGTACTCGACTTGCTGGAACTTGGGGGAAAGGAGAACATCATTGTCGGGGAGCTCTCCGGCGGCATTCAACGCCGCTTTGAGGTTGCCCGGGGGTTTATGAACCGTCCCCGGGTGCTGTTTCTGGATGAGCCGACCCTGGGGCTGGATATACAGGCACGGAGGGCTCTCTGGAGTTACATCCGGATGCTCAACGAGCAGGAGGGCGCCACCATTATCCTCACCACCCATTATATTGAGGAGGCGGATTATCTCTGCCACCGGGTGGCAATCATTGACCATGGAAAGTTGGTGGTGGTGGATGCCCCGGAGAAGCTGAAGGAGGTGGTGGGCGTTAATTTGATTTCGCTGGAGGTGGATGAGAAAGGGGACGAGCTGGCGAGCTTGCTTGAGGGACAGAGCTGGATAAAAAAAGTTGAGCGGCATAATGGCTCGCTGGAGCTGAGCGTTGAGGGCGGTGAAGGGAGGGTGCTTGAGCTTGTCGAGCTTGCCAATGAGCGGGGGTTTGTCATCACGGCTATCGACTTGCGCCAGCCGAGCCTGGAGGATGCCTTCCTGCATTATACGGGAAAGACGATAAGGGAGGAGGAGGGAAGTATGAAAGACCTCTGGAAGGCAAGAATGGCGAAAATGAGGAGGTAAGGAGATGCAGGCAGTAAGAGTCGCCGGATTAATAGACACTTTGCCCATTTATACCATGTGGCTGAGGCAGATAAAGAGGTTTTTCAGGGTGAAAGCCCGGCTTATCAGCTCGCTGCTGATGCCTTTTCTTTTCCTTGCCTTCCTTGGCTTGCCAATGAGCTTCATCCCGGGCATGGAATTAAGGGGGATGAACTACCTTGACTTCCTCGCTCCGGGGATAGTGGGGATGACGCTACTATTTGCCGGCACCATGTCGGGCGCCTCGGTTATCTGGGACAAAGAATTTGGCTTTCTCAAGGAAGTACTGGTGGCCCCGGTCAACCGGTTTTCCATCATACTGGGGCGGAGCCTGGGAAGTATGACCATCGCCATCGTGCAGGCTTTCATCATAATAGCCATAGCCGCCGCTATGGGGGTGAAAATATCCGGCATCTCCGGCTTCTTGCTCTCAATTTTATTTATGGTCCTTACCTGTGCCACCTTCACCGGGCTCGGGCTGATTATTGCCACCAAGCTGGCTGACACCGAGGGGTTTATGTCCATAATGAACCTGGTGATATTGCCCATCTTTTTCCTCTCAGGCGCCTTTTTCCCTGTGGAGGGCATGCCCGCGGGAATCAGGCAAGTAATGTATATTAATCCTCTTACCTATGGGGTGGATGGGTTGAGGGGCACCCTTGTTGGCGGTGCCGCTTTTCCGCTGTGGCTTGACTTTGCTATCCTGTCGGTATTATCAATAATACTGGCGGGATTGGGAGCTTATTTCTTTTCTAAAATGGAGGCTGATTAAAATGAAGAGATGGCTGATTGCTGTAATGCTGATGTGCCTGGTTGGCGTGGTTCTCACCGGCTGCAGCTCCGGGAGCACAGCCCCGGAGACTATCAAGGTTGCCCGGGGCAACCTGACGCTGAGCGTGGAGGTCAGTGGGAACCTGGAGACGCCCCGCAAGGTGGACTTATCCTTTGGCACCTCGGGGATGGTGAAGGAAGTAATGGTGAATGAGGGAGACCGGGTTACCAAGGGGCAAGAGCTGGCTAAGCTGGATGTCCCCTATCTGGAGGCAAGCGTGGCGATAGCGGAGCTTAACCTCAGGCAGACAATCTATCCTTACTATCATTATACTCATTGTAGCGATATGCCCGGGACATGGCTGGCGCTGGCTGACGCCCGGGATAACCTGGAGCAGGCGCAGAAGCTTTTAGAGGAAGGAAAAACTGAGGAAGCACAATCGCTACTGGAGGCGGTGGACCAGAACCTGAGCGTGGCGGAGGACAGGTCGAAAGCCGAGGCATGGTCATTGCCTTTCGCGGTTAAACTGGCTGAGCTTCAGTACGACCAGGCTAAAGCGGAGCTGGACAAGGCAACAATCGCCGCTCCCTTTGATGGTGTTATCGCCAATATTTATATCACCGAGGGACAGCAGCTCTCCACCATGAATTATGCCAATCCGGCAATCTGTTTAATCGACCCCAGCGAGATAAAGCTGACCGGCGTGATTGACGAGATAGATGTTTCCCGGGTGAAGCTGGGGCAGGAGGCGGTTATCACCCTGGATGCCCTGCCGGGTAAGGAAGTGAAGGGCAGAGTAACTTTTATCTCCCCGGCAAGCACCATCCAGACCGGGGTGGTATTTTATAAGACCACCATCGTCCTGGAAAACCCTGAAGCGGAGCTTAAGGACGGGATGAGCGCCAGCGCCGAAATTATCCTTGAGCAGCACAACGATGTATTGCTGATACCCAACCGGGCTATCCAGGGCAGCCTGGAAAAGCCCTGGGTGGAGGTGGTTGTTGGTGAAGAGGTTGAACAAAGGGAGATTACCATGGGGGTGAGTGACGGAGCATACACCGAGGTCCTGGCGGGACTGGAGGAGGGGGAGGAGATAATTTTGCCCCAGGTCTCACAATTTTCCCTCTTCTTTTAAAATAGATGATAGAGCTCAGCAACATAACCAAAGTATACAAGATGGGGCCAACAAAGGTCGTTGCCCTCGCCGGGGTGGACCTGCGCATTGAGGCGAGGGAAATGGTGTCCATTATCGGACCGTCAGGCTCGGGCAAGTCCACCCTGATGCACATCCTCGGCTGTCTCGACAAACCGACTTCAGGGCAATATCGCCTGGAGGAGGTCGAGGTGAGCAAGCTCGGGGATAATAAGTTAGCCGCGATAAGGAATAAGAAGATAGGGTTTGTTTTCCAGAGCTTTAACCTGCTGCCCCGGAACACGGCTCTGGACAATGTGGAACTGCCGCTTATCTACAGCGGTGCTGGAAACCGGCAGCAGAGAGCGCTTGAAGCCCTGGAGTCCGTGGGTTTAGCCCACCGGGCGCATCATCGACCCAGCGAGCTTGCCGGCGGTGAGCAGCAGAGGGTCGCTATTGCCCGGGCGTTGATAAACAATCCCTCCCTTATTTTAGCCGATGAGCCTACCGGCAACCTTGATACCCAGACCAGCAAGGAAATAATGCTCCTTTTCCAGGAGCTGAATGAGAAAGGGATAACCATCGTCCTGGTGACTCACGAGCCGGATATCGCTGCTTATACACAGCGTAAAATTAAAATGCGTGATGGCAAAATTGAGGCAATCGTATGAAAATAAAGGATTGTATCGTTATCGCCTTACACACTCTGGCGGGTAACAAGATGCGTTCCGCCTTGACCATGCTCGGCGTTTTAATCGGCGTGGCTGCGGTTATCTCGGTGGTCACCCTGGGGAAAATAGACCGGCAGATGCAGCAGGAGCAGTTTGCCGCCCTGGGAGCCAACCTTATCTATGTTCTTCCCGGGGCGCCTTCCGCCATGATGGGGCTTGGCGGTCCTATGGGGGCGGCTCAAACTTTGACTCTAGAGGATGCTGAGGCGCTTGCCGACCCGGGCAACGCCCCTTCTATAAGCCTGGTGGCGCCAGCAACACAAACCTCGGCTCAGGCAGCCGCGGGAGGGGAAAATATGGGCGTCAGGGTTGCCGGGGTAACTCCAGAATACCAGCCGGTCAATAATTTTGAGCTCGCCCAGGGCAGGTTTATCACCAGTGTTGATTATCATGGAAGGGCGAGGGTGGTGGTCCTGGGGAGTCATATATCGGAGGAACTGTTTGGCTTGATGTCTCCCGTGGGGCAAACGTTGAGGCTGGACGGGCAGCAGTTCCGGGTTGTCGGGGTATTGAAGACCAAGGGAGGTACTTTCGGGGTTGAGGACTTGATGGTCTTTGTTCCCCTGTCTACGGTGCAATCAACGCTGTTTGCTACGCAGGCTGGCAGCCTGGGACATACCGTTCATGTGATTAGCATTCAGGCGAAAAGCAAGGTGGAGATAGACTCGGCGAAAGAGGAAATTACTACCATTTTGCGCCAGAGGCACCATATCGGACCGAATGATGACGATGACTTCACTGTTATGAGCATGGACGCCATAGCCCGCATTGCCGGCCAGCTGGAGATGATAGTCCTGCTTATCCTCGGCGCCATAGCCAGCGTCTCCCTGCTTGTGGGCAGCATCGGGATTATGAATATTATGCTTGTTTCCGTGGTAGAGCGCACCAGGGAGATTGGACTCAGGAAAGCGCTGGGAGCCAGGCGCAGCGACATTCTGGTTCAGTTTCTCACCGAGTCGGCGGCGCTGAGCCTTTGCGGCGGTGTTGCCGGCATTATCCTCGGATGGATTATAATCAAGGTCGTCTCCGTTGTCGCCGCAGGCGCCGGGCTTCCCTTCGTGCCGATGCTTCCCCTGGATGTCGTTGCCCTGGCGGTAGGAGTATCGCTGCTGGTGGGGATTATCTCCGGCATCTACCCGGCGTTCCGGGCGGCACGCCTCGACCCTATTGAGGCACTCCGCCACGAATAAATCAACATAGAGATGTCATTGCGAGGAGTCCGTCAGATGACGACGAAGCAATCCCCTAAGCAGTAATGAAAGAGATTGCCACGCCTTCGGCTCGCAATGACGGTGAAAGTGAGCACAGCGATAGAACGCCTACCTTCCCTGAATTAGCGAGAGAAACTCGGAGCGGGTAATCGTTTTGCGGCGGAAATCCCCCCTTACCGCCGAGGTTATCACGCTGCTCCCCGGCTTTTTTATCCCCCTCATTATCATACATAAGTGCTCTGCCTGGATGACCACTCCCACACCGTCAGGGCGGAGGGAATCAAAGATGGTATCGGCAATCTGCCGGGTCATTCTCTCCTGGAGTTGGGGGCGCCGGGCGAATATCTCCACCACCCTGGCTAGCTTGCTTACACCTACTACCTTGCCGTTTATGCTGGGAATGTAGCCTACATGAGCCACACCATAGAACGGCAGCATGTGATGTTCGCACATAGAGTAAAAGGGAATGTCTCTCAGAATTACCATCTCGTGATGACCCTCATCAAAGCTTATGGTTAGCTCAGCTTTAGGGTCGATATCCAGACCGGAGAAAAGCTCGGCGTACATATCGGCAACTCGCTCCGGTGTGTCCTTTATGCTCTCGCGGGACGGGTCCTCCCCGATGGCGGCGATTATGGAGGCTATCGCTGTTTTAATTCTATCCTTATCAATCATCTCAAATCCCTCGCTTTATAAAATTTACGCTATCCTTGTCCGGGGTGGTGTAGAACTCCGAGCCGAGGTAGAGGAGCGGCTTTACCCTCTCCAGGTCTAGTATCCCGTTCTCAGTCAAGAGCCCTTCTTGAAAGTGCGTGGCGACAACCTCGCCGACCACCCAGATATGGTCGCCATAAGCCTGGCTGTCCCGGAGCCGGCATTCATAGCAGGCGTAGGCGTCCTTCAGTAGAGGCACCCCGGTCTTTATCCCTTTTTCCCAGGCGAGACCAAGCTCCTGGAACTTGTCCACCTTTTGTCCCGAAATGCCGCCAACGGACGCCGCTACCGAGGCTTTCTCAAAAGGTATGAAGTTAATCCCGAATTCCTTGCTTTCCCGGATAAGCTGATAGGTGAACCTCTTGGGGGAAAGGGAGACGCCGTAAATCGGGGGATTGAAGGAAATTGAACTATGCCATGCCGCGGTCATGGCGTTGTCCTTCCCCCCGTAGCTGGCAGTTATTATGGCTGCCACTTTGGGATAGTGATGGCTGAATTTGCCAACGGCTTCGGTGCTTATCTTACGCATCCTTACCTCCTTTAGCCTATTATAAGCCATTTTAAGCCGGGAATTTGAAATTTTATCATAAGAAGCTAAAATAGTTAGCACTCTTTGTTACTTTTTGCTAAGATAAGTGGTTATATAAGAGTTTGGCTATGCCTACTTACGAATACCAGTGTCCGAAATGCAGCCTCAAGTTTGAGGCAAAGCGGTCGTTTGGAGATAACAATTCGCCGGTTTTCTGCACTCGCTGCGGCACCGAGGCTAAGCGCCTGTTCTCAGCGGTGCCGGTAATCTTTAAAGGTCCGGGATTTTATACCACCGATAGCAGGGCAAGGAGCGAAGAGCCGGAGAAGAAAGATAAGGACAAATAAACAAGTCGCCCTGTTCAGCCGGGGAACAGGAAGCTCTCTACTGCGGATAAGTCGGCGGGCAGCTCTGTCGGCTTCTGAGTATACTTGCGGGGGACATCGGGGTCTTTCAGCCCCGTCCCGGTGATAACGCAGACTATTTTTTTACCGGCGAGGTTCTTTTTCGGGGCTGTCTTGATGAGTCCCGCCACCGAGGCGGCTGAGGCTGGCTCGCCGAAAATGCCTTCCTTGACGGCTAAGAGCTTATAGGCGTTCAAAATCTCCTCGTCGGTCACCGCCTCTATAACGCCCCCCGACTCATCCCTGGCGGACACCGCTTTCTGCCAGCTCGCCGGGTTGCCGATGCGGATAGCAGTGGCGATGGTCTTCGGCTCTTTAACCGGTTTGCCCAGGACGATTGGCGCCGCACCGGCAGCCTGGAAGCCCATCATCCTGGGGGTGCGGCTGGCTTTGCCGAGGCTGTGGTACTGCTTAAACCCCATCCAGTAAGCGGTTATATTCCCGGCATTGCCCACGGGGATGAATAGATAATCGGGGGCGTCTCCCAGCTCGTCCACGATTTCAAATGAAGCGGTCTTCTGACCTTCAATGCGGTTGGGGTTAAGGGAGTTGACCAGGGTGACGGGGTATTTTTGAGTTATGGTGCGGACTATGCTCAGCGCCTGGTCAAAATTGCCTTTTATCCCCACGATTTGAGCCCCGTAGACGAGGGCTTGAGCCAGCTTTCCCAGGGCTATTTTTCCCTTGGGGATGATGACGATAGTCCTCATTCCAAAGCGGGTTCCGTAGGCGGCTGCTGAAGCGCTGGTGTTGCCGGTGGAGGCGCAGATGATGGTGGAGCTGCCTTCCTCCGCCGCTTTGGCTACGGCTACTACCATGCCGCGGTCTTTGAAAGAGCCGGTGGGATTACAGCCCTCCAGTTTGAAGTAAAGCTCACCGCAGCCAAGCTCCTTCTCCAGTATTCGCGACCTTACCAGCGGAGTGTCTCCCTCCCCGAGGGTGACTATGGGCGTCTTCGGGGTGACCGGCAGGAGCTGGCGGTAGCGGGCTAAAACGCCCTGCTTCATTCTTCCACCCGGATAAAGCTGCTCACTTCGTTTACCACCGGCAATGATTTCATGTCGCTGATGGCTTTTTGCACCGCGTTTTCATTTGCGGGATGGGTCATGATGACGACCTCGGCGCTCTGGGCTGCCCTGTTGCGTTCCTTCTGAATTACCGAGGAGATGCTGATGGAGTTATCCCCCAGGATTTTGGAGATTTGAGCTAAAACGCCGGGGCGGTCAGCCACATCCAGCCTGAAGTAATACCGCGTCTCTATATCCGCCATAGGCTTGATGGTTAGCTTGGGGTTTAGCCGTGTTTCAGGGACGGCAGCCATCCCCAGGCGGTTGTTTTTAATTATGCTCAATGTATCGGCGACAATGGCGCTGGAAGCCGACAGTGACCCCGCCCCCTCTCCATAAAAGATTAGCTTTCCCGCCAGGTCTCCTTCCGCCTGAATGGCGTTATAAACACCGTTTACCTTTGCCAGCAGGGAGTCCTGGGGGAGAAAAACGGGGTGCACCCGGGCTTCAATGGTGTCGTCGTAGCGCTTGGCTATTGCCAGCAGCTTTATAACATAGCCGAATTCCTCGGCATAGCGGAAGTCCTCTGCGGCGAGGCGGGAGATTCCCTCGCGGTATATTTCCTGCGGCACCAGCTTGGTGTGGAAAGCCAGGTTGGCTAAGATGACTAATTTGTAAGCCGTGTCCACTCCGTCAATATCGTTTGAGGGGTTGTGTTCAGCATAGCCTAATTTCTGGGCTTGCTCTAACGCCGTGGCGAAGTCCAGTTTTTCCTGCGCCATCCTGGTCAGGATGTAATTGGTGGTGCCGTTGAGGATGGCATAGATGGCGGAGACCTCGTTGGCGGCCAGACCTTGCTGAAAAGAGGAGATGAGCGGTATGCCGCTGCCCACGCTCGCCTCATAGCGAAGCTCGACATTGTGTTTCTTAGCCAGTGAAAATAGCTCATAGCCATGCTTGGCAATCACCTCCTTGTTGGCGGTGACCACATGTTTTCCACTGGAGAGGGCTTGCTCAATATACTCTGTGGCGGGATGCTCGCCTCCGATAACCTCAATGACGATGTCTATCTTGGGGTTAGCCAGAATTTCAGCGGCGTCCTTGGTCAGCAGCTCAGGTTTAAATTCTACCTCCCGTTTTTCCAGCACTTTGGCTAATATCAGGGGGACTCCTGCTTGCTCTGCCAGGCTCTCTTTTTTGCCCAGCAGGACACGAGCCACGCCGCTGCCAACCACCCCCAGACCTAATAAGCCGATGTTTATCTCTTTCTTTGTCTGCATGCTACTTTCCTGCGATGACCTGCTCTGCCGCCCAGGATTTCCGGGTGATATCAAGTTTATTCTCCACAGTGCCGTTTTTCAGGCGCAGGTCAAGCCAATCGGTGAAGTGTTTATTCTTCAGTATCGTTCTTAGCTCATCATCCACCTCACGCTGTTGTTTATCGAGGACCTTTACGAGCCAGTAGCCTCCTTTGGTCGTCACCGTCTCGTCCTTGACCGGTTCACTCACCTGACCTGCGGGAAGCTGAAAGGCGACTTTAATAAAGGCGTCGCTGAAAATATTGCTTTCATTTTTGAGCCAGCCAAGCTCACCACTGCTGTATTTGCTGCTGTGCTGGGAATAGTTCCGGGCAAGTTCTCCGAAGTCGCTGCCGTTATCCAGCTCACTCTTGATTTCCAGGGCTTCCTGCTCGCTGCCCAGCAGCATGGCGCTGATGTTACTTCCCTTCTCAGTGTCCGTTTCATTGACCCTTATCAGCCAGTAGCCCACGCTTTTGTTGCTTGAGTTATCATAGGTGGGCTGGCTTATTTCACCGGGGCTGAGATTGAAGGCTTCCGCAATATTCGGGGGCATCAACTCTTCGGGGAGCCAGCCCACAATGCCATTATATGGTTTAGAGCCGTTGTCGTAAGAGAATTCCCCGACCAGGTCAGTGAAGTTCTCGCCGCTGCTAGCTCTCTCTATCACCTCCTTAGCCACATCTTCGCTTTCCACAAGCATCAACTGGATATTTGCCTGCAACGTTTCATTTGGTATCTCGGAATCAAAGTGCTCCAGGAATTTTCCCCCTAAGAGCATGCCTTCTATCATATCCCGGTACGCCAGGGTATCGGGAAAGTTTAGCGCCGCGATTTTTGTATCTATTTCCGCGTCACTCACAGTCACATTTAGCTCTTCTGCTCCTTGTCTCATCAGTTCGGTATCTTCAATGAATTGAGCCACCCTATCGGTATAATAGTAGCTCTCATTCGCCGCAATGCCCTGACCCGTGGTGTAAGCATCGAGCATATCTATATAATATCTCATATTAAAGGAAACATTATTTACCGTAATCACTTTCTCGTGGAATGGTTTGACATGCTCAACATAATATCCACCGGCGACGCAGCTTATGATGCCGATTATGAAGATGGTGCTGGCAATTATTATTATGCGCCGAATGCGGTTCTGCCGTTCCCACTTTGCCAGCTGGCGCTTTGTGGGGACTTGCCGGGACGTCGTCTTCTTGCTCAATAATCACTTCCTCGCTGCTAATTGCCCTGTGGGCTTTGGTTATGATAACATATTTTAGCTTGTTGTATAATCCTGTGGTTTCATCCGTGGGCGGGGTGTAGCGCAGCCTGGTAGCGCACCTGAATGGGGTTCAGGTGGTCGGTGGTTCAAATCCACTCACCCCGACGTGTGTCTCGGTGCGATTTGCCAACATTTTGCCAACATCCACGTTTTCAACACTTCTGGCTACCAGCAAATCATCGAAGCGTTGAGCGGCCGCTTCCTGCAATCCAGCTAATGTGTGAGAATAAGTGTCCAGCGTCACCCTGATACTTGAGTGTCCCAAGCGCTCCTGGACTACTTTGGGATGTACGCCAGCCTGCAGTAGCAAACTGGCATGGGTATGTCTCAGGTCATGCAGGCGAATATGGTAACCCGCCTTCTGAGCAATCCTGCTAAATATATGGCTAATTGTGCTCGGATCCAGAGGGTCGCCGTCTGGGTGGCTAAATACAAAATCGTCGTCAGTCAATGGCTTCCCTAGCGAAGCCCGCTGTTCCTCTTGCTCGGCTCTATGTTGACGCAGCACTAATACCAAGCTCGGTGACAGAGCAATTCTGCGGCGGCTATGTGATGTCTTGGGCTCCTTTACTATGTAGGTTCCGTCTTGCTTGTACGCTGTTTCAACCACACATAAGTAAGCTGAAATTCCCAAAGAAGCCAAGCCTAAATCAATATTCTTCCACTTTAGCGCTAACGCCTCACCCCTGCGCAACCCGGTGTAGAGGAGAAGGTAAAAGAGCGCATAGTAAGGTGTTTCCTTTGCGGCCTCCAGAAATCTCGGAACATCCGCAGCTGCCAGGGTAGGCATGACCTTGTGTTCAAGTCGTGGGGCCTCTACGGACAGAGCAACATTGCGGCTCACTAGCCCCATCTTGAGGGCATGCCCTAACGCCTCTGCCAGAAGAGAATGGCAATACCGTACTGTCCGGGGACTGAGTTGACCCTTGCCATCTATACGTCCTTGGGCTTTTTGCCGACTGTAAAAAGCCTGTAGATGACGGGGTTCAAGCTGGCTCAAGCGCATCGCGCCTAGCTCGGGGACAATGTGGGAACGTATTATCATCTCGTAACTTGCCTTCGTCCTTGATGAGCAGTTGAGGGCTACATGGCCTTGGAGCCACTCCTCAAGAAATTGAGCGACCATGACTCGGCTAGGTTTGACATAGCCACCTTGCTCAACGCTTACCAGTAATTCGCGTAGCCGCTTTTGTGCCGCGGCCTTCCCTCCTCGGACAGTTTCAAAGTGTTGTCTGCGCCGGCCTGTTGAAGGGTCCTTACCAACATCGATGCAGATTTCCCAGGAACCCTTGCTTCTTTGTCTGATGCTTCCTTTCATAGCTGCCTCCTTTCTTATGATTACCTATCTAAGCCATCACCGTAGCAATCTTGGCTTTCCACCAGGACACAAATCGCAGGTATAGAGGATGTAATCTCTCCTGAGCAGGATTTCCTCCAGGGCATCGTGGATTTTGTGTTCTAAATCGCGCAGGTCATCAACCAGGGTCTGAAGATCAGCTACGGTTTCTCCTTCCAGGCAGGAGGTTAATAACTCCCGACATTCCTTCTCATAAAACTTCTTATCAACTTCTTGCTGACTAAAAATTTCCAAGAGCATTTCGCTGTAGACGGACATTTGCTTAATCTCAGTGGGTTGTCCATCTATTTCGGTCTTAGTATATTTCCAGCGAAATTCAAATCCTCGGCCCGCCTTCTGGAGCTTGCGTTCTACCTCACCGAGTATCCAATCGATGAGCCGCGGTGAGAGGTGTGACAGTCTATCACTCCCATCCATAAAATCCAACGATATTCGGGTGGTAGCCTCCCTCTGGATTTCCTCCCGTAGCTTGTCGCAGTTGTCTATGTATGACCTGTATTTAGCTTCCCACTGGTTATGGTCCCTCCACAGGGTTGGAAAAGGTAAGTGGCTCCTCAGACAGTCAAAAAGGCGATTTGAGTGAGGTAACCCCATAGAATCTGCCATAGAACTGGGGGAAGCAGTTACAGGATGTATCCTAATTCCCGCTTTCCAACCCTCAATTAGCTGCCGCAACTCACTTAGATGGTCTTCTATCGCCTTCTTCAATATCTCTGTTTTAACAAGCTTAGCTTCCTGCTCTTGCTCGGCTAATTTGAGATGTCGCTTTAACGTTCTGTCGTCAGTAATACCAAATCGCCTCTTTATCTCAGAATCGCTAGAGCCCCTCTCACGGGCTTCAATTAATTTCTTCCTGTCATAAGCAGTTAATTTCTTGGCCATTTTTATCCCCCTCTTAATTACCAATTTTTAAAAATTGCAAGATGTCTGCTGCTACATTGAATTGGTGATATGCATCTTAGTGCCATTTTGTGCAATATTCACACCTACATTAGCAAAATCGTGCCTTGCAATAATAATTTACCACCTAGTAAGATTATTGTCAAGAGCTAACTGTAACGAAAGGGAGTTAAAGTTATGGATAATGACGATTTAGTTATGAGCGTGGAAGCTGCGGCGAAGGCTCTCCACATCTCCAGAAATTTGGCCTATCAAGCCGCTCGAGATGGTCAACTGCCTTGTATTCGCATCGGGCGGCGGTTGCTTGTCCCCCGCCGCGCCCTGGAAAAGCTTCTCGAAGTCCCAAACCATTCACAAGCTGAAAGTTCCGAGGCAAAGGAAAAAGGCAATGAACGCTGAGGTGAAAAGGAAGCCGGGGAGGCCCAGGGCCATACCTGAGAGCGCGGTGCCGGAGGTGCTGCGCCTTTATGACGGGGGGTTGGGCTATCGGGCTATTGCCCGGGAGCTGGCTAAAAAAGGCATCTCGGCGGACTGGAGCACCGTCCGCAGGATTATCAAGTCTCACAGGTCCGGGGACAGGGCTGGAGGAGCACCGTGCGGCGGGTGATTAAGTCTCGGCGATCCGGGGGGAGCGCCAGAGGGGTATCTTCCATTACATGAAAAACTACTCCGAGGGCGGTGGCAGAAATGACCTGTGGGGCATTTTCTACACTATTTTGCCACTGGGTATCTTCCGCGATATGAAGAATGGTATGGATGGCACCGATATCGGCGAGGAATCGGCAAAAAACGGGGGTTTCCAGAGGGTAAGACGGTGATGCCGCGGTTTTGCGTGGGGGATAGCGGTTAGTGAAGACTTACCTTGACTCAGGGGAAGTCGGGATGCTGGAGGAGGCAGCCACCTGCGTCAGGGATAAGCTGCTCATCAGGCTCCTGTGGCGGTCGGGCTGCCGAATCTCGGAGGCGCTGGCGCTGGAAGTGAAGGACATTGATTTCGTGCGGGGAACGGCGACCATTGAGCACCTCAAGTTACGCCTGGAGCTTGCCTGTTCCCAGTGCCGCGCCAGGCTGGGAAAGAGCCACGCTTTCTGCCCCCGGTGCGGCATAAAGGTGGAAAAGGCTGTGTCCAGGGAAAAGGAGCACCGCAGGGTGAGGACGCTGCCCCTGGATAAGGATACTTTACGAATGCTGGAAGACTATGTCAGGCGAGGTGGGGCAGTATCCCGCAACGGCAAGAAGCTCATCTTCGGCATCAACCGCCACCGGGCGTGGCAGATTGTCAGGGACTGCGCCGAGGAGGCAGGGCTGCCCCCGCTGACGAACCCCGAGACGGGGAGGAAGAGAGGGGTAAGCCCCCACCGCTTGAGGGACGCTTTTGCTGTCCACGCCGTCAAGGTGGACGACTCCGGTGACGGTCTCAGGCTTCTCCAGGAGCACCTGGGGCATTCCAGCTTCGACACCACCGCAAAATACCGCAAGGTGAGCGGAAGGGAGCACTGGGACTGGTATAAGAAGCTGTGGAAAGAGGAAAAGTGATAGGCTTTCTGCCCCTGAAGCCAGCGAGGGGCGGTTTTCTCCGACCCTTCGGCTGCGGGTGGTTCATCAGGGAGTTCCTGCTGGGTAATG